>SDBV01001225.1_pt1 | contig 38582 bp, 42 predicted proteins | sample 2277081 | NCBI WGS metagenome assembly SDBV01 (sample SAMN10402039, study PRJNA504765) | marine sediment metagenome | isolation source: marine sediment core GS10_PC15, 223 cmbsf | place: Arctic Ocean: Southern Knipovich Ridge | collected 2010 | reverse complement strand
TAATTCTGCTACTTCAGTACCATTTCTATCTTTGTATTGCACTGTAACATCAGAACCTTCTTCTTTAAATACATCAAGATGTGCAACACCTTGTAAATATCGTAAGTTGCCAAGACCAAAAGTACCTACAAATTCTGGAATTGATTTTTTGGTTTCAGCGTTAACAATAATTGATTGAGAACTGTCGGAAGCCAAAATCTGAGTCTTTTCATCATCTCCAATAATTTTAATGTAATCAAAAAATCCTGTATTTGCAGTATAACGTAAAATGTCTAGTATAATATCTTTCATTATTGTTCCTTATAACCAGGTTTCTGTACCAGTTAACAAATTATGAATATCAAGCAATGCTTGAGTGTATCCTTGATTCCAAGAATCTTTTTCAGATCTATCTAATATCCGTTGTTTAACATTGTCAATACAACTATCAAGAGTAACATTATGATTAATTATATGATTAGGATTAATAGTTAAATCTTTATTCATTATTGTTCCTTTATTCTTTATTGTTCATTATACTATATTATCCGATGAAAGTAAATATTTAACTAACTCCTTGAGCAAAATCCCACGCCATCTGTTTAACATCGTCCATATTTTTAGCTTTCCATTCACCTTTCTCTTTAGTAAAACCACAATCACCCTTCTTACATTTGTCACCGATTTTAAATGTAGCTATTGCTCGATGAGACCATCCAGCCCATTTCTTTTCTTTTGGCATATATCCAATACTACAAACATTAGAATCTTCTTTTCGCAGCTCAAAATGTTCAATGCCTTTTTCAACAAAGAATTTTGCCTCGTTTAACTCTCCAATAAAATTTCCTTCTTTTGAGAATGCTACATCCATAGTAAATGGATTTCCATCACCCATATTATCGTATGTTACTCGCCACATATCAAAGAATTCATATTTTTTAATTATTTTTTTCTTATCTGGTTTCATTTTTTTCCTTTTTAAATATTAAATGTTTTGCATTTTTTATTGGTCTACCATCGTTTGGTCTCTTAACTCCATCGTCGACATAAGTAGACCAGTCAACTATGTAGTCAATAGTAAAATATATACTAAGTCCATTATCAAACGATATGTACCCAGGTCCTTCGCCGTGACCACAACAGGCATATTTCACACCAGGCAAATTTGCTATGCATGGATCATGACAACCTATTACTTTAGCTTGTTTGCAATGAGAACAAATCATTCTCTTGTGAATAATTCATCAAGGATAGGATTTGCTCTTGATTGTTCTAAGTCCCATCCTAACTCACCAATGAGATTGCTTATCTTTTTATCAATCAAAGTATACTCCATTGCATTCTTATCAAATGGCATATCCTTAAACCACTGTGGAATATTATTCTCATCAATGGGATATGCAATTGACGTAATACCCAATGGATTTGTTTTCAATTTACATACAATAGTTTTGCCACCATCTGGAATATTCATTGATCGCTTATCACCAAATGCTATTTTATATTTGTTCCAATTATATGCCGCTCTAATGTGTCCAGGTAATCTTGGATTTGAATGTATTTTTCTTCCCGATCTGTCTGTTGCATCCATTTGATTAGAATAAAATGATAATGCATTACATCGTTTTGGTGTTCCCATCTTCCAAGGATCGAGAGATTGGAATTGCGATCGAAACTCTCGGATAAATATCATGACCTTGTCCATATCATTTTCAAGAAGTGTCTTATATAATACCTCTTTAAGAAAATCTTGAACAAAGCTTGGGGTATCAGATCGTTGAGTTTCCATTCCCATAATTTTTAACTTCCCAGGCTTTCCATCCACATCTTGTCTAAAACCTTCTTTGTCATAAACAAGAGCTGCATATCTTTTCTTCTTAACAAATAATGCTCGCGATGCACAAATTTCTCTATTACATTGAATGATACTTGCCTTCGCTGCATCGCAACCAAATCTATCCATCATAAAAGGTGAGAATGAATCATTTACTGCTTTTCCAAGTTCATCATATAAGTCGATCATTGACTCTTTTGTAAATTTGAAGCCTTCAAGTTTATCTTTAATTGGTACCGCACTAAAATACGCCGAGTCTGTGTCACCATATATAATACAATCTCCAGTATAGTTATATTCAGCAGTTAATATCTCATTGACTTTAGCTGCCATATGTCTAGTAATATTTCTACCAGTTAAAGTAATACTTTGACCCATACGTTGATCAAAGAATCTAGATCCAGGATTCGTTAACGCTCCATATAACGAATTCAACTGAATCTTTTTAATTAGCTGCCTTTGATCCCAAAAGGCAAACTCCTGCTCGAGTTTTTTTATTCGTCCTAAATCTTGTTCTTGTATTAATGTTTTTTCAATCTCTTTGGCCTTCTTTTGCATTTCTTTTCTGGCGTTGAACCATTTTTCTAATAGACCAGGGATGACTCCATCTTTATCTGTTCTAAAAATAGTACCATTTGCTGACATGCAAAGTTTCTCACCAGATTGAAATATAAATTGATAGGCTTCTTGTCCTGTTGCTTTATAACTTTTTCCAATTTCAAAATCAATTATCACTTCATCTGTCGATCGGTCAAACACTTTGTCTGCTTCAATTGTTGAAAAAACATTAGCCCAAGCATCTGCAAATGTCATACCTCCAATTGTCATTTTATCAAATAGCATTTTCTTAGTTTCTTTTTGATTTATTTGACCAAAGATCGTTTCTGGAGATAAATTTAATGCTCGAATAATAGAAGGATACAGCGAAACAATGTCAACAGATCCTATCCATTCATGCATACCTTTTTTAGGATCAGCAACATAAGCACCTGCAATTGTATTGTTGATTGTTTTAAGAGCCTCATCTTCTTTTTCATTCTCAGTTTGAACTTTAAAATCAGAATCTGATTCCCAAGGAAATCGATTATCTTCCCATCCAGCAGCTCGATTCTCACGATCATGAACTATTAATCCTCGTTCATGTGCCTCACATATAATAGCTTGATCGGTTAATTTAACGGCACCAAGAGTATCTCTAAGTAACACTCCATTTTCATGTGCAAGTTGATTGGTTAGTTCAATGAATTTGAGTCTTTTTTCAAGTTTGAAAAGTAGCATAGTATCTTGTCTACTATATTCAATAAACGTTTTGAAATTGAATTTGTAAAGTTCATCAAGGGAACCTAAAAATGCTACCTTTTTTTCCTTCAATTCATACTCAGAAATTGCATCCAAGCTATAAGAATGCATTTCGTGATATGTATATTTCCTATAAAGTTGGAGGTAATCTAAATGGACACGACCAAACAAATCATATGTCTCATGTGATTTACCAAAGCGATCAAACGTTCTTTTCTTGGGCATTAAATTCCAATGGCATAATTTTTTAACATATTCTCTATTAAGAATTCTTAAGATTCTGCCAATAACATATGGTATATCAAATCCTTCACTATTCCATCCAGTAATAATGTCTGCGTCTTCTATCAAATCAAGGAATATAGTTAGTATGTCTTCTTCGTCTTCACAAAGATATGTGTTATCAAATTCGCTGCATATTGCTTTAGCTTGATCCTCTGGTAAATTATCTGGTCTGATAACTAACGTAACCAATCTATCTTGCCAACTAAGATATGTTGATATTGCTGTTATTTCATTAAATGGATCATCGGGTAATGCATATCCTTTTTCGTCGTGAAAATCAACCTCAATATCAAAAAATGCTATATGTAAGGGTGGTGTTGATTGATCCTTGTAAAAATTTTCGAGAGTACGATAGAGTGGTTTTATATCACTCTCATACACACCTCCAACTTGTTGACAACGAACTAATTCTTTTCTAAAAAGCTTTTCTGTTCGTGCTGAATATTTTGTACAAGGTTTGTCATATATTGTGAGATCTGTTCCATCTTTATCCTCATAATAAAAAACATAATCAGCAGGAAACATCTGAAACTTTCTAGTTCCAGTCTCATCTCGTTCTACTATTAAAATTTGATTAGTTGGTCTGTCGTGATATCCGTCTATATACAAATAATTGCCCTAAGTACTAAATAAAATAAATTTTACTTTATCCTCTTCTGTTTTAAAATATGCATGTAGTGTATTATCCCAAGTAAGACTGGTCCATTCATCAATCATACACTCTTTAAGAGGACTCAATGATTTATTAACATCTATTACTATCACTTGGAACGGAAACTTTTGACTCAATTCTTTTAGTAAATCTTCAATAGTAAAGTTATCTAAATATTGGTCTATCGTAGAGTTGGATCTTTTACACCAAATTTCTTTCCACCAATCAAAGAATAAATCACCTAATCGTTCTTGCGATTGGTTTGAAGCTTTTACATTCCATTCATATGTTTCTTTGTATATTTCAGCCACTGAGTAATAACCCCACTATGTTGATAGTTAAGTATATGATATTTAAGAACATTAGTCTACTATTTCTTTGATAAAAAGAAGTCCATAGCATAAGAATTGACGAGAGTAAAAATATAGCGTATACCCAAAAGAATGGAGTATCCCCTTGAAGTAACATAATAGCAAATGCTCCAATTATACCAAAAATAATTCCAATGCTCTCAGCAATCAACATCTTCCTGTTGAGCGCCCATTGGCTTTTAATCTCTTCAATAAAATTGGATTTATAAATCATTAACTAAATTTTAAATTTATGATTTTTGTCTTGATCAATTATTATCATTATGTGGTCTTTTAATACGTTCTAGAATCTCTTCAACCGTATCGAGATCCTTTCGTTCCTCACCAATGGATGATTTCATAATAGCTCTAATTGCTCTATTTAATAATGATGGTTTGATATCCAACTCTTTGCCAATATCTTTTACCGTTTCACTGAGACCCTCATTTAATATTTGGATCTCTTGTTTTACTTTTACGCCTTCTTCAAGTAATTGTCGTAATTTAACTACCTCAGATGGACCTAGATGATTTAATGACATCCTTTTCTCCAATTTTTATGGGAATAAAAACAAATTCCTCTAATTCCGTAGGTTGAATTGCAACGTCAATCCACACTTCATTTTTAACAATACGATTTAGAGTATTATTAGTTTCGTCACAAATCACCTTATAATCAAAGATTGCTAAATCTTTAAGAAATTTGTCAAGTTTAATTGTAATCTTCTTCCTTGTTAATTTATCATTGATATCAAATAGAAATGGAGTGAGTAAATCATGTAACCTATCTTTAAGAGTAGAATCTACTAACATGGTTTTCTCCTTTTATATATAACATAATTCAAAACAAAATAGTTGATCAAAGCCTATAAGGATAAGTCTTTTACCAACACCTACAATTCTCTTCTCTTTTTTGCTTTGTGATGTAAGTAAATAAGATTTGCCAATTTCCGATAATATTTTTTTACATTCGCCTTCCAGTTCACTCAGATTGCCAGTAAATGGGACATAAACAGAATTAACGCTTCGTTTACCATAGACTTTTATATTTTCTGTTCTTCCACTATAAGTCCAAGTATCGAGTACTGCCATTTTCATCTCCTTTTACATTTTTATATTATATGATTTATGGTAGTAATAGTCAATATTAAAATTTTAAGAAAATTTGATTTCTGGACGATCTTCTATTGGCGTTTCATTGATTTCATTTATTTTCATTTTAATGAGATATCAAATCGACCTTTAATATTTTTTTGAGCCCATTCGCCTGCTTTTTTCTTATCTAAAAATTCTTGTCCGCTATCTTTCCAATCATGTGTAGCAGGATCAAGTACTTCAATTTTCCAAGTACTTGATTTGAATATTGGCTTTTTGCCAAGTCCTGTTCTAGTTTTATCAAAATCTTTTAAAGTTTGATATGGATCTTTAGCTTCCAAAACCTCACGGGAAAATTCTTTGTATCTCTTAACATAATCTATTACATTAATATCATTTGATGTTGGCATATCTTCGTCTTCAGTTAAATTCGTTCTGCTAAGTTCATCTATCAGCTTTCTAATTTTTTCAGCTTCAGACATTTGCCTTACTGGTTGCAATCCTAATCCAATTCTATTGAACAATGTTCTCACAATCATATCGTCTGGGATTGGTATAATTTGTTTAAATTCTTCAAACTTCCCATCTTGTACTAATTGACGTGCTTTTGAAGAGGATGCTCCAATAATACCATCACCATCTGGATCACGGTCTCCAGCACTTATTACTTTAAATGATTCAAGATTTAAACGTTTCTCTGGATCTTTGTGATCTAAATATGGAGTAATTGCTCTTTCAAACTCTTCAACACGATCACTTCCAACTATCATAATAATGTCTTTGTATCCTTCTTTGACCAACCAATTGATTGCTTTGAAAGGATCCTTTACTTCATCTTTCTCTTTGAAATTAATGTTTGGAAACATCACTGTTAAGTATTCCATTTTTTCATTGAATGGAAGAGGATTCTTTTTATTGTCATGAGATTTTGAAGCAAAGACAAAATGATCACCATCATGCTTATGTGCATAATGTTCTACTTTATCAAGTAATGCTTTATGTCCTATTGTGGGAGGATTGAACCTACCAAATGTGAATATTGCTTTTCTCATATTTTCATTTATGTTTCTTTACGATACGATCCAAACTCCGTTGAGCAGCCGAGCCCGCCTTTGGTCCAGTTTTAGCTAGTGCGACACCGTGCGCTGGTTTGCTCCTGCTTGGAACATCCGATGACTTATTTTTATCTTCGTTAGGTTTATCTTTTCCAGATTTAGTTTTGTGGCTCTTATATCCTTTATTTTTCATCCAATGTGATAAAGCATAAGGATTATCATCATCTTTATGCTTTTTCATTGCTTTAACTGTGCCTTCCCAACCTTTGGGAGACTTTTCATCAAGTTCATCCTCATCTTTTTGTTTGTTTTCTAGTCTGTTGATCTTGTCTACAATTGTATAAGCATCTTTAAGACTTATTGGAAAATTGTCTAAAATTAAATCATATCTTCGTTTGCCCAATGGTCCTAGTTCTGCTTCAGCTTGTTTAATCTTATCCCAAATCTTCTTAAAACCTTCACCTTTGAAATATGACGCACTATTTGGATATGTCTCATGACCTGGGGTGGCAGGACGTACATTTACATTGTATTGATCCGTAGGATCTTCGTCAATATCTTCCTCTTCGTCATCATCGTCTTCGCCAGGCAAAAATGTTTTTCCAAGTGTCATACTTGCTTTAGTGAATAAATTCTCATCTAATTCAGTCCAAAATGCTTGTGCTTTTTCTTTTATTGATTCGTGTCGTCGGTTGGGGAGGTATTTAGTTTTGCGGCCTTTACCATTTTTCTTTGCTGGGATTCGGTTCATAATAATTACTTCAGATTCACTTCTATCTATACGGGCAATTCGCTCGTCGCTATATCCTAGTTTTCGTAATATTTCAATATCCTTTGGTTGTCTTACTGGCTCTGCTTCTTTTACTAGATTTTTTTCGTCTTTATCTTCACCGTATTCGTCATTAGCTAATACAGAATCTTCATTGTCAGATCCCATATCACTTGGAGCATCTCCATACAAATCATTGGTCCCCCTTTGAACCACTGCTTCATATAGCCAATTGTTATTTTCCATCATAATTAATACTCCATCCATTAAATTTGGTGTGTTTCGACATTTCACCCACCTACGAAACCTCTTCGTGCAGAAATATTTTTCCCATACTTAGTCCCTGGTGGATCATACTTAGTAAATTGCGGTTCTTCTGCTTTATTCCAACCACCGTCTAGTGATTTCTTTTTCTTCTTTTTCTTCTTTTCTTTGATAGGATCAACTTTTCTTTTGTCTGTCAAGGCAGCCCAATCTATACGATGTCGACCACGTTGTTTTGTTACGGCATCTTTATATTTTTTAGTATTGGTTCTTTTATCTTTCATATCATCGCGTGCTTTTTTAGACCATAACATTTTATCAGGGAATGGTCGGATTACATCACCTTCATTTATACGACTAAAATAATCATATAATGTGAAGTATAATTCTTGTGCCATTTCATCTTCATCTTCTATTTTAGATATCATTGGACCAGGATTATATTCACTTGTACTCAATGCACTATAAAGATTTGAACTTTGGCCGCCGTGAAAATCTGAAGCGAACCAATACATTGCTGCCGCATAATCGAATTCGTCAATTTCTGGAGCACCAAAATTTTTGATCATAACATGTTGCATTTCTTCTTTAGTTGGATCTGCGTTAATGGTAAGATCAGTTGGTCTCCATTCTGATTCTTTGTCAATGCGTTGTAGTTCTGCAGCCATATCATATTTTTGGCTATCTGATCTTGTATCTCTAGTTGGGAACGAAATCACTTCACCTTCTTGAAGTTCATTGAAGTTACTAAATAATATTTTTGGTAAATTATAATTATATTTTCTTTTTAATATAGAATCAATTTGACTCATATCTGAATGTGATAACATTACTTTTATTATCATACGTTGGGCCCTACCAGTTCCATCATATGGAAAACTACCAGCAAACAGATCATCAATCCAACTTTCAACACCATATTCTTCAGCTTCACCATGTTGCAAGCCTTTTTTAATTTCTTCGATCATGCAGTTAGCCCATTTATGTGCATCTTCATCAGAAAAATCTGTATAAGGAGGAATATAATCTGGCTCTTTCTTTTTTCCTGGAAATTGAATAACATCACCTTCATTAATCGAATTAAATGGAACTTCAATAATGCTTTCAATTGCTACAAGACCTAAACTGGGATGTCTCATACGTTCTGTAAATTTATGAGCTGCTTCGTCTTTTGTTCGTGCAAAGATGAATTGAGGACGGTAGTTATCATTTCCATCCTCTGACATAACCCATTGAATTTTCCATACGCGAGTATTCTCAGGTAGATGATCTTCGACCATATCATTTAATGCATGTTGTGAATATGATTTAGTGCCTTCAAAAATAGCTGACGCGCCATTGGTTGGACGTAAAGCATTTTGAATTTCTATTGTATTAAACAAGTCAGTAAGTTTCATATTCAATCCTTATCATATATTTATCATGTCAATGATATTACTGCTCGGTCTTGAACTCTTCGCCAATTGGTACCATCAGAAAATGCTAATGTAGATCCGCCAACGTCATTACTAACAAAAATGACTCCACCAGTTGAAGTTGCTGGTGGAAGACCAGCAACAGTATACGTTGGAAGGGTTAAGAATCTACTGCTTGCAGCAAGAATAGTTAATCCATCAAATGTTGCTGCGTCTGTGCTTATTAATGCACCAGTAAGTCCTAATGTAGTAAAGTCTCCAGCTGCTGGAGTCACTCCACCAATAACGTTTCCATCAATTGTACCACCTGTACCTATTAATGTAGTAAACGTACCCGCTGCTGGTGTCACGCCACCAATAACGTTTCCATCAATTGTACCACCTGTACCTATTAATATAGTAAACGTACCCGCTGCGGCAACTACACTACCAATAATAGTAGCGTCAATAGTTCCACCATCAATATCAGTGGAAGTAAATGCCGAACTACTTGGAGTTGTGCCACCTATTGTAACATTATCAATTGTACCAGAACTAAATGTTATTGTGCTACTTGCTGTTAGAGTAGTAAATGTTCCTGCTGCTGATATGCTGCCGCCAATAACAGTACCATCAATTGTTCCACCAGTAACTGTAACGTTATTACTAAATGTTACTACGTTATCAAAGGTGATAGGACCTGTAAATGATGTGCTACTATTGAAAATAGCCTGACCATTAAATGTTGCTGTTTGAGAAAATGTTGCGTCTCCAGTAAATGTTGCATCACCAGTGAATGTAATAGCACCGAATGAAATTGATGAATTAAAAGTTACTGCGGCATTGAATGTTGCTGTACTACTAAAGGTTGAACCACTTGCAAAAGTTGAAAGATTGTTGAAAGTAGTTGTGCCACCAAATGTAAGATCACCATTGAATGTCATGTCATTGGCAAATGTTGATGCTACAGAATCATCAATTGAGAATGCTAAGATTTGCCAACCAATAGTTGGACTTATCCATACTTTCAATCCATTAACACCTGGAGTACTATCAAACCATAGTTGACCTATCATTGGATTAAGTGGAGGAATTTGAGCATTTGAGTTTTCAAGTGTTAAAACCCAATTCTCATTAAATTGTTTGCCAAATTCAGCAAAACGTCTACCAATTAAGGTTAAACTACTGGATGTTGTGTCAGACGTTCCATCTTCCAATGTTGCAAGTAAAGTCCCATCCGTCTTCCTTATTTCTAATGCCATTAAAGTATCCTTTTAACTATTTATCTAGAGTGACAGCAATTTCATATGACGCCGTTTCGAAGACCAACCAAAACTTCATCTGCAGTCATTTGTTGTGTCTTTGCTTCAACTAAGTTCATCCATTTTCTCATATCAGTCATCGTATTCATCCTCCTCGTCTTCGTCTTCTATGCCATATTCAGCTTTAAATTCATCCCAATTAGCTTGTGGCTTGCCATCTTGCCATATAACTTTAGTATTTCTATCTGCTGGTGGTAGGTTTGCCTCAAATTCGTCTTCCACATCCTCTAAGGAATCTTTCCATATACTGATATATCTTTTTTGCTTTGTTATCCTACTAAAAGGAATAGGATCTCCAAATTCTACTGCTATACCTTGTTTAATAACAATTTCACCATCTGTCATCATTATATTGACTGCTCGATCATAGCGATCTGGTACTGAGCGCATACCAAATTTGCCGCCTTCTGGATAAAAATATTTTTCTCCATCTGGACCTACTCGAATTTTTTCTGGTTCTGGCTGTGGAAGTGTTTTCATTAATTTTGATATTGTATCAAGCGATGATAACACATGTGCTAAATTGCCAACGCCACGAAATAAATCACGCCTACTTATTTCTTTACTTAATCCTTTTGCTACTTGAGATATTTTGTCTTCAATAAAATCAATTATTTCTTCTTCAGCATTTAAAAAAGCAATTTTTATTTTACGTGGTGTATCTTGTTCTATCTGTTGGGCAAGTTCACCATATTGAGTAATTACTGCAGGCGACATACCAATTGACTGTGCAAATTGAATAGTTGTTGGATCTTTTTCTTTCAAACCAAGAAGAACTTCATCAGCAGACATACGTTTAGGCTCTGCTTCTTGTAATATACCACCAAATATAGTTGATTCATCTATTTGTCTATACTGTGCTGGAAGTTGTTCCCAGGGTCTAAGCATTGGATGGGTCATATCCTTTTCGCTATAAGTCAATCCGTAACGATATCCTTCTTTAACTTTGTTACGCATCCATTTATTGTGTTTTAATTTTGCTTTTTCGCAACATGTTATCAGATCATCACTATCATCCGCTACTGTTTCATCTTCTTTATAAGGAGTTGAAGTTTCAATAATAAAATCACCTACATCATAAAACTTAACCCACATTTTAATAATTTCTTCAGCTTCTTTTTCTTCAAGATTTCTAACTAAAGGAATTTCATATATGTAATCATCATCCATTTTATAATTTCTTAAAGAGATCTGCTTGCTGCCACCAAATTCATCAATGATATGAACAGGTCTTACAATTGAATCGGGCCCAACTTTAGTAACAATGTTCAAGAACATCTTTTCCCATATTTTCTTAATAGGTTTTTTTACTACTAATCTAATGTGATTTTGAAATTCTGTAATGTTTTTATCCATCGGGATTCATCCCCTTTCGACGTCGCATTCTTTCTAAACGAGCCCTGGCCCTTGCTCTTCGATCATCACTTGGAGCAACGGTATCAACTTTTGATTGTTGAACAGGATAAGCTCCAAACGTTCTTGTTGTATCTTGCATTGTCATACCGCCCATCATTCCCATACCACCAAAAGATTGAATACGTTGTCGTTTCTCCATACCTCTAGTAATTGCAGATCCAGCTAAAATAGCTCCCATTGCAATATGGAACAATCCTCCACCTAAAATTGTAATAGGCGCCCAATTTCTTTGAGCTTGTAGCGTTTGTAACGCTTGAACCTGTGCGCCTGGATTTTCAAATTGTAATGCAAGAGTCACTGCCACAGCTGGATCGGGTCTATCAAGTTCATATATTATTGGCATTACAGCAAAATCCAAAATTAAGATCCCAAGATAAACAAAAGCAACGCAAGGTCTCCACCATTTTTGATACCATTTGTCGTGTATTAATGTTGGTGTTATTCCGTCAATGTTTTCTTCCATATTAATATTTATCGCTTATTATAAAATGAACTTTTACTCTTTATCTCGTGGGATATGGTTCAATCGGAGCTGTAAAAGCACCTTGATACCGAGCAGTACCATTGGTAATTCTAACATTATCAATCCAGCCTGCACCCATATTAACATCTAAATCCTCTGAATTACCTATATAAATATCTGAGTGATTTGCATCTATAGCTGAAGCCTCCGACAAAGTACCTATAACTGCTCCATCAGCATATACTTTTGAATCTGAACCAGTACGATCAGCCGCCAAATGATACCATGTATCAGCAACTGGTGACCACGAACCTTGAGCAATCTTATTACTTCCTCCCCCGGCGCCATCAATACTATATATAAATCGTAAATTACCACCTACCTGATCAAAATCTATTCGCCATGCTCTATGACTATCACCTCCATGATACTTAGATACAAATACATGAACTTGAGATCCAATAGAGGTATCCCATCGTACATGACATTCTACAGTAAAAGCATTACTTCCAAATTCAAATCCTGCTGCATCTGGCGTGTGAATTTCGCCGGCACCATCAGTTCTTAATGAGGCGTCTCCAAATTTTTCCTGAGCGTCGTCTACCACGCATCCAGTATTAAATGTCATTATTCGACTTCTATTACTTTGGTCATCTGTAGTAGTAAAACCATCTGATTCATTGAAAGGAAGAAGAAGTTCAACATTTGTAAAAAAAGGATCTTGTGGACTAGCATTGCCCCCAAAACTAGAAAGTGCTGTAAGTTTAAAAGGCATTAGTCATCCGTCAACTTATTACTGGTATAAAATACTTGCACACCAACAAGTTGTGCATCGATATTTAAATCGTCTGCTCCATCTGAAATATCTCTTAAAACTCTAAAGAAAGTTAAGTCACCGTTTAACGGTGTTCCGCCAATAGTTATTGCAGCGGATTCTGCAGTCACATAAATATCATCTGCTGTTACTTGATCATCAGTTACTACTACTGGAGTTCCATATGCAGTTGCAAAAGGATCACCACTTGATAATGCTACTCCTTGAAGTCCCCACGCTACTCCATCTAAACCACCAGTTTGACTTCCTTGATGGGTCCAAAACGCTTTGAATGTTACTATACCTTTATCCCAAGAATTGGGGAAAGCGATGTCAAATTGTGCATGTTCATCAGCAAGGGTATCAAATCCTAAGACATGTTGATCTGGTTGTCCAGCTGTTGTTTCTATCGCTGTTAAAGTATTACACCCATTTGAAACTGTTGGTGTCATTGCTGCCGCTGGAATCCAAAGTGTTTGTTTACCAGTAAAGCCAGGAAGTAAGTTTGCATCTACGCCGGCAGTTGGTCTGCCGTACAGAATAAATTCGCCAGAGGTAATATTTACTGCTCCAGAATCATCTAATAAGAATCGAATTCCATTGATCGCAGCGGTAGATTCCCATGATCCATTAGCTTGATTAAGACGTAAATTAGTATTTGTTGCCGTCGATGTAACATCAATATATTTCCAAACAGCACTGTTAGGATCTTTTAAAGTAGCTGTAAAAGAAGCATTTTCATTTGAGGTATTACCAAGACTAGTTTCAAAAGAAATTTGAGCAACTGTACTTGCTCCACTTGACGAAACACTGTCTCCTGGAGGTGCTGCTGAAGTATAAAGTTGTCTAAACCATCTATAAAGTGTAGCTTCATACGTTGCACCATTATCGTCTGAAAATCTAATCCATGCATCAGCACCGTCAGTTGCTGTAATAATTGAATGTCCAACTAATTGAACTTCATCATATAATGTTGGATCAAAAAGAAATGATATATTTGCTGAAGCAGATGCTGATGCACGATCTATTTCTAACCATGGACCTCTAATTTTATTTGTTTTAACAAGTGGTTCAACAATTTCCATTGCGAACCAAGTACGTTCGTGTGATAAAATATCTAAAGAAGTAGTTACACTATGAGTTACAGCTAACTCAAAATAATCACCAGCAATTACTTCTAGAATAGCCGAAGAAGTATTTTGTTGATGGTTAATTGCACTATCAACATCTATTACGCCACCACCGGCACCCTGAATAGCCAGACCATTTTTCTGAACTTGAATCTCTCGCCAAGAAGTAGAATCATTCTCCCACCTCACGTTGCCACTTAAACGAACGCGTGTAACCCCACTAGGGACAGTAAGTCGTGTATTATTTACGGCGTTGCTGTGGATATTATCGGTGTCATACTCTTCTTGGTCCCAATTGATAGGAGTAACTATGTCCTCTGTAATAACTTGGAGAACTGATCTTTTAACCAAAGCACCTCTAAATGTAGCAGATTCAATAGCAAGAACGGCTGGTTCAATTACTTCAATTTCAAAATAGGTTTGTTCAATTTCTAAAACGTCTGTTCCTGAAGTAACAAGATATTCAATTTCAAAATAATCACTTTCAGATACATCAAGAATAGCAGAACTACCTGTTAATGTTCTGGATGTTCCAGCATGACCATCTGTACTTAAGAATCCACCATCTGCTAATAATGCTCCATTTTTAAATAAACTTACTTGATGACGTTCATTGGCCGCTACACCTGAAGCAAAACTACTATAATTTATACGTGCTTTTGTAATTCCAGAATTTGCTGGAACAGTAATTCGAGTTGGATTTGCTGTTGCAAAAAATCCATCAGTATCTCTTGCAGCAACGTCCCAAGAAATAATAGCAGTTCCGGTTAATCCAGTTTGATCTGAAGTAAGTTTTAATCGGGCCCCACGTACCTCAACTGGAGTTGGTTTAATAGCACCTTTAACAATTTCAATTGAAAATCCTGTGTGTACGCTACTATCAACATCTAATTGAGCAGTACTATTATGAAAAACATTCATTTCAAAAAAGTCACCCTCAATTACCGTAAGTACTGGAGTTTCTGCATTAATTTGAGTGCCACTTGCAATACTATTTAATCCAACATTAGTAAAATTTCCTTGTGATAATATTACACCATTTTTAAAAAATTCAATCCATACTATACGTGAAGAAGAAGGATTAGTTACAATGGCTCCTCCTATTAATTTAATTTCACTAATACCTGCAGGTATTACAAATCGATCATTTGTATTATCAAAAAGAGATTTAGTATCATATTGTATAATATCAAAAGTAATTTTAGTAGAAACTCCCGCAGTTAAGGCTGTTTGGTCAGTAGATTTAGTTACAAATGCACCATCAAATTGTGTTTCTGGTGCAATACCCATTGGTTCAACAATTTCCATTGAGAACCAAGTAAGATCACTTGTTGCAAGAACTCCATTACTGGCGCCAATGTTATGTTGTACTTCAAGTTCAAAATAATCACCAGCAATAACCTGTAATACTGGCGAAGTTACATTGTTTGAGTGTGATACATTATCAGATACATCCTGCAAATTAAATCCAAAAGTACCAATAGGACTACCATTTTTAGTAATTCTCGTTCCTCTATTAGTACCAGTAGAACTACTAGTAAATCGAGCATTACCAACTAATCTAACTTTAGTAACACCCGCAGGTACTGCTAGTCGCGTTGGGTTCGTACCATCAAACATGCCTCCACTATCATTTATTGCTTCGTCCCATGAAACTGCTACCCAAGCTCCTGAAGTAGTATTTTGATCTGCGGTAATTCTAACTAAAGCACTACGGACTTCTCTCTCAATTGGTGCGAGAGGGCCTTCGAGAGCTTCAATTGAGAAGAAATTATGTTCTGTACCAGATGTTGCCCCACCATGTAATGTTTCATTACCTCCACTAGCTTGTCGAGCTATCAATTCAAAATAATCACCAGGAATAACTTCAAGAATGGCAGACGATAAAGTCATTGCAGGAGTAGTAGAAGCGTTAGGAAGTATAACATTTCGTCCAAGGCCTTGTCCTTGATCTAATGCACCATTTTTTTGAATGACTGCAAGAAAAGAAGTTCCAGAGGCCCATGCTGATAAATTTATTCCTGCCGTTAGCTTAATTCTAGTTATTCCATTTGGAATTGTTAAGCGTGATGGATTACTAATGTTAAAGAAACTATCAGTGTCAAAAGTAGCTGAACCCCAGTTAATGGTGACCAGGTCACCATTTACAAGTGTAAAATCAGAATCAAGTTGTAAGCTTGCACCACGCACTGATGTTGGGCCACCAAGTACTGGAAGAGTAATACCAGACTTGCGACGCCCATAAAGAATAAAAGTACCTTTAGCAATAGTACTGGTTGAACATAATATACGAATACCATCTACATTTGATGTGTCTGCCCCTTGATACTGTCCTGAACCAGCATGGTAACGCCAAGTTGCAGCCGATGAATGATTTCCAGCGTCCCAAAGAAAAGTTTTAATACCATCTAAACTCAAGTTACTTGAGTTAAGTTTAATAAAAGCTTCTCCAACAGTACTATCCATACTTGATATCAATAATATTTCAGCTGCATCTTCTTCACCTGCTCCTGTAACTGTTGCAGGAGGGATAACAAATAATATAGCCCGATCATAATCCGTAGCACCTGCCTTAAAGGTTATACCACCGTCTATACTTACTCGCAGCCATAAAGCATCTGCATCGACAGTAGGTAATAATCCCGTAATAACAATTTCAAGTTCATCAAATAATGTTGGGTCAAAGGTAAAATCTATTTCAGATGCGCCGGTCCCATCTTGTCTATCAAGTTCTTCCCATAGTCCTGTTAATGTAACGGACGAACCAATTGCGTTATTAGCTCCGTCAAGTTTCCAAATTTTAACATCGGTCCAAACTTCATTTACTGCACTTGTTGGTCCTACAAAGCCAAATGTCGAACCACCACCTCTGGTTGCATCAATAAAATGATCAATTTGAAATTCTTTAGCAGAAGCAATACTAAAACGTCCGATAACATAAGATCTTGTTTGAACATCAGTACTAAATGAATTTTCTGTTGTTCCTAATAGAGTAACACTTGAATCAGTGAAATTAAATAATCTAGCTTTGTGGTATTGACAACTAATAGCCGGTGCACTTGCATCAATATAATATTCACCTGCAGGAAGAGTAAATCTATCATTGGCATTGTCAAGACTTGCACTAGTAATTTGATTATTAACTACAGTATTAATTTGCCTTTTATTAAAAATATTAGCGGTTCCAGTTGGTTCGTCGGTATCTGATGATACCTCTTGCCTAATATGAAATAATGCAGAAAGATTTCCGCCGCCACCACTAAAGAGAGCGTTACCACTACTGTCTAATATTTTATCTACGTTTTTTAGGTCAGCCATTAATTTTTCCTTTTAATGTTTTACTTACCCCAACTGATATATTTCGTCGGTGTTCTTTAGATAATGGCTTACGTTTTTTACCTTTATTTCCACGACCATTGGTATTACCTTTTAATTTTTCACTTATTTTTCTTTTATGTTCTTTAGTTTGCGAACCGTGCGGACCAGGTTTGCCTTTCATTTTTTCACTCTGTTTACGCTTTTGTTCTTCTGAACATGGAATTCCTTTATTCCAAGCAACTCTGCCTATCATCGATTTACTAATTTCCAACGCATGATTTTCTTTTACCCATGTATAATTTTTACTCGTATATTTTTTGAAATTAGACATCATATTAGCCGCATGCCATAATTTGCCACCATGTATTTTAGCTAATAGCAAATGAGCAACAAAATGTTCTCTTGCTGTCAACTGCACTATATTTTCAATATCATTTGATCCATCCATACATTTTGGGATGATATGATGTTTTTCTGTGTAACTTTCAAGAAGGCGATTCGTTGCCCGATCAATTAATTTGTTATAATGTTTTTGATAATTCATTTATTGTTTTACCTCTTTGGATGAAATCTTCCATTCAATTGTTTTCGCTGTTTGTCCAGTAACTGTTAATTCCCATGCGTCCGCAGTATCATCAGCTTCAAGACCAACAGTCCAAGATGCTGCACCTGTATCACTATCTTCTGTAATTTTAGCGGTACCAATTAATGAAGTAGTTCCAGAAATATTTTTTACTGCACCAGAAATAGTAAACCAATAGACGTCACCAGTTGCTGTTTCTATTGCTTGCCCTTCGCCCCATACTGTTGCAACTTCACCGGCAGCGAGAAGACCTCTAGCTATATTTACTTTAGTTGCATCAGTTGTTTGAATTGTTGAATCAAAAAATAGGTCGCCAACTATTACAGCTGGTTCAATGATCTCCATGGCGAACCATGTTTCGTCGGCATCAACTGTAACTGAACTATCAGCTTCCATTCGAACCCAAACTTCAAAATAATCGCCCGCAACTACTTCTATTACTGGAGTAGCACAACTATTTCGGTTTTCTGTGGAGCCAACTTCTACCATTTGTTGCGCCGCCCCATCAAAGGCTATAGCACCATTCTTCCTGATAGTAAGAATAAAAAATTCGCTTGGAGTAGTTATTAGCACATGAACATTAGTGGATAATCTAACCCTACTTACCCCCGACGGAACAGTTAACCGAGTATTATTAGTGACGTTGTCATGGATATTGTCTGTGTCATAAACTTCCTTGTCGAAAGATGCGGCAGCCGCAGGATTAAAGTCAACTGTCAGTTGATCCGCAGCTAAAGTTACCAATGCACCACGAGATTTTGCACTTGGTGCAGTTGATTCAACGGCTTCAATGGCAAAAGAACTACGACCAGCATCAACAGTGATGGAAGTATCGGCTTGAGTAGTATAAAAAAGTTCAAAAAAGTCTCCAGGTATTACTTCAACAATAGGGGTAGAAACATTAATAAAACCTGAGACCTCACTCGGTGCAGTTCTAATTGCTGCATAACCAATCCAATCAACTGCACCATTTTTTCTAATGTCAAGTAAATTATGTTCTGCAACCGTAAGTAGTGTTGAAAATATTTGACCAGTTAAAGTTACTTTAGTAACTCCAGTAGGAACCGTTAAACGACCAACAGTACTACCATTAAAAATTTGATCAGTATCATATTCTACAGTGTCAAATGGAATAGCCTTTGCTGTAGAATAGTTTGCTGTAGTTTCATCTGCTGCTAATTTTATTAATGCACCTTTAAAAGGTAATCCAGCAACAGTTTGAACTGGAGTTATTCTACGAATTCGAATATCTGCATATACTTCAATGGAACCATCAACGATTGATGTTTGAATTCCAAATCCAGTATCAGCTTGCGTGAGCTGCGAATAATGTTGTAATTCTAAAACAGCCGTTCCTGTTAATGTAAATCTTCCGCGTACAAAACTGCGAGTGCCTGGTGCTGTAGCACCAGAATCTGAATATTCAGATGTACCCATAATTAAATCAATTGAATTTGTGGTATCTCTTAATTTTGTTTTATGATTGTTTACCCTAAATCCTGGAGCCGATGCTTCAACTTCATACGTTCCTGCTAATAAAGTAATTTGGTTTGATGCCAATGAAGCACCAGTAATTTCATTTGTTACTTCAACAGTAAGATCACGAGTCCTCCAAGCACCTGAAGTAAAAGTTCCACCTTGTGTAGTATCTGCTTTTTGATCTTGAACATGCAACAAATCAAATTGACCAACTTCAAGTGCATTAGCAGAAGCAGGAATCCAATTCGTTCCATCCCAACCAAGTGTTTGTCCCGCTCCTGGAGGTACTGTAGTTGTATCAACGTCAGTTAAGTCATCAATTACTGTTGCGCCGCCTCCACCACCTCCACCTGCTGATTCCCAAACCTGTGCAGTAGATCCAACGGTAATAGGATCTACTGTGACAAGTATAAAACTGGTTTTTTCATTTACTGTGCCTTCTGTAACAAAAACAACATTACCTTGAGTTACTTCAACATCAGCATCAGAATCTGTTGCTCGCGACCATGCGCCCGCAGCCGTAACATATATTCCATTTTCGGCGCCAGCTGATTGATTCTTAACTAAAATTCTATCAGTGGATGTAGCTATATCATCAATTGTTTGTTCGCCAGTTAGAGAAATATTTGCAGTGGTAGCAACTCGAACTGACAATTTAATGTCAAGGATGTTAATGTCTAATGTGCCACCAGTAAATGGAACACCAAGATCATTTAATGCTGCGGTAAATGTAATTTTTTGTGCTAATGTAGTTGCCGAATCCCCAGAGTCACTAACGATAAGAAAGTCAGCACCTACAATTGTTGCACTTGTAGTTGCCAAGTCAACTGGTGTTAAACTAAATGTTACAAGTTCAGGCGCATCTGTTCCAACAGTAGTAATACCACCGCTTGTTGCACCTTGTAATTGTAATGTGTCATTTGTTGTGTCAGAGGTAGCTGTTCCTGTATCACCAGTAACAACTCCAAATGCATTTGTCTCTGATGTTAATATTCCAAGATCAGAAATAATACTAGTCCAAGTAACCTTTTGTGCTACGGTAGTTGCCGTGTCAGCTGAATCACTAACAATCATAAAGTCGCCAAGTGCAATAGTTGCGACTGTAGTTGATAGATCAACTGGTGTCAATCCAAATGTAATAAGTTCAGGAGCATCTGATCCTGTAGTTGTAATACCACCGTTTGTTGCACCTTGCATCTGTAATGTATCTGTTTCTATGTCTGCTGTTGCAGTTCCACTATCACCAGTAACAATACCAAACGAATTTCCACCGCCGCCTCCACCACTTATTTGCGTCCATGTTTGTGATGTAGAACCAATTGTAACGGCAGTTATATTTGCAAGTTGCCATAATGTTTGTGCGCCGGCCGTACCTTCATTGACTGCTACCATGCAGCCAAGTACAGCATCCTTATCATCATCAAAATCATCTGTTCGTGTTGGTGCACCAGTTGACTCAACTGTGTAGATTCCATTTTCTGCACCAGCAGATTGATTTTTAAGTAAAATGCGATCACCAGTAACTAATGTTATATCGTCAATGGTGTCACCATTCTCGTAAGCTGTTGCAAGCGTACCATTTGTTGTAGTTGCTACAACTACTGGATCTTTAAATTGTGTTCCTTCAAATACTAATGCAGATTCTGCATTATTAACGGTAATACGTGTTCCACTTTCACCCGAGAAAGAACCAGGTGTGTCAGTTAATCCAGTAAAGGTAGTTGAACCACTGCCACCACCGCCAGCTGCTTCTTCCCAAGTAGTTGCGGTTGAACCAAGAGTAATTGGATCGGGAGTTGTTACTATGAAAGTTTTTAATGCATTTTGTGTACCCAATACAATAAAAGTAAATGCACCTTGTGTCATTTCTGCATCGGTATTAGCGTCATTTGTTCTTACTGGAGCACCACTTCCTTGAACGATATAGATACCATTTTCTGTTCCATCTGATTGATCTTTAATTAAGATACGATCACCAGCAACAAGTACCACAGCATCAACTGAAGAACCAGCATCGTATGCTGTAGTAAATGGTCCATCTCCGGTAGTTGCCACTCGTACAGAATTCTTTGCATCTATTAATGTTGTGGTAAATTCATCAACATATGATTTCGATGCAGCGGCTTGATCATTACCAGGAGTTAGCGGAACGTAAACGTCAATAAATCCACTGTCCGCAGCATTTCTTGCTTCTAAGTGGTCAGTGGCGAATCTAATTCTTCCGCCACCTTTTCCATATTGAACATTTGCACCGATTCCGGTTAGGTTAAAGTTTTTCTTGTCTGCCATTTATTTTTATTATACAGTTGCGCCAGCTATGTATTCTATTACAGCTAAAGCAGAACCCTGTGTTGGACCTCCACCATTAGACACGGCCGCCTGAACCGTTTGATCCCCAGCCGTTGAATTTCTATAATCAGCGGCTGCTTCAAAAACACATGCCAATTCTGGATCATTTTCTGTATCCAGCATAATTGCATCATTTGCTCCGCCACTAATACCAATATCAATAGTTTCTGATGAATTCCATGTAGTATTAACATCAACTCGTGCTCGTAAAACTCTACCATCTGCAGGCAAAGTTCCAATTACTTGTGTGGCACCACCATTAAAAGTTAAAGTGACAAACAATGTTTGTATCGTAAAGTTGAGATCGGCCAATTGTTTTGCAACATCACTAGATATAATTTTAACATTGTTCGAACCATCAAAGATAATAAATGCATCAGTACCAGCTAATGTGCTAACGCTGGATTGACCAGTAATATCAAGACCAACAGTTGGATTACCCGCTACACCATCACCATTGGCAATTGTAATACCTTCTTCACTACTGGTAACCGATGGGCTAATTGTTCGTGCTGTATAAACATCCGATGCTGTTCTGACTACAAATCCTTCTACGCCAATAGCATTAGGAATATCTAGATCGGCTAAGAGAGAAGTGAATGTTACTTTTTGCGCTGGGGATGTAGCTGAATCAGCGGAATCACTGACAATCATAAAGTCAGCAAGTGCAATCGTTGCGACAGTAGTTGTTAAGTCAATTGGAGTAAGACTGAAAGTAACATTTTCTGGACCATCGGTTGCAACAGTTGTGATACCAGCATTAGTAGCACCTATTAGGTTTAATGTATCAGCTGCCTGATCTGCTGTCGCTGTTCCTGTATCACCAGTAACAATACCAAATGCATTTCCTCCTGCACCAAATTGTGCCCAAGGAATAGCAGTGGTTCCCATTGTAACTGTTCCAACTGGATTTGAAATCCAAGCTGTGCCACTTTCAGTAGCACCTTCTTGAATTGTAACAATCGTTGCATCAACTTCAGCGGACTCATCATTATCAATAGCTCTTGTTAGAATAAAGTTTTGTGAGTTAGTAGCATCATCTTGAGTTAATACATAAATTCCGTTATGTTCGCCGGCTGCTTGATCTTTAACAAGAACACGATTACCAAGAGCAACAGTGGTAGCATCAACTGATAATGCAGGGAATCCACCATCGTTATTTGTTAGCGTAGCACCAACACCAGCTGTTCCATTAGCATATGTAACCGTTGCAATTGGTGCCACTGTTGTATACTTGGCCTTAAATGTTTCATTGGGATTTATTGCTTGAGTCCAATTATTTCCATCGTACCATTCTAAAGTTGAATTGACTTGAAGAGCATCGCTGTCAGTAGTACTAAATCGTAGCATACCAGTTACTGGAGTTGATGGACGTTGCGCTGATGTTCCTGCTGTTATAGTAACAGCACTGGTACCTGCAAATATTGCAACAGCATCAGCCCCAGTTGGATCTTGTAATGTTAACCTAGTTGTTCCGCCAACTACTTGTATTAATGTATCACTTGCTGATGCAAAACCTGTGTCTGAATCACCAGTAAATGACAATGAAGGTGTACCTTCTGACCCCGTTGACAATAGAACTCGTTGACTTGTTTCCATTGTAATAGTGAGAGAGCCAACAAAGTCTGCTCGTGTCATTTTAGCAAGGGTGCCGCCCGCCCCGTCTTCAATTAAAACTGTATCAGTATCGAGAACGGCCGTATCTGGAGATTCACCAAAAATATCAACACTAAATTCTTGTCCTGCAGTAATAGCTAGACCGCCACCAGCTGTATATGCGCCAGCTTGTGAGAATTGAAGAACGTTAATACTGGAAGTATTAATTGAAAAGCCAGATTTTATAACATTGATAACCCAACCCGACGCTGCATTTGCTGTTCCATCTTCAACAAAGAAAAACGCAGCATCTAATTCAGTTGCGATATTGTAATCAGGATCCCTATCCCATATTCCATTTGCTCCACTACCAACGGAAGAAACAATATAGATACCATTTTCTCTTAGAGTAGATTGATCTTTAATGAGAATTTTTTGATCAACAATAAGTGCTACGCCATCTAAAATATTTGATTGGCTTGTAAATTGACCCGCAATCCAGTTTATTAAATTGACTGTACTAGCTGCTGGTACCGCTTCTTGAACTGTTAATCCCGTCGCAATTGCATCAACATATGATTTGGAAGTTGCCGCTTGAGGGTCGCCTGGGTTTAAATTAACGTATATGTCAGTGAATAATGTATCGGCTGCATTTCTCGCTTCCAAATGATCTGTACTGAATTTTATACGATCGCCGCCCTTTCCAAATTGTACATCTGGTCCAACACCGCTTTGACTAAAGTTCTTTAAATCTGCCATCTTTTACATCTCCATGTATATTTATTGATTTTATAGCAATCCTTTATTATTTTCTTTAGGCGTATGCTATTGTAATTCTTGCCGAACCAGACGTTGTTGGTGGAGCACCAATTGCCGTATAAACAGCTCGCACACCAGTATTTGATAGAAATGCGCCCAGCCCTGGATCAACTTCATATATGAATACTCCTTGTAAGTCGTTTTCAATTGCAAGCATAAGCAATGATGGGCTTGCAACAGTTCCAATTACTAAGGTTGAAGCAGTATTCCAAGCTGTTTGTACTAAAACAGAAACTTTAACAACTCTTCGGCCAGCTGGAACAACCCCTATATTTTGTAATGCGCCGTCATCAAACACAAATTCAATAGAGATGGATTCAAGTTCTTCATCACCTCGCTTTTCAGTTCCAATTTCAAACCATGCTGTATTAGTTTGATTACGTAGGAACAGCGCCCATTCACCTTCTCCTGGTACTCCATCTGCTGTAATTGCATCATTTAAAACAAGTACTTCTTCTCCGCCAATAGTAACAAGAAGATCACGGCCAGTAATGTCATTTACAAATATAACGCCGCCGCCGCCACCACCGCCACCACCAGCAATTGTTATATCTACCTTGCCGCCACCAACGTCTGCTGCTACAACACCAGGACCTACAAAGTTTAAAGTGTTAACAACCACTCCAAGATCTGACCCTTCATCTTCTGCTGACAATGTACCACCAGTTCCAGAAAGAGTAACCCATGAATTTCCATTGAATCCTTCAAATGCTACTATAGTTTGATTAAACCGTAAATGTCCTCGTAAAGGTACCGCTGGTCGTTGAGCTGTAAAACCTTGAGGTATTCGCATTGATTCGCCACCAGATAATTGGGGATTGTCTCTAATTTCTGCAGTGAATAGGATTTGTCCAGCACCAGTTCCAATTACTTGTGAGGTACCGGATAGGTCACCCGACACAAATTTAATCTGCTTAGATCTAATTTGTGTGAACTGACTATCTATGTCAGTGAAATTATCTCTGAATCCTTGGGATGGTTGATTTTTTCCTGAAACAGGATATTTTGTGTTAATGGACATACAGCTATTTATCTGTATTAATTAAGTGTAGCTTTTTTTCAGTCTAACGCATTTTTAGCACGCAGCCCACCATATCTATCTTTAAAATTGGTCTTAGTATCAAGTTTGAATTTTTTTGCGAATGCTATGATATACGGTTGATATTTTGGAATTGGAGTTCGATTCTGTTTGCCTTTAACATATTTCACATGATCGCCAACAACTTCAATTATTACATGTGCTCTATTATTTGGATCTCTTAGAGAAAATAGTGTTACGTCAGTGCCGAAAACTTTTCCTGTATCATAACGTCTGTCTATACAATTTTGCATTATATCACCTTCAAGATCCTTACAATCGCCAGATAGCAGTTTAACAATTGAATATCCATCAGGAAATTTCATTACTACTTTATAATTTTTGTCTTGTTGAAGTCTATCTATTGCTGCTTGTTCCATTTCTTTAACATGAAGATTTGATCTTTTAATAGCTTCGGGAACTGTTAATCTTGGTAGTTTCTGTATTATTTTTCTTGACTCGCTATCATAATCAACTCTACCCTCAATATGAAATAACCACTTAAGAATTGTGTTTGCTTGCTTTTGAACTTTCGTGTTTAGATTAATTTTAACCACAAGTTCGTTATTATCCATTGCTTTTTTGATCCACTTATATTTGCCGGCTTTGGCATCAGCAATGTTAAACCAATCAAGAACATTTTCATAATAGTTCCACTGTTTAACTATGTCCGGATGATACATATGACTGTACAGTTCACCTTTACCTATTCTTGTTCCTAATTTTTCGTTATTAATTACCCACCGGTAAAATTGTTTATTAAACCACGATTGTATTTCCGGAGCAAAGCCATCATACTTCGAAGAAATTTCGTTTTTTATCTCTTCGGTATTAACCACATTTAATTCAAGCAGGATTTCTTTTATTTTCATTAGAAATTCATTAATACTTTATTAACAACTCCAAGATCATTGATTCTATCTATTGGGGGCAACGGATCTATATTTGTCCTATCAACTACTGCTCTGACCCATACAAAATTTCCAGTAACAGTGAAAACAGTTAATCCAGTTCCTGGTGCAGTTGATAAAAATTCGACAAATGGATTTGCTTCACCATCAAAGATAACAGGAAAGAAATCAGTTTCTGCTGGATCTGTTGCTAAAGCTGCTTGAAGAACTATCCTCCCAATGAAACCATTTAGATACCATCCAATAGTTGCCTTACCATCGGTGAATCCAAAGAAACCATCTGCTTTCTTCTTAGTCCCTGTAACATTTGCTTGCCCTGCTGATGACGATAACAGTTGTACTGACATAGTTGACATTAGCTTTTCTCCGTTGAAATTTCTGTAATTATTCCTTCGTTGTCGATAAGTTCATCAATAATAGACCTTACGCTTTCTACTACTTCATCTTTAACAAATTCAGAGACTGACTCGTTGTCTTTAAAAAGTTTGCTCATTTTAATGATTATGAATTGCTCCTCAATCTTTGCCATTTTTTCTCCTTTGTGCCGCACGTCTTACTTCAGACTATGGCTTTCCTTAAATTAATTCATGTATATTTACCAAAAAAGTAGGCCCCCCGAAGGGGACCCAGAGTTGAATGCGGCAATCACTTAAACGAAATTGATTGAGCCATTTATTTTTTAGATTTCCGTCCTCGTTTTTTGCCTGGCGCGCGAAATGTACCGTCTGGATTAATATTGAAGATCTTCCCTAATCTATCCGGTACCATACCGTCCACAGACAAAATTTGACTGTGAACAATATTTACTTGTTGTTTTGTATCAGAAATCAAACATGTAAAAAGTGTTCCACCTTCGATAGACTCAACAACTAGATTGGTTTGTTTGTGCATTACGGATTCGCCAATACCAATTTTTTTAATCGTCGCTAGAAGTTTGGTTCCTTTACAAATTAAATTCTTTTCAACAAGTGTTATACAGAGATTTCTATCCATCTATTCCTATTCTGTTTTCATATATTTCCAATGTTGCTTTCCGTTCCATCTACCAATGTACTTATAAGTCACCATCGCCAATTGACACCCACTTATGGGACAAATATATGCAAACGTATCTCCTATTAGTAGATTACCAGTTGGAAATTGAATTTTTTGCATAGTTATAATATACTGAATAACCTACTGAAAGTCAACTACTTTTTTCGTAGGTAATCTCAATTTTTTCATTAACAAGATCAATTGTTGCTGTTCCGCCCTTCTTGATTTTACCAAATAGCATTTCTCTGGATAGCGGAATTTTGATCTTCTTGTGAATTAAGCGTGACATTGGCCGAGCACCCATTGCTTTGTTGTATCCAACCTTGGTCAAATGTTCTACGGCTTTTTGTGTGATGCTAACAGTAACATCTCGGTTACTAGCCATTTCATTCAATTCATTGATAAACTTATGTACAATCAAATTGACATGTTTTGGCTCAAGGCGGTTGAATACTAATACTTCGTCTAGCCTGTTTCTAAATTCTGGACTAAATATTCTTTTGACTGCATCATCTAATGCACCACTATCATCAGAATCAATGTTACGACCAAATCCAATTGGTTCTTTCTCAAGATCCTGTGCTCCAGCATTGGATGACATTAGTAACACGACATTTCTAAATATAATTTTCTTACCCTTAGATGAATGCAATGTTCCATAGTCCATAACTTGCAAGAGAATATTCCACACATCTGGATGTGCTTTTTCAATTTCATCAAACAATAACACACAATGAGGAGCTTCTTCGATCTGCTTGATTAGCAATCCTTCTTCCTCATATCCAACATAACCAGCTGGTGATCCAATTAACTTGGCTACAGAATGTTGTTCCATATACTCCGACATATCAAATTGGATTAATTTAACTCCGAGACTTTTAGCAAGCTGTCTTGCCATTTCAGTTTTACCAACACCAGTTGGACCAACCATAAGATAATTGCCGATGGTTTTGTTGCCTTCTCGTAATCCAGCTCTCGAAATTTGGATTGTATCAACTAATGTTGTGATTGCTTTGGGTTGTCCAAACAAAGACTTGCCTAAATCTTTGTTGAGATTTTTTAGTTTTGCAGCTTCATCCTTCTTGATTGTTTTTTCTGGAATCTTTGCAATCTTTGCAATTTCAGATTCAACATCTACAGACTTGAACTTAACAGATACCTCTGGGGCCTCAGTATGAATTCTGAAGTCAGCGCCCATGCTATCTAATACATCAATAGCCTTATCTGGCAAATATCTATCGTGTATGTACTTAAATGTTAAATCTACTGCCGCATCTAATGCAGCAGGACTATATTTGACGTTATGAAACTTTTCGTAATATGGCGCGATCCCTTTAAGAATTTCTTTTGTTTCTTCCACTGTTGGCTCATCGATTACTATCTTCTGGAAGCGCCGTATTAATGCGCCGTCCTTCTCAAAGTTTTTGCGATATTCATCGTATGTGGTGCTGCCAATTACTCTAATTATTCCCTTAGCAAGCGAAGGCTTAATTAGATTAGCAAAATCCATTCCCTTTGCGTCGCCGCCAGCACCAGCACCCATAATCATGTGTACTTCATCGATGAAAAGAATTGGATCTTTTGCTTCTTCGTCTTCGCTTAGAATTTCAAAAGCATCGAGAACAGCTTTAAGTCTTTCTTCAAAGTCACCACGGTATCTTGTTCCAGCCATTAATGCTCCAATATCAAGCATATAAACGACGGAGTTAAACAATGTATGTGACGTTTCTTTGTGCTCGATTCTGTAAGCCAATCCTTCAGCAATGGCGGTTTTACCAACACCAGGATCGCCAACTAAGATAACGTTATTTTTCTTTCGTCGAGCAAGGGACTTAGTTACGGATTCAACTATATCAAATCTACCAATTAATGGATCGATTTTTCCTTTTTGCACTTCTGCATTTAAATTAATCGTAAATTGCTGAAGAGCTTTTTCAGCCTTAGCCTTCTTGATTGAAATCTTTTTACCTTTTCTGTCAGACACTTCTTTTCCGGTATTATCGCTTTGATCTTCAATGAGAATTTCTCCATCGTCTTCTTGAAGATGTTTTACAGCATCTATGGTATCAATCTTATTTAGCCCCTGACTTTTTAGATAATAGCAAGCCCAGCTATCTTCCTCTTCAAAAATTGAAATTAGAAGATCGTGCGGCTGCATAATCCCATCGTTAATTAATGTCTGTGCAGACGCTCTTTGGAAAACAGTTCGCAATGTTGAAGTTTCTCTTGGGATAACATCAGCTGTTGGTGTCACTGATACATGTTTATCAATGTATTCAATGAGTTGCTCTCTGACTTCATCTACGTTAACTGAGAAACACTCTTTGAGAAGAATATCGATGAACTCATCTTCAAGCAATGCCCAGAGTAGATGCTCACATGTAATATATTCATGCTGCTTGGACCTCGCTAAATTTACAGTAGAGATCAGAACTTTTTGAAATTCACTGTTAGGAGAAGACATGTTTTTTCCCTTCAAAGTAAAAAGTAGTTGTTCATATTACTATTTATCGCATTTTTATAGCGATTTGAATTTTAATAGCAGATTCTTCTGTTCTGACGTAATGTTATTAGGGATTTGTAGCTTCGTTTGAACATAAAGTATACCTCGTTTCCCGTTCACATTCATGCCATAACCAGCAACTTTTAAAATCGCATCATGTTTAGTTCCTGGTGGAACTTTAACTCGAACTACTTTTTTATCGATAGTGTTAACATCCACCATAGTGCCCAGTATAGCATCTATTACATTTAAGTCAACCGCGCAATATAAGTTATTGTTATTGCGTTGAAAAACTGTATGAGGTTTGATTCGAATTTGGATAATTAAGTCGCCTGGTGAAATTCGTGTATCTGAATGATCCCCTTGTCCTGCAAACTTCAATCTAGTACCAGTTACGATTCCAGCTGGAATTATTATTCGAATTTTTTTAGGCCGTCCTTGATGTTGAAAAGTTACGTCAGTATTAACTCCTTCAAATGCTTCTTCCAAAGAAATATCATAGCTTGCTGTTAGGTCTTCGTTCTTATTTCTTCGACGGCGGCTCCCAAAAACTGAAGAGAAGATATCCTCAAAGCCTCCACCACCACCAGGATTCCCACCAACATCTGTATATACTGTCCACTTTCCAGACTGTGGTCCACCAAAAGGGGAAAAGGGGTGTCCTTTCCTCATTTGGTCATATTGCTGCTTTTTTTGTGCGTCACCTAAAGTAGCATATGCCTCGTTGATTTGCTTCATCTTATGTTCAGCACCGGCAGCTTTATTTCGATCAGGATGATTTTCAGTTGCCAATGCCCGATAAGCTTTTTTAATCTCAGCTTCGGTTGCTGTATCTTTTAAATTTAATGCTTGGTAGAAATCTTCCATATAATTATTCCGTTGATGGTAGAGGATCCGTCAAATATTTTAAACCTTCCAGAGATGTATCTACTAAACTGGCATCAAGATTATCTTTGATTCCAGGTATTAGATCTTGGAGTTTCCACTTTTTTCCTTCTTTAGTTTCAACTTTGGCGCCATCAGTAAGTCTTTGATAATATATGATAACTGCTTTTTGCTGTCTTATATACCTTTTAATTTCACCCATATTCAAAGATAAATTTTCATATCCAGCTGGACTTAATGCAATGAATTGTACGTCGGCTCCACTTTCTAACATCTCCTGCAAAACTTTAGCATTTAAAACACGCCATTCAACTTTTAACATAGTCAATGATGGCGGAGCAGGTGGATGTTGAATCATTATTGGTGCAGGTGCTGAAATGATGTCAAGAATTTTTGTTCCTGAGCACCCAACTAATAAGAAACTACTCACTACTATTGTCAATAACCATTTCATTTTGAATCTCCGGCTTTGTAATATCTTCAAGGTCTTTTAAGACTCTTTTTGTTCCTCTGTTAATTAATTTTTCATACCATTTCGGTTTTCGTTCAATTATTTGTGGTATTGTGTCACGATGCTTTGCAAGCATTTTGACTAGTCTTTTATTGTGGTCATTACTAAGTTGCCATTCTGCATTCAATTTTTTCAATTGTACTTGGCTTTCCTTCTGTCGTCGAACCATAGTTTTAATGGTATCAGTTTGTACTTTTACTGATAACTCAAGCTTGGCATTATTGCCCGATAAAATTTTCATTTCTTGCTGGCTCCAGGAAAAATACCAATAACCCAATCCTATGCCAGCAGCTATCAATATTACTAAACCAATTATAATTTTTGCTGAAATTCCACCTAATAGTCCAAACATGTCAATCTCCGATAAATATGTGTGTACTATATTTACCTGCAGTAAATAGATTATAGCAGTATATTATCCGGAGGTCAATTTGAATTTAAGACAAGTTGAAACTGACATTCAAGAACTGTTAAAACCAATACAGATGTATGGGTTCGGCAGAGCTCAAAGTGTGCAAGGTGCACGGCGTAAACTAAAATCATTAATTAGACCATTCATAATTCAATATCTAGAAAAAATATGTGAATATGAAGATTTTATACTTATAGTAGAAATTACACTTAAAGATTTTAGTAAAAGAAACTATGATAAAGTTGGAGGCTATAGCTTAGTTGATAAAAACGATATGGTTCATTTGTTTTCATTAGAAATCGATAAAGCTACTTTAGAAAAAGCATATAATGGTAATAAAAATATTAGATCTAGATTGCTTCGAATAATAGGACGAACGATGATGCATGAAATATTACATATGCATCAATTTGAAAATTCAAATATCCCTGTTAATTATGCCACATTAGATAAGGATCAATTAATCAAAAAAGCTGGATATCCTAAACTTCGATACTATTCAGATAAAACAGAAATCCATGCATTTGCATTGAATGCAGCCCAAGAATTATATTATTCTATTGGTGATGTTAGCAAAATTAAATCGATGGTTTGTAAAACATCTGAACTCAAAGCATTAAAAAGAAGAAGTTCTTCATTTTGGCGTTATTATTATCATGTTTACAGTAACATTGGAACATATCCAAAGACCAACGACATTTGGAAATTGTTTTTGAAAAATTTAGTATGGTATTTAGACGAATTATATAAATAGATATATGCGTATAAATGAAATTCATGGATGGGGCTCGGCTCAAACTGTTTTTCCTGACATTTTAAGAAAAATTGCTCATGATGATCCAACTTTAGATAAGCCAGAGCCAGAACCAAAAAGGAAATATATTTCTCATTATCAAAAAGCAAATAAAATGGTTGCAACTTGGTGGCCTCATCACACAAAAATTTCACAAGGTGCAAAAGATTGGCTTGAAAATGACAAAGAATATTTAAAAAATGTGGAAAGCTTACGAAAAAAATTTATTGCTGGTAGGGCAGAAGGAAAAGAATATGAACGAAGGGTAGGCTCTGAGCGTGGTAAGCCATTTATTCTTGCACCAAAGGGATATGGTGTTCAGCAGTTTGAACGACAAGCAAATCAGATAATGAAAAACGCATTAAAACGATATATTCCGCCGGAACCTACACCTAAGCCTACTAAGGATGGAAAGATACGTAAACCTGATCGTAGGACGCGTCGACCAATGCACTTAGATCTTCCTACATAAATTTCAAGATAAATTTTATTCGATCAGAATCGAATTGAAAATAAAGACTCTCGATACAAAAAATCATTTTCATTTTGAGGCAAGACTCTTTTGTGCTAATTTTTTCATTTTTACATCCACAAAATAAATTTAAATCTATCTTCTTCTAATTTAAAATAAACAGCTTCATATAAGCCATCCGATTCCATGTAATAGCCTCGATGCCATTCCCCTTCACAATTTGCTTGGCACCATTTCTCAGAGCTGTATTCCGTAATATATCGTCCTTGTAACATATAGGAAATTGTCATATGATACCAATTTTTAAATTTGATCATATCTCGGTAATAATGGCTGGCTTCACGAATTTCAGGTAGTAAGCTCATTTGAACACTGATAATCCTTGAAGTTCTTCTAACGTGTAATCTCTTTTCCCGCCAGACCTAAAAAATGATTTGTGGAACCGAGGCGTAAGCTCGTCCATAAATTCTTGCGTTCTGGTTCGCTTAACCACATCCCAAAGCTGTTCAAAAGTTTCTATATGTGATGGCAGTATTCCATTTCCAAGCAGAATCCGAACGGCTTCTTGTGGATCCGTTATATATCCTGTACGAACAAATCTCGGTGGAACTACAGGACAATTTGTCTCAAACCAATCGGGATCTACTTCTGATAAGTTTTGATCTGGCTGCTTACGGCAGCGCCAACGTCTACGTAAACCTTTTTCGAGATTGTACGCCCAGGAAACTTCCCATTCCCTATCGTCTTTTACTGCACCTTTGGGATAAATCCAGTCGCGTTTCATTTTAGCTAAAACGCCTAAGCATTGAGAAACAAAAACTCCTTTGTATGGCGATCTATCCAGACCTGGCGAATAATGTGTAAACTTTAACCATTCAACATTGCCAAGTATAAAATCAACTTGTACTAATTCGGGAGCATCAGCATATTTACGAAACAAAATTGGCCAGACAGTTTGAATTTGTCCACCTTTTAACGTTTTTGTGTTAACAAATTCGTTACCAGTTCTTCGACGAATCCTCTCGGCGATGTCCCGTAAGTTCTGCTTCGAATATAATGTATCATCCAACGCAATGTCCAGGTCACCTGAATCTTTTTGCTTACCTGCAGATCCGAGCAAGTTTTGTACCATGTAATCATATGAGATATCCAAGCTGGTAGAAACATGATGTAACGTGGCATTGATATTCTCTCGCTTTATGCGACTTAAATTTAGAGATTTGAATGCGTTTCCACCCATCACATCCACCTTAAAATAAATTTTATCTTGTCAGTTGGATCTGAAAAACAAATGCGATTTCCACCAAAGTGCTCATTCTTGCCCTTATAATGTTGAAACCAATGCCAACGACCTTCACAATTTTGACTGGCCCATTCGCAAAATTCGTCATACTTACTCTTATTCCCTAAGCCCCAATAATAAATTTTGTGGCCTGGATCAATGTCAAACCAATTCATTTCGATTTCTAAGAAATCGCTTTCAGTCTTAGGATTGACTCGTTTGTATTTCAATTTTCTCATGCTATATTATAGCATCGATGTGATAAAAGTCAACCTATTATCGTTTTCCACCCATTACGAATACTTCAAAATAAATTTTATTCTATCTTCATTTACTGTAAATAAAATAAAATGTGGATTTGGATACGCCCAAAATCCAATACAATTTTCTTCGAACCATTCACCAAATTCATCATATGATTGATAAAAGTCTTTATTGGAATACATATCAGGTCGCAGTAATTCAGGATCAATTGGTACCTTAAACCAATCTTTATCTCGACGTGAAGAAATTCTATGGTATGTGGGGTCAATTCTATGGTATGTGGGGTCAATCATCGTTTTTCTCTAAAAACTATTCTACCTTTCGTCATATCATATTGTGAGACTTCCACATGTACCATATCATCTTTTAAAATATTGATATGATTTTTTCTCATTCGCCCAGAAATATGGCAAAGAATTTCCATGTCTGAATCTTCTACTTTTACTCGAAAAAGAGCATTGGGTAATACTTCAATTACAATACCGGTAAAACTTAAGACTTCTTGTTTAGTCATATTTTTTTAATCAAATCGCTAAATTTTATTAAAAATTTGATAGCATCTTCTGGATTAGTGAATCCAATAGTACAAGGATACTCGCTCCATTTTCCATGTTCAATATATACGGTTTCTCCAGCATTTTTATTAATCCAAATTCTAATATCATTCATGTCTTTGTCATTTAGTGTTTGAAATGCACAATTTACTTCCCCATTCATAAAGAATTCCCAAGGAAATCTACTATCTGGATCAACGAGTCTAATTAAACCTAAATCAACATGTTCTTGAACTATTACTGAACGATCAGTCATTCTAACCTTTTAATAAAATCACCGAATTTCATTGAAAATTGAATAGAATCATCTGGATTGGTAAATCCTAATTTACATCGTGACCATCTACTAAATTCAAGATATACTGTCTTTGTTGCATTTTCATTTAACCATATTCTTATATCATTGAAAGGACGATCATCATATTTCATTGAATATGCACAATTTATTTCACCATCAGTGAATATGAGCCATGGAAATTCACTTTCTGACGGTACAATTTGTATTATTCCTAATGTATGATTTGTAGTATAAATTCTCCTATCCATTACTTTGCAACCAACCCATATTTGTACAGAGATCATGCATCACGATCCCACTTGCTACGCTGACATTGTGCGAACGTATTACACCGCACTGTGGAATTGATACGACAAAGGATCTAGAAAGGAGTGCTGCGCCCCCAAGCCCATGATTCAGTATATTGTCTGGAATGCCTCGATTCTCATTTCCAAATATAAGGCAGGGCTTAGGTATGTCCTTTAATAAAGAATTCCAATTAAATTTACCTAAAACTTCTCCACCTTGTTCAACAAACACTGGAGTGTATGGACTTGTCGCCATCGTTGACCTAAATAATGAGGAATCAAATCCTATTTCACCATTGGCTTCTTTGACTAAGCCATCAATAATTTCGATGTCAATGTAATTATTGGCTCCAACAACTCCACGACGGTCATACTTACGACGACCAAATATGTAAAATTTTTCAGCGCCATAAAGACTTGCTGTACGGATCATCGAACCAATGTTCAAATCACCTGTAACAGATAGGGCACAGACAGCAAAAGGATTGCGATCTCTTTTACAAACATATTGTAACTCGGGTACAGTTAAGTGGTCATAACGCTTGTGAACGTTAAACCCACTCTCCCGCATATCCTTCTTAATCTCGTCTTTGTAGTTAATTGTCATCGTACTCCACAATCTCATTTTTAAAGATGCGATCGGAGATCTTCTGCATCAAGCCAGCGATGCGTGAATAAACAAACATAAAGATCCGACGAATTGGATCATTGAGAACCGTCCATACAAAGCCAAATGGCCAATGAGTCATCCACATGAGGATGCTTGCTTTATAGTCCATAGCTGCAGGTGGAACACCTCTTGGAAAATTACTCTCGAGAGTATTTTCCCATTTGTTTACTAAGTCTTGGGGAATCTTATCTCCAACAATACCTTCTGTGGAGAAAAATCGCTTCTTAACTTCGCGATATTTGTCTCGGACATTAAGGCTGTGGAAATACCATTTCACTACCGCCCAAACAGCGCCACCAACAAAATATCCCAAAATAAGTTTGACAGTCCATAATGGATCAGCCATCATTGCCGGGAATGGATTCCAGTCTCCAAAAAGGAATATAGTAGTTAGGAATCCTAAGAATGTAATCGTAGCGGCGGTTCCATTGTCGTTCTCAAGGAAGAAGATGTCGACCATGACAAACAAACCGAATAAAATCCACCACCACAATCCAAAAAATACAAAAAATTCAACGAACATGTGTTACCCCTTTATCTAAGTTCATCATATCCTTTCAAACAATTGTTATACCAACTGTTTAATTTAATTTCATCAAAGGTTTCAATTCCATCACACAAAGATAAAACAATTTGATACTCTTCCCATATCTTTTGAGCGGCAGGAGTATCCTTTTTTATCTGATATTCAATCATATGACGTTCGAGAATTTGTTTTATTTTATTAAGTTGTTTTTGTTGCTCATTAGGAGGCAAATTTTGTGTTTCCTTCCACCTAAGATATCCTTTTTCCCAAATTTCTTCGTAAATTTTTATACACAGGGATATAACTAGAAGGTTGAGAAGGAATCCTACGCCTAAACCAGCAAGAAATGAAACCGGTACACTAAGCCAAGGTAAAGGCATACCCCAGGATATAACATACCATAGCCATACGGGGCTTGTAATGGGCAATGGAATGAATACCGGAAGCATGGTTGCCTTCCAAAGGTATTTTAAAAACAACATGGCTTATTTTTGCAGATTTAGTTTATGAAGTCAAGTCTTATCTTTTAATAGAAGTGATCTCCTCGATCCAGCTTTTGATAGAATAAATACACCGTCGCATTTTTCAATGCCCCAATTGTGACCGAGCCAAGCCTGTAACCTATTACATTCTGAAATAGTTGACATATCTTCTTGTAATGGTTTATCAATATGAATTTGTTCAAAGCATAAGATTTCAAATTTCCGTGTCATTCCTCTTTTTTCAAAAATAACGTCTTTATTATCGAATGAAAAATCGTCTAACATAGTATCTTTAAGAAATTTTGTTACTTCAAATTTATTGAATGAAATTGGGTCAGTGTTCACTTTCGCCTCTAATGTTTTTTGATTTAAATCATGAATAGTTTTGTCTTTATGAACTTTGAATGTCCACTTATCAATGTTAACAAGATTACTAATTTCATCTAATACTTGCAATAACATTTTGATAAAGTTCTTATCTCGTTTTGCTTCGAGAAAAACTAGGAAATATCCTTCTTCATTTGGAGCAGGACTTACATCAGTATCAAGAATGTTAGTAACTGAACGATCAATGAACCTACTTAAATCATTTGCTGGATCCTCATCTTCAACAAAGAACCCAACAACAATAACTTCTTTATCATCTGCTATTTTGGAAACGTATTCATCTATAGAAAGAAGTGGGAGGACCAAATCGTCTAGGTCTCCTTCCCTCATACCTTCATTAATTTTATTCATTTATGAACCTTTTTTCATGTGCAGCTCGCCTTGCAGGTGTCCAACCTCTTCCTTTAAGCTTGGTTTTCGAACTCATCGTCCTCCATTTCATCTTCTTCTTCAGTTTGTTGAGCATCGTCTTCAGCGCCAACACCTTCTTCTTCACCAGTCTGAGCTGCTGTTAGGTCAATTTCTTCCTCTTCTTGATCGTCAAGATGTATTATTCCTGTCTCCATATCTTCAATAAAACGTCGTGGGATCTTAACGTGGATCAACCAAACTTTGATCTCTTCTGTTTTTGCTTTTTGTGTTTGTTGATCAATGTCCTCTGGGCTTTCAATTTCAACTGGCATCGTTTCTTCTGCTAATTCATACGAAACTCGTGCGCCATGCTTGAGTAATCTCATTGCTCCGGACGGATCTGGCATGTCTTCATGCTTATATTTGAGAGTGACTTCTACCCAGTAGCGCCTCAACCACGGACCACTAGCAATTTCACCTTCAAACCAACCACCAAAAGTATATAAATCTAATGAATCGAGGACAGCTTCAAACTCAATTAAAATGTCAAGCAGGTTATCTTGATCATAAATTCGTTGAATAGCATCCGATGACTGGAAATTATCCATATCTGTCT
>SDBV01001224.1_pt1 | contig 38597 bp, 61 predicted proteins | sample 2277081 | NCBI WGS metagenome assembly SDBV01 (sample SAMN10402039, study PRJNA504765) | marine sediment metagenome | isolation source: marine sediment core GS10_PC15, 223 cmbsf | place: Arctic Ocean: Southern Knipovich Ridge | collected 2010 | reverse complement strand
GAATGAAGGCAAAAGGCGAGAAGAAAGAAGTAAAAGATAAAAAGGATAAAGCAAATCCCTATGTTTGGTATGCAAATAAACTTTTTTCTAAAATATCTAAGAAGATTGTTGAGAAAAAAGGTTTTCAAAAAATGGAAGAGGATTTGATAAAGGCCAATCTTAAATTTATGCCTCATAATTATATTTCAGTTATTTTCTTGAGCACAATTATTTCTTTTTTTATTGCTATCTTCTTGACAGCATTTTTTTTATTCTTTAATATTAGTGCAACTATGCCAATAATTTCTTTGACTACTGAAGCTTTTGCAGCTAGATTTCTTAAAGTTTTTTGGATGCTTTTCGCAATTCCAATTGGAACTTTCTTTGTTATGTTTGTTTTTCCTTCTCTAGAAAAAAGTGCGGCGGAGATAAAAATTGACGAAGAAATCCCTTTTGCGACGATTCATATGTCTGCAATTTCTGGTTCAATGATTAATCCTAGTGAAATTTTTAAGATTATAATTTTAACGAAGGAGTATCCTTCTTTGGAAAAAGAATTTATTAAGCTTATAAATGAAATTAATATTTATGGTTATGATTTGGTTAGTGCTTTGAAAAGTTCTGCTAAAAATAGCCCTAGTAAGAAACTTGCAGAAATATTTAATGGACTTTCAACAACAATTAATTCTGGAGGAGATTTGGCGAATTTCTTTGAAAAGAGATCACAGACTTTGCTTTTTGAACATGGAATAGAAAAGGAGAAAAAGACGAAGGCAGCGGAGACTTTTATGGACATTTATATTAGTGTTGTTGTTGCTGCTCCGATGATTTTGATGATGTTGCTTATGATGATGAAGATTAGTGGTCTTGGACTTTCTTTAAGCATACCTATGATAACTATTATAATAGTTACTGCTGTTACGATTATAAATGTGGTTTTTCTAACGTTTTTAGATTTGAAGAGATAAAATGGAAATAAAAAAAATACACTATATTGGAATTGGAGTTGCAGTAGTTGTATTTTTAATTTCTTATTTATTTTTTAAAGGGACCAATGTTTTCTTCTTGTTTGTTGGGGTTGGGGTTTTGGCGGCAGTTTTGCCATTTGTTCTTGGAATTGTGCGAGAGAATAAAATAGCCGTGGAAAAAGAAGATATGTTTTTAGAATTTGCAAGAAATTTGGTCGAGAGTGTAAAAACTGGAACGCCTATAAGTAAGAGCATTATTAATGTGCGAGATAAAAATTATGGTGCTTTAAGTCAGCATGTAAAGAAACTTGCTAATCAGATTTCTTTAGGGATTCCTTTGAATATAGCACTTCAAGTTTTTGCAAGGGATACGCAGAATAAAACAATTGCAAGAGCGTTGACTTTGATAGGTCAGGCAGAGAGGGCTGGTGGAAATATAGGCGAGATTTTGGAAGCAGTTGCTGAGGCAGTTAATATGTCCGATAAATTAAAGAAAGAAAGAAAGGCTGCGATTTCTACATTGGTTGTTCAGGGTTATATTATCTTTTTTGTTTTTATAATCATTATACTTGTTATGCAGTTTCAAATTTTACCAATGGTTTCAGGTATTGCTGTCGTTGGTGAAGTTTCGGGGAGCCCTTTTGGAGATATTGGTGGAGGCGGAGAAGCAGAGCCAGTTAGTCAGGCAGAACTTTCAAATGCTTTTTTGTATTTAATGTTGATACAGGGATTTTTTACGGGACTTACTATTGGAAAACTTTCTGAAGGAAGCGTAAAAGCAGGAATTAAACATTCATTCACTTTAATGTTTATAGCATTCTTATTTTCTGCAGGTGCAAATCTTGTTTTTGGGGTTGTGTAAAATGGAGAATAAAAGTTTTTTGATGAGGAATAAGAAGGGCTCGCATGTTGGAGTTATTATTTCGTTTGTTATTTTTATTATGTTTTTAACTTTAATGTATATCATTGTTAGTCCAGGTTTAGATACACAGAGAAAAGAAGAATTGATTTTTGAATTTCTGAGACAAAATGTTGTGAAAGATGTTTCAGATAATCTTTTTAGTATTAGTGTTAATTTGGAAAATAGTATCAGTGAAAGTTGTATAGAATTAGATGATTTTTTGAATGATTTTGATATTAATAAAAATATTTTTGTTAGGAATGGAGATAATGTATTAACTTTCGCAGCTTTTACTGCTGCAAATAATTTGCAAATAAATAGGATTGATAATACCGACGATTTTTTCAAGATTTATAATTCTAATAGTTTTGAGGGGGCTGGGGCTGGCAGTGGAAGTTGTTCTCAATTGACAGAAGGTGGAGATTATAGTTTTGGTTTGGCTCAAAATGATAGTTATGTTTTTGAAAAGAAAATTTTCGATTTGATGGCTAGGTATGAGAATTATGATCTGTTGAAAGAGGATTTTAATATTCCAGAAGGTTCTGATTTTGGATTTGGTTTGGTTTATAATAATGGTTCGGTTTTTGAAACTGGTTTTAGAGATGTTTCAAAAAGTATTTATGTTAAAGAATTTCAAATTCAATATGTTAATTTGGAGGGCAAGATTTCATCTGGATTTTTGAAATTGATGGTGTGGTAATGGATTTTAAAAAAAACCCAAAACAAAAGAATCAAAGATTTTTTGTAATGAATTTTAAAAAAAACCCAAAACAAAAAAAGAAGAGATTTTTTGTAATGGATTTTAAAAAAAATAAACGTGGGTGGATAAGAATCGTTGAGGTTTTTATCTCAATACTTTTGATGACTGGGGTTTTGATGCTCGTTATTGATAGGGATGTTTTTGAAGAAAGAGATGTTTCATTGGAAATTCATGAAATGCAAATTTCGATTTTGAGGAATGTGGAATTGGATAATAGTTTGAGAGGAGATGTTCTTTTAGCAAGTCTTCCTGTTTCTTGGAATAATTTTGGAACAAGTGGACTTACATCTGTTCGTGATGAAATAATTTCAAGAACATCTGCTGATTTTATTTGTGAAGCTAAATTATGTTCTTTGCAAGATAATTGTTTATTTGATAATTCCATTGAAGAAAATGTTTATGTTCAGCGTGTTATTATTGCAGCGGATTTGGAGATTTATAGTCCTCGACAATTGAAATTATTTTGTTGGAGTGGTTAGTTAAATTTAGAAAATTAGTTCATAACAACTATTCAAATTAATGTTGTCTCCAAAATTTACTTCGTTTACACTCGTCGGGTGTACCCCTGGGAGGTGCGAGAACCTCTTCGAGGCCCCGGAAAATCTTCGTAAAAGATTTTTACAAGGGGCAATTTTTCCGATGTTTGTAATAGTTAATCCTAATGTAATTAAATATAATAATTATTTTAGCAATAGCCGAATAATATTAAAGAAACTTTGTGGAGATAATAAACTTTTAGTGGAAAATTTGCCCTCAGTAGAAATCTTGTCCCTTGTAAAAATCTTCATAGAAGATTTTTCGGGGTACACTTTAGTGTTAAAAAGTTTATCTGGTTACACGCGAAGTGTGCGAATATAGCAGAATTTGTAGCAGTTATATTTGCGGAGCAAGAAATTTCAGATATAAAAAGAGAAAGGGCTTATTAAAAAATGTTTTTTAGAGATTTATGGGATTTAATTAAAGGTATCTTTTAGAGAAATTAAAGTTTTATTCTTGCAAATTAATTATTGGTTTTAATTTTGAATTTTCTCCTAAAACATTTCTTTCAACAAGTTTCCAATCAAGTTTCATTAAATCGATAACAAATTGATTTTCCAAATTTAATTTATAATAATCAGATTTTCCGATTTTTCTTGTTTTAACAACAATTCCCGATTTTATAAAATTATTAAAAAAAGTTACAATTGAATTGTAGCTCACATTACTTTCTCTTGCAATTCCGGTCATAGGAAAATCAAAAAAATGATTCCCAATCAAAAAATCCAGAACCCTCAATTGAGGAGTATCTCCAAATTGCATAAGGAAAAATGATTTGTTTTGTTTCTTTTTCATATTTATATTTGATATTATATACTATTTAAATGTTTCCATATGTAATTAAATATTTCAAAAATAGAAACATTTAAAATGATTGTTTTGCTTAGTTTTTTATGTTATTAGAATTAGAAAAAGCACAATTAATGTTTACTCTTGCACGTAGAAAGGGAAATTGGGGCAAAAAATATGACCGGCTGGAACATTTTAAAAGATTTCAAAATTTAAAACAAATTGTAAAAGATCTTTCTAAAATTAATTGGATTTTAGTTTATAATAAACCAAATTATGTCGCAATTTCATTAAATCCAAAATTCAAAAAAGAGATAATTGAATTTATTAAAGAGAAATTACCTTATACACAAGAAATGATTAAATAAAATATTTTGATGAATAACTCTGAATCTTAGATAATATGTAGTGAATAACTTATTTATGGTATTTGAAAGAAAAGTAAAAAGCAAGGGCAAGGAATATTGGGTTTTAATTCATTCAATAAGAAAGGGTAAAAAAGTAATTCAAAAAAGCAAATATATTGGTAAATTTCTTCCTCCAAAAAAAAGACTCGAATATTTGAAAAAAGAATTTTTAAAAGAATTAACTGAAGGAAAGTATAATTTTTTTTCTAGGGAGGATGTTTTAAAAATTGAAAAAAATAAAAATGATTATATTGAAGAATTAAAGAAAATGAGTCCTCTTGAAAAGGAAGAGAAATTAAGAGAATTTGTAATTCGTTTTACTTATGATAGTAGTAAACTTTCGGGAGTCGATGTTACATTAAGACAAACTTCGCTTATTTTAAAGGAAGGGATAATTCCAAAAGGTTTTAGGAATTTAAGAACTATTCGAGAATTGGAAAATCATAAAAAAGGAATAATTTTAATTACAAAATACAAAGGAAAATTTAATTTGAAATTTATTAAAAAATTACATTTTATTTTATTTTCGGGAGTTAATGATTCTGTGAAAGGAAAATTAAGAAGTGAATTAAAACGGGATGTAAAAATTTCAGGAACTTCTTTCGTTCCTCCAAAGTGGAATGAAATTGATAGAGAACTAAAAGATTTTTTTAAATGGTATGATTTAGAAAATAGAAGATTGCATGCTTTGGAGTTAGTTTCATTAATTCATTTAAAATTAATTTCAATTCAGCCATTTGTTGATGGGAATTCACGACTTTCAAGATTAATTATGAATTGGATTTTGTGGAAAAAAGGATATCCTTTGGTTGACATTCCAATTGAAGATATTGAAAATTATTATGATGTCTTGGATAAATATCAAATTGAAAAAAATGAAAAACCTTTTGTTAATTACATCAAAAAGATATTTTTGAAGGGTTAAATATAGAATTTTAGTTTTCTATATTTCTTATTATAAACTAAATTTAGAGATTTGGAACCCGCCCTATTTTTAATATGAAATTTCTTGCTCCTTAAAGATTAATTGCTACAAATTCTGCTAACGCTTGAATTCTCCGTTAAAAGCTGTTATCTCCACAAGGGTTTCTTTAATATTGTTTGGCTATTACTAAAATAATTATTATATCCAATTGTATAAAATTTGCTACTAATAATATCTTGATTATAGTCGGAAAAATTAAACGAAGTAAATTTTTGAGACAATATTATTTGAGTAACTTGTTGCGAACCAATTTAAATTAAATATTCACTCCTGCCAATTGATTATTGGTTTCAAATGTTTTAGAATTTTTACTGAAGGTTTTTGTTTTTCCATAACTTTGAAAATATCTTTGTAAGCTCTTGGGGCCTCGTCTAGGATAAATTTTGTTTTTATTCCCTGCATTGTTTTTCTAATTTCTTCAATTGTTATTTCTTCTTTTGCTTGTCTTCTGCTCATGGCTCTTCCCGCTCCATGTGCTGTTGAATTTAAAAATTTAGGATTTCCGAGACCTTCAACTAAGAATGAACCGTCCCTCATGTTTCCTGGGATTATTCCTTTCTCTCCTTTTTTTGCTGGCGTTGCTCCTTTTCTATGGACGAATTTTCCCTTTTCAAGAATGGCATGGTTATGATTTTTATTTACCCAAAGTGTTGAATTAATTTTCTCTTTGAAAAACTCTGATAAAACTTTTGTAACTCTTCTACTAATTTCTAGTCTATTTAGTAAGGCATATTCTAATCCGAAATCTAAGAAGTTAAGATATTCTTTTCCAATTTCTGATTTTGCATTTAAGGGATATGTTTTTTCGAATTCTGTTTTTTTTCCTGCAGCTTTTATCATATATTTTTTTGCAACTTTATATCCTAAACCCCGCGAGCCACAGTGAACTACCAACCATACAAAATCATTGCTTCTCTGTTTTTCTTCTTCATTTAATGAAAGAAAATGATTTCCTGCTCCGAGGGTTCCTAAATCTCTTAAACCAGTATTTTTTATGAATTGATAAGTGTCTTTTTCATGTGGGCCTTTTTTGAATTTATCTAAAAGTTCTACGAATTTATTTTTACTTTCTTGAGAAACTCTATCTGTTTTATTGACTCTTCCCAGACCCATTGGGACTTCTCTTTTAATGGCATTGTAAATTTCGTCTTTGTTTTCTTTTATTTTGTTTCTAATATCTTTTCCTTTGATTTTTACAGCGATAACTCCACAGCCAACATCAAAGCCAACCCACGACGGGACGATGTAATCTTTTGTAACTAGGACGGCACCTATTGGCGCAACATAGCCGAGATGTGCGTCGGGCATAAGCGCTGCCGAAACGACAAAGTTCTTAGAATAACAATCTTTGAATTGTTTTAATGCATCTTTCTCTAAATCAATTGAGTAATCGTAAATCTTCTTTTCCATATTTTATGGAAGAGGGAGAAGGTTATAAATTTATTGCGTTAGTTGAGATTGTTGAAAAAGGTTATAGATTTTGGATAGAAATGCTTTTATTTGATTGTTTCTTTGTAGATTTATGATTTATAATTCAAAGTATGCAAAAAAAGAATTTTATTGGGAAATGAAGCCCCATAATTTAGTTGTTGATTCAATTAAACATTTGCCCTCCAATGCAAAGATCTTAGATTTGGGTTGTGGTGAAGGCAAAAATTCTTTCTTTTTAGCAAAAAAAGGATTTGAAGTAACTGCTGTCGATATTTCAGAAGGGGGAATAAAGAAACTTAAAGAATTTGCCAGAAAAGAAAAATTAAAAATCAAAACAGATGTTTCAGATATAAAATCTTTCTTGAATGATTGTGATAGATTTGATGCGATTTTTTGTATGAACATTCTACAATTTATTGATAAAAAGAATATCTTTTCTATAATTAAAAAAATAAAATTAAAGACAAAACAAAAGGGGCTAAATGTAATTGCTTCTTTTATTGCAAAAGATTCTAAACAAAAAGAAAGGGTTTTGTTAAAGGGAAGATATTTTTTTGATAAAGGAGAATTAAAAGAATTATACAAAGATTGGAAAATTCTTTTTTATGAAGAAAAATTAGGTAAATGGGAAACTCATGGAGAACCAAGACACAGGCATTTTGTGGTTAGATTGATTTCGAAGAAGTGATTGTTTTTAGAAGGGAATTAAAAGTTTTCTTTTTTTTATGAAAGATGAAATATTTTCAAAGATTCTTGTGTTCGAGATAAACATTTTTAAAAGTTGTTAAATATAATTAAAATATGAATAAAATATGAGATAAAATTCAAATATTTATTTATAACAAAGAAAAAAATAGATTTTTACTATTTTCTTTAACAGATAATACCCTCCCCCCAAAAGATGATTGGTTTACTTTAACTAAAGAAATAGGACAAATAAAGAAAATAATAAAACATGAGATTAAAGACAAAACTGGACTAATTGTTGAAGATGTTTTTTCATTAAATTGGGGGTTCACATGCAAATTAAAAAATCAAGAATTTAAGGAAATGAATTTTATTGCTTTCATTAAATCTAATAAACTAATTTTAAAAGATAAAAATTTAAAATATAATTGGATGCCAATAGAAAAATTTATTAGAGAAAATATTATAAATAAGGTTAATTTATTCTTGGATATGAAAGAATTTGAAGAAAAAATAGAAAGTGTAAAAAAAGAAATATATCAATTATTTAAGGAGAATGCGAAAAATGATTATCAAAAAGCTGATTGGATTTTTCCAAATCATTTTGATGTTATGAGTGACTTAGTAAAAGATATGTGTTTAAAATATAGCGGTGATCTTGTGGTTTGTGAACTTGCTGTGTTACTGCATGACGTTGGTCTTGTTTACAAAAGAGATATAGATTCTCCTGAGGGCCATGAAAAAAGAAGCATAGAGTACACAAGAGAAATCCTTGAAAGAAATAACTTTCCAAAAGAAATTGTGAAAGAGGTTGTTGAATGTATTGTTTCTACAGAGAAAGATAAAAGAGGTAAGCCAAATTCAATTAACGCTCAAATACTAAGAACGGCAGACATTTTATCCCAATTTATAAGTGTCCATTATTTTGCAAAGGCGTCTTTTTTTAATAACTGGGATTTTTTTTACAATTGGATGGACAACAGGATAGAAAGTTGCTATAGCAAATTATGTTTTGAAGATGAAAGAAAAATGGCAGAACCAATTAGAAATTATTTGAAATATGCCATGGAAATATATGAAAAATACAATAAAAATTATCCACTAGAATTAAATAACAAAAAAGAGGGTGAAATCATAAAAGATGAAACCCAAACAAACAATTAGACAAAAATTAGAAGAAAGAAGTAATGACTATTCTTTTTCAGAACCTTTTGAAGATTCCACTCCGATTAAATCTTCAATAATAATTCCCGTTTATAATAATCAAAATGTTTTTAGAAGAACCTTATCAAGCATAGCAAATCATCCTACAGTAAGGTATTTACCTAATCAATTTGAGATTGTAGTCGTGAACGATGGATCTATTGAAGATGTTGGAAGTATTGTCAAACAAATTAAGTTTCCTTGTAAAATTAAATACTATTCTTCTCCAAAAAATGAGGGAAGAAGCGCAGCAAGAAATAATGGAATAGGACTAGCATCAAATGATCTTTATTTCTTTTTTGATAGTGATGTTGTTATTCCAAAAAATTATTTTTTGGAGATGTGGAAAATTCATAATTCTCTTCCAAATGCTGTTTCGGTAGGGATGGCTGAGAATGTCTATTCAGATGAAACAAGGGGATTTGATGAAATGCCAAATATAAGGAATGATTTTAGGTATCATAAAACATTCAAAAAAGAAAGGGATGGTAGAACTGAATATCACTTAATACTCGAAACTGATTGGTTTAAACAGTTTGGAAATGGGAAAAAAATTGGATTTTGGACATTACCAGGAATGACAGTTGCAAATAATTTGGGAGTTAGAAAAAACCTTGTTGAGCAAGTTGGAGGGTTTGATGAGAGATTTAAAACTTGGGGATATGAGGACAATAATTTTGGTGCTAAACTAATTGCTTCCGAAGGGTATGTTATTCCTTCAAAAAATACTGGGGTTTGGAGAATCGTGAATAGAGATCAATCAAGAATATTTTCCGATGAAAACAGGGAACTTTACGAAAGATTACTTGATGAAATCATCTAGACAAATTTCAGTAAAACCTCAAATCCTTTAAGCTATTAATTCTTTACATTCAAAATGATAGAAGAAATAAAACAAGATGTAAAACAATTTTTAGATTGTGAAAAAGCAAGTTTCGAGAAGTTAAAAATCCCTTCAAAAAAATAACCTTTTTTTAATCAGAGATTTACCTCTTCAAGAAGATGTTAGTCTTCTTTATGTAGCCTGTGGAACAGGAGTTCATCTTGATGCTATGAGAAAAATAGTTCCAAAGGCAACATTAGAAGGAATTGATTTAAATCAAGGGATGCTTGATGTTGCAGAAGCTAAATCATTAGGGGTAAAATTTACTAGGGCGGATATGAGAGGTTTTGATTTGGAGAGAAATTTTGATTTAGTTTATTGTCTTTCAAGTTCAATCCAATATAATCTATCAAGAGAAGATTTAGAAAAAGCAGTATCATCTATGAGAAAACATGCAGTAGATGGAAAAGTAATTTTTGATTTAGCATATTGTACTGAAAGGTGGAGGGAAGGGGATACTAATATAACTGCAAACAGTGACGCTAAATTTGATGTTGCAGAGTTGTATACTTCTCATTCAAGTGATGGATTTTCCTATTGGAATCCATTATATTTAGTTAAAGATAAACAAACTGGAAAAATGGACATGCATGTTGACAAACATAAAATTAAATTATGGGGCGTCACAGAAATGGAAGATTTTTTATCTTCCCAGAGTGTTCCGTATGAAATTAAATTTGGATATGGGGAACAAGAGGATCCCTCGGGAGTTCCAATTTTTATCTTAGAAGGACTTAAAAGTTAGAACATCTTTATAGTGAAATGCAGAAAAAAATATTAACATTTATATCATGTGGAGGAAAATTACTCGCGTTGTATAGTGAGCCTCATCCTAAACATGGAGAAGGGGGTTGGTTCATCGTAACAGGGGGAGTTGAAAAAGATGAAACTCATGAACAGGCTGTTGCTAGAGAAATTTTTGAAGAAACAGGTCTAGATATAGAAGAAATTATCCCTCTTAACTGGGGTTCAATATATAATTGGTGGGATGATGTTTGTGAAGAGCATAACTTTATGGCTTTTGTAAAACCTGGAGATATTGTCTTAAATGAGGAACATTCAAAGCATGAGTGGTTAGATTTTGATAATTTTATTGAAAAAATAAAATGGGATGATGATAAAAAATTACTAAAACAAGTATTGAAAAAAGCTATGAATAAAGAAAGACATTTTAAAGAATTTGAATTTAAAGATTATAGGGAGAAAAAAAATGAATAATCAACATATAATTGAAAAAGCTTTCTTGAAAGAATTATCTGAAAGAATAAAAAAATTGAGAAATTCTGGTTATGGTCCTGAAAGGATAGGAAGATTATTAGAATACTCGTCTAAAATAATTGCATATAAAGATATTCTAGAGAAACTTGAATTGAAAGAAAAAGAAGATCTAAGAGAACAATTAAATTCGCTCAAAATCCAAGGAAAAGATTATAAAAAATATATTGATGTAGAATTTAATCAAGATGATTTAACTCTTTGTAAAAACATAAAAAGGGTGTTAGAAACGTATTTAGAAATGATTTTCTTTGGAAATAAGAAAATTGGTATGTCAAATACAAAAGAAGGAGAATTTGAAATTATTGAATATTTTCTTTTAACTTCGGGCAGAGGAGAGGTTATTAGCAATTTATTTCCTTATAGAAAAATTTTAATTATTAAAAAAGGAAATAATTATAATATTTTTTCAAATAAAAAACATTTATCTAAGGCATATGAGCAAGTATTTAATTTGGGTAATTTTGAAATAGAATTAAAAACAGCTTTGATAAAAATAATAGAAATGAAAGAAGAATTGGATGAGTCCGCATTTCTTGAAACATATGTGTTTTTTTTATTTAGATCGATATACCCTTTAATTTCGGAATTGGGGTCAATTGATTCCCTTCCAGATAAGATAATTAAGAAAATATCCTAGTTTGAGTTTCCAATATATATTTCAGAAAATTATATATACTTTAGTATTATAATTATATTATGAAAAAACTAATAGAAGCTCCATTTAATCCTAGAAAGAAGATTTCATTAAATATAAATGTGAGCATACTAAATTTGATAAAAGATTTGGCGAGATTAACAAAAACTAATAATACCTTGATTATAGAATCTTTGTTGGTTGAGGGTATATCTCCATTATTTAATCAATTTAAGACTGGTTGGACTACGATGTCTATTGAGACAAAAGACAATTCTAAAAAAGAAAAAATAAAAAAACTTTTACAAGAATTACAAGAAATTTCTAAGAAAGATCAAGTCCGTTTGTTAATGGGGGAATCAACAACCCTCCTTGGAACGAAAGTTATTTAATTATAAAATCTTTTTTTGTAATATGGTTTTTAAAATCAACGAGATTGAAAATTCAAAATTAAATAAAATATATGAAGATTCTATGAACGAATTAGATTCTTTTTTATGAAGAAAAATTAGGTAAATGGGAAACTCATGGAGAACCAAGACACAGGCATTTTGCGGTTAGATTGATTTCGAAGAAGTGATTGTTTTTAGAAGGGAATTAAAAGTTTTCTTTCTGAAAGCTTTGTGCAAATTTCATTTAGGGCTTTCTCATTCCGAACTTCATTTAAAATTTTTGAATAATCTTTTCCAGACAAAAATCTTTTAAAAATTTCTAATTCAATTGGAGTTAAAATTCCATTTATCTTTGGAGAAATATAAATTGTATTTAGATTATCTCGTTCTTCTCTAACTCTAATATTTCCTTTTTGGGCCTTTAAACTATTGAAATCAATTTCTTCCTCTTTTTGGGAAATGTTTCTTTTTACAGGATTTACAAAGTATGGCTCCAACCCATTTAATTTTCCAGAATTTGCTTCTGCTGAAACCCTACACCCCCCTTTACATAAGTCTACATATTCGCAAGGAGAACATTCTTTGGGAATATGTTTGCCCTTTCTCCACTCATACATTTTTTTGAGTATATCCTCTAAAGAATCATATAAGATATTCCCATAATTTCTGCTTTCTTGAGAACAAGGTCTCACATTCCCTTTTGTGGAGAAAGTTAGAGTTCCTTTTCCAGCTACACATGCTCTTTCTTCAAAAAATCTTCTATATATTTCTTGTTTTTCTTCAGGAAACATACAAGGAATGGCGGGGTTTAATGAATCGGTTTTTATTCCGAGATTTTCTTCTAGTTTTAATAAATTATCAAGGGTTTCAATGTATTCTTTTCTAGAAATAGTAATATCTTCTAAATCCTTTCCTGGTGAAATTGTCATTGGAGTTGCACAAAAATAATTTATTCCAAAATTTTCGAAAAGAAATTCCCCAGTATTATACACATCTTGAACATTATTTTTGTTTACGACCATATTCATGGCAACTTTTAATTCTTTTTGAGAGAGATATCTTAGAGATCGATTAAGTTGATTAAAAGAACCTCTTATCCCAGTTAAAGAATCGTGGGTTTTTTCATTTGAACCTAAAATTGAACTTAAAATTGAATTAACATTTAATTCAGCAATTTGATCTGCATCATATTTTTTTAGTAAATGCAAATTAGAATTAATTCTTACATCCATATTTTCTTTTTTAAAAATTTTAATTGCATTATAAAGTTGGGGTTTATCACATAAAGGATCTCCTCTAGTTAAAGTTATATCAAAAAATTCTTGTTCAGCAAGTTTATTAATGACTTCCTTATTTGTTGAAGAAGTATTTGCATTGTGAGAATAATAATTATAACAATGTCTGCATTTATATGTGCAAGATTCTGTAATTTCAAATTGAACTGAAAGCGGTTTGTAAATCATTTTTTCAAATAAATCACACACTTTTCAAGGAGTGATTTGTAATTTTTTTCTTTTAACCACTCTTTTTTTATGAATTCTCTAAGTTTTTGTTGGTTCTCGTTATTTTTGCCTTTATCGCCAACAAACCATAAATCTTTAAATTCTAAATTAAGCAAAACTGTTAATGCTTCTTTCAAAGCTTCTGTTTTTTCTTTTCCGATTTTTTCTTGGATTGTCTTCCAATTGTTATTGTGAAAATCAAGATGCATTAATTCATGTGCCGAAAGTCTTAACATGCTAGGGAGGTTGCTCCAAAGAGAAATCATAAAACTGCCTTTTTTATAATCATAAGGACATAGACTTTGAGTTGTAATGTATGCAGTAATTTTACTAAAGGGAAATTTATTGCCAGTTACTTTTTCAATCCTTTTAAAAAATTCATCATTTATTTTATTCCAAGCATTTTGAAAAGAACTTTTAACTTCTTCTATTAAAAAAGATTCATATATTTTTTTATGAAAATTTTCTATATCTTCCTTACATTTTTCAAAATCTTTGTTTTTACATATTTCTTCAATTTGTGGAATATTATTAAATTTTCTTCCCTTTTCTAGTTTTGAATTAAAATTAATTGCAAACCAATTGTTCCATAAATCCTTTTCTTTATTAAAAATAAAAGTTACTTTTGCCATAATATTTTGCGTAAATTCTACTATATAAATATTTATAAACTTAAGACTTTATAGTAATTCATGGTAGAAACATTGGAGCCTTTGGTTACAGAAATCCCTTTTTTGGATTTATCTACAAAAGAAGGGATTTTGAAATATCAAACAGAACAACAAGAAGTAATATCTGAAGGGTGTAATGGATGTTATTCAACTGGATGTTATAGTTCATCAGGGTGCATTGATTGTTATTCTGTAGATTAGGAAAGTAACATGAGCAAATCTGAAGATATTTTGCATAGTTTGTTTGGTAGTAAGCCTACTTTTGTTTCTAATGTTAATTGTTATAATAGAAATTTAATTTCGATTTATTCTGTTGGTAGAAAAAAAGTTATTTTTAAGAGATTTAATGGAAAAGAATTTGTAGAAAGGGAGAAGTTTTTTTATAAAACGTTTGAGAATTCTTGCAAAATTCCCAAAGTATATTTTCAAGGAGATGATTTTATAGTTACTGAGTTTATTGAATCTTCTATTCCAAATTTAATCATGGCGGTTAAAGATTGGGCGAGAGTCCATTCAAATTTTATGGGAAGTACGCTTTTAGAAAACCCTTTTTTCAAGGAACATGAATTGGGGAATTTGTCCGATTATGTTTTAAATCACAAAAAAACATTTGGAAAAAATACTGAAAAATTAGGAGAAATTTTATTAAATAAAGAAAGAAAGAAAAATTATTCTACACTTATTCATGGGGATTTGTTTGGAAGAAATATTCTTACAAATAATGGAAATAATTATTATATTGATTTTGAATTTTCTGGAAGAGGACATCCAACAAAAGATTTATCTCTTTTGTTGCTAAATCATTCAGATATGGAAGAAGAAATAATTAAAACTTATAGAAGAAATATTTCTTTTGATTATGGAAGAATTGAAGAAGATATAAAAATAGAATTATTCAACAAAGGAGTTCAGTTAATTGCTGGATTAAGTGATTTGCAAATGCCTTTAGGAGGAAAGAATAAAATTCGGAAGAAATTTTTAAGTGTTTTGGAAAAACATATCCAATAATTACCTAATTAATATTATCAACAACCCTCTTTGGAACGAAAATTCTCTATTTATTTTTTTCTGAGTTTTTGATATTCATCAAGAAATTTTGTCGTACTTGGTAAACAATCAAGTTTATAAATTTCATCTAATTCAAACCATTTAACATCACTAACACCATGGTCTTCAAGAGAAATCTCTCCATTAATGGGAATACATTTGTAACAGATGAGGATTTGTTGTGTTTCTCTATCTGGATATATCCAACCACCTGTATGTATTTTTGGCAATAGAGAATCAATTTTTACATCCATTCCACTTTCTTCTCTAGCTTCCCTAATGCAAGCTTCTTCAGGTGTTTCGCCAAAGTCAATTTTTCCTCCAGGAAACTCCCATTTCCCATGAGCTTCTTTATGCCACTTCCGGTCTCTTTTTACCAACAATATTTTTCCTTCTTCATTAATAATTAAAGATTTGACAATAAAAAATTGTTTTTGTTGTTTTTTTGTTTCCATTATATAATAATCCTCTTTATATTTTCTAAAGATTCAGAATAAGGATGCCTTTTAACATTCATTGCAATTGGGATGTAAAGCATTGGCTTTGTTTTATCAACAAATTTCATAAGTTTTTTATCTAAGTTAAATGCCCTTTTGCCCCAGCCAGATAAGAATAGTTTCATTTTAAAGCCTCTTTGATTTCCTTGTAAATTCTTTCCCTATTTTTTTCTTCATAATCAAATTTTGGCCAAGCATCAACACCATCATTTTCAAACCTAGGAATCAAATGAAAATGAAAATGAAAAACAGATTGTTGTGCAACTTTTCCAGATGCATGTAAAATATTAATTCCCTCAATCCCCCAATTATCTTTAAGTTTTTCCGAGATATGCTTTATAACTTTCATTAAATCATTTAATTTATCTCTAGAAATATCAAAGATATTTTCACAATGTTCTTTAGGAATTACTAACAGATGTCCTTTTGATTCTGCTTCTTTTGGAGCTATCACGAAGGAACTCTCATTTTCAAATAAAATTTCTGAAGGAATTTCCCCATTCATACTTTTACAAAAGATGCAGTCTTTCATTTTACCTTAATACCCCAAACTTCATTTAACTTTTTTGTTGTAAACTTTTTTTCAGCTTGATCTAGAAAATATTTTGCAAATTCTGGAGAAAATTGTTTATTTATCTTTTTCAAATATTTTTCTCTATTCTTTATTTGTCTTTCAACTTTTTCCTTTTGATCAGTTAATTCAAATAAATCTATTAGAACAATTTTATTATTAATTAACCCAAAATTAGAATAAAATTTAAGTGTTTTCTCATGGATTTTATACTTCCAAAGTTCAACTACAAAATCAATTATTTTGTCTATTAATTCTTTAATTTCATTCTTTTTCCCTTTTCTTAAAAGTTCATCAAATTTATTTTCTAAAATTATTGCTTTTTTCTGTTTAATTCTCCCATCCTCAAGAAATTTTGGATCTGCTAATAATTTCCTTGGAATTTTTGATGATTTAATGATTCTTGTGGAATTCACTATGTCTTCTTGCATTTTGTCAACTATTTTTTTCAATTCATTTGTTTTACCTTCAGAACGAGTATATCTTCTAACGGTCTGTGTTATTTCTTTTCTATTTTTTATGGTTTTTATAACATAATCTTTCTCCACATCTACCCAACATTGCCAACCCCCAAATCTTTTCTCAGTAACTAAATAAATCATTTTAGCAAAATTGTCTTTTTCCCAAATATATTCTTCTTTTTCCAATATATTCCATTCGGAATAAATCTTTTCTAATCTTCCTTTGGGCAACCATTTATTTCTGAATGCGTCAATAATGTTTATGCCTCCTTTTTTCGTATGTCTTTGAATTTTCTCAATATATTTTTCTCCTTTATCTCCCAAAAATTGTAAAACCCCCAAAATCAAAATAATATCATAATTCTCTTCTATTTTGTAATCTTCTAAATCTGCACAAATAGCATTTATTTCAACTTTTCTTTTCAAGGTTTCCTCTTTAATTTTTTTAATGGCTGTTTTAGAAATATCTACACAGGTCACATCAAAACCTTTTTGTGCCAAATCTAAAGCAAGACCACCTATACCACAACCAAGATCTAAAACTTTCCCCGATGATTTTTGTTTTAGAATATCTCTTAAAGTTCCTCTATCATATCTAAACACAATTTTTTTCCTTTGTGAAAATAATTTTTCAAAGTAATATTTATCTGGTTTCATTTTATAATTTCCTCGCACATTCCTTTAATTTTTCAAATTCTTCTTTTGATAATCCCGTATCACCTATTTGCTTTCCTTCAGTTTCTAACTTATGAAAATCTGTTCCTCCTGAAACAACCAAATTATATTTTTTTATTAGTTCATCTAAAATTTTTCCAGTATTTTTTGGTATAGATTCTTTTGGGATATAGTTTCTTTCTATACCCTCGCCCCCTAAATTAATAAATTCTTGAATTATTTTATCCTTATTATCTCCTAAGTACCATGGATGGGCTATAATTGCAATCCTTCCTGCATTATGGATCATTTCAATAGCATCCTTTAATGAAGCCCCTATTGGCATCACAAATGCTTTTCCTTGTTTTCCTAGAAGTTTATCAAAAACATCACCTCTTTCTTTAAATTCTTCAGGGTACCTTCTCATTAATATTTTTGCTATAAAAGGTCTTCCAAAATGCTTCCCTCCGGTCTCTTTAAATAAATCTTCAAAAGTTATTTCATAACCTAAATCATTCAATTTCTTTATTATCTTTTTTACTACTTTTTCAGCATTTTTTTTCAATTTTTTTGGAAGTTTTAATAATTCAGAGTCCTTAGAATCTATAAATAGCCCAACTATATGCAATTCTCTACAACCTTTGGGAGGTGTAACTGTTATTTCTATTCCAGGAATAAATTTAATATTTTTTCCTTCAGAATATTTCAGCGCTTCTTCATTTCCTTTGATTGTATTATGTTCTGTAAGAGCAATTGCAGAAATTTTTCTTTTGATAGCCATATCTATTAGTTCTTTTGGAGAAAAATCACCATCTGAAGCCGTCGAATGCATATGTAGATCTATTTTATTCAAAGTCATTATACATATCCTCCAAAATATTCTAATTTATAAACCAATTTATTTTTGTAAAATATTTTTTCTTTACCTTTAAATTTCTTTAAATCACCTTGCCATTTGTTTTCATATTTCCATATACCTTCTATAAATTTCTTTGGACCTCTAAAAGGTAAACTTTCGGTAACTTCTGAGAGTGTTTTTTTAAGAAAAATGAAGAGCTTTTTTGTGAATAATAAATTTTTGAAGGATTTCCCACAATAATTCATAGACCAAATTGGTTTGCCCTTATTGAAAACAATTTCTTGACCTGAAAATGACTTTGATCCAAAATATTTATCTTTATATCTTAAATTATCTTTTTCATAGATTAACTCCTTACTTCCATCAGGCAATCTTTTTTTAGAGCCATTCCCTGCATATGTTGCTCTTTTTGCTTCAACTAAAAAAGAGGCTAATTTTTTCAAAGTCATTTTACCATTCCAATGTTTCATTTTTTCCAGTATAATCTTTAAACTCAAATTTTTTGAAATATTTTTCTTTATTTATAGCTTTTTGTAAGACTTTTCTTAATAATTCTTTATCACCACCCCATTTAATTTTTTCAATAAAATCATCTATCTCAAGCCATTCATATTTTGAATGTTCTTCATTTAGGATTATCTCGCCTGGTTTTACAAATGTAATGAAATTATGTTCTTCACATACGTCACCCCCCCAATTATAAATAGAACCCCAATTAAGAGGAATAATCTCTTCAATATTTAGCCCTGTTTCTTCAAGAATCTCTCTAATAGCGGCTTCTTCATGAGTTTCATTTCCTTCCACCTCCCCCGTTATAACAAACCAACCTCCTTTTCCATGTTCAGGGTGGCTTTCGCTATATAAGGTTAATAATTTATTATCCATTGCAATAAAACTTAATATTTTTTTCTGCATTTTAATATTTTTTTGATTTTTTCAGTTAATTAGCCCCAAATGCTTTCATGGATGCATTTTCTAATTTTTTATTATCTTAAATAAATCTTCTGCTTCTTGAATTGAAATTTCTGATAAATGCTGGCATGGTCTTTTCAATAAAACAACACATCTCCCAAGGCAATATTGATCATCACTAAGCTTCACTATCCAATATTTAGTATCATCAACCATATATTTTTCCATCTTATCTTAATTCAAATTAAGTTTTTATTCTTTATCCTTTTCAATACAATCTAATTTTATAAATGTTTTCCGCAATTAAGAAGAATGACATTATTATTTTTATCTTCTTTAATTTCAAATATACTTACTCCCGTGTTTACAGATTCTTTTAATTCTTTTCTTGATTCTAAAGATTTATTCATTATTAAAAGAGCTAATATTCTTATGAGCCCCCCATGAGAAACGAAGAGAACGGTTTTTCCTTTGTATTTTTCATAAGCTTTATCAAAAATTGCTTTTGCTCTAATGGCCATTTTATCGCTTTTTTCTGTATCTCTTGGTTTACTCCAATCAATTTCATTAACATTTTTGCCAGTAAGCCCCCGATGGTTTTTTTCTCTTAATTCAGTTACAAAGTATATATCTGCGTTTGGATGATATGTTGCAATTTCTTTTGCAGTATCTGATGCTCTTGCTAAATCGCTTGAATATATTGCATCTATTTTTTCATCTTTTAATCTTTTTGCAACTTTTCTTGCTTGCTCAATTCCCAATTCAGTTAATTTTCCCGGCAGATGTCCTTGAAGTATTCCTGCTACGTTTTCCTCTGTTTGTCCATGTCTAACAACTATTAATTTCATTTTAACACTTCAATTCCAATTTCAAGAACTTTATTCAATGTTTTTTTCAAATTAATCTTATGAAATTGGGGGTCCCATTTGTTTTTTCCTAAAATATCTGAAACTACAAATGCTGCTGCTATTTTAACTTTTCTGAGTTTTGCTACTGCAAATAATGCAGAAGCTTCCATTTCAACTGTTAGAATTCCTTTATTTTTATAATGAGCAATTTCTCTCTTTGTTTCTCTATAAGGAGCGTCTATTGTCCATGTAGAACCGAGAGTATATTTGATTCCTCCTTTTTCAAGTGCTTTCTCAAACTTTTTAGTTAAATTTTCATCTGGATATGAATAAATACTGTCTGCAATATAATGGTGGCTTGTACCTTCATCCCTTACTGCCCTATTACAAAGAAAAACCCCCTTCTCAATTAAACCTCCCGCGGTGCCTATATTCAAAAATTCTCTTGTTCCTCCAGCAATTAATTCCTCTAGAAATGCTACTGCATGGGGTGCTCCAATGCCATTCATTTTTATAAAACCAATTTTTCCCATTCTAAGAATTTCTTGATTGCCATAAAGTTTAATTTTTTTATATTTTCCCTTGTATTTTCTTTTAAAATATTTTAGGATAGAATTTTGATAGAAGATAATTATTTTTTTGGGAAAATGATTCTTAGGCCATTTTTTATAGGTTCCAAAATCTTCTGCAGTAAACAAAGATTCTGCTAAATGCTTATTTTTTAATTTTGGAAATGCCATTTATAATTAGAACAAAAAGGGTTTTTTATTCTTTATCATTTTCAATCAATCTTAGTGTAATTAAATTTCTTAAGATTATTTATTAAATCTTCATAAGATTTTCCGCAAAGCATTCCTCCAGCTAAAAATTCTTCATTAGTTATCTCAATTAAACAAAAATCTGGAATCTTAAAATTATCTTTTTCTTCAATACTATTAAACTCAAAGTCAATTACAATCAAACCTTTTAATTTATCTTGGTAAATATCAATTTCACAAAATTTACCTTTTTCATACTCATAAAGATACCTTCTCTTTGAAAATTTTTTACCCTCTAGCGCACTAATAGAATTATATTCTTCTAGAGATAGTAAAATTGTCTCTTCAATCATCACAGAGGCATCCCCTTCTTTTTTCTTATATTTTTTAGTTATAACTGTTCTATCCCCTTTTTTTCTAATTCTTAATATTGGATGGTTTGATTCCTTAGGAATATAATTGTCTTCTAACTCAACAAAATTACAATTCTCAATGTCTTTTGGAATATACTTTGCTAAAAAAGTTCTCTCGAATTCATCTTCAACTGCCATAATAATGACGGAGGTGTTATTAGTTATAAATCTTGCCAATTAAAAATTATTCTCAAGAATAAAATTAATCCCTCCTACTTATCCTTGAACGAAAATTATTTAATAATAAAATATTGGTTATTGTTTTATAATATTTTTATAAGAAGTTTTTCCACTCCCAGATCTTCCAAGAACGTAAATTCTTTTATGGTTTTTCATTTTAGACTTTTTTGATAAATTCTTTAATTTGACTCTTTATTTCATCCAAATTATCATAATTATGAGTATCATTTTTATATTCTACAAAATAATAATTATTAATCCCTTTATTTTTAAGATATGTTTTAAGTTCTTGTGAACTAATAGTAGGATCTTTGTCGTTTTGAACGATTAATGTAGGACATGGAAAATCTTGTAAATAAGAATCTACTTCAATATTATTTTTATTACACCAATTAATAGGAATCCCCAAAAATATTAGAAATTTTGGGTTAATTTTTTCTTTTTTTATTGCTTTTAAAGTAAGTACTGCTCCAAGTGATTTCGCAAATATTCCAAAATTTTTCTCTTCTCCGATTTTTTCTTTTAATTGATTTGCTTCATAATCTAAATTCATTAATTCTTGGTCAGATTCCCAATGAGCATATTCTAGAATATCAATTGGATTAAAAAATTCTTGTAAAGAGTGTTTTACTTTTAATGCCCACTCTTTATTTGACACATAATTTCCAGCAGCAATGTAGAGTTTCATTTTAAAAATGGATTCTCCTCTCCAAAAACAATCTTAGGTGTTTTATTTACAACTTGGTCTTCATTAATATTATATTTAGCCATATATTGCTCGTCAGTAGATGAAAATAATGCTTTGTTATAATTAAAACCAAGTTTATCAGCAATTTGCTTCACAGACTTTTCATCCTTCCCTTCAATTTCAACAAAAGGTTCTAAGAAAGGCCATTCATCAATAGCAACCTCTACATCATTTATCATCCAAATTTCCCGCTTATTTTCTTGGTAAGCTTTCTTAATACATCCTATTTTCTCAAAAATCATAATTCCCACATCAAAATCATCGATAGTAGTTTCTAATTCTTTTTGACCTTCAATGCTTTTTCCATCGCCTTCAATAGATTTTAGGGCCATTGTAATCTTGTTTCCTTCATCACGAACTCTAAGCCAAGTTCCACGTTCATTGCTAGGAAGATTAAATGTGACTCGTTTCATTAAAAACTCTTCCCTCACAAGATTCGCATTTAGTTCCCTGAGCTTTTTCCTTATCTTGTTTTTATCCACATTCACAAAGGTTGCTTCGTATTCTGTTTCCATTTTAATTTAAAGTGTATATCTATCTTCAATATTTACTTTTAGTTTTGATAAAACCGGATTTGGAATATTTTCTCTAACTAAATCAATTGATACATCTGGTAGAATCTTCTTTAGATATTCTTGGATTGCGGAAGGATCTTCCCCAGAGGGAATTGCAAACCTCACAGATTTTTCAATATCCTGCGTATTCTCTGCAAGAACATTTCTATTATTTTCTAAACAAAATTTTCTAATTCGTCCACGAAGCATAACTCCATTTATAGGAGTGGATTTAGTTTTAATCTCATAAATATTCCAATTAATAATTTCTTTGTGCATAAAATTAATATCGTTCAACTATTTAATAAAACTTTCATTTTTCATTTTATATTCTTTTCAGCCTCTTTTAATATAGTTATCATGTCATCAAATGTATCTAAATTTTCAAGTTCTTCTGGAGAAATCCATTTATGAGCTTGATGCTCGTCGCTTAATCTAATATTTATTGTTTCGTTTTGATCAGTATAAGCAAGATATATAATTTGTACTGTATGTCTTTGATTATCGGGTTTTTCAATTGTATAATGTGTACATAGAATAGGATGAGCATTTAATATGTCTATACCTGTTTCTTCTTTAATTTCTCTTTGCAATGCAACATAAGGGTCTTCTCCAAAATCAACTTTCCCACTAGGCAACTCCCATTTTCCAGGGAATATGGATTCGTTTACATCTCTTTGTAGGACCAGAAACTTATCTTTGTTACAAAGTATTCCTGCCACTACTATTTTTTGAGTTTGTGCCATACCCTGGAGAAAGATTTATTATTTATAAATTATTATCTAAGTAGTAATAGCTTAGCTTTCTGAAGCAATTACTATACTAACCAAAAAGTCTAACTATCCCAAAATCTTATCTTAATTATGCAACAAGATGTGTGTAAAAGCCCAGTTTTAATTAGGTTTATATATTTGTAAAAGTTTCTCAAAATTATGGTATTAATAGTTTCGCTAAGCGGAGATTATGAAAAATTATTAGAAAATTATAAAAAAGTGTATAGAGTTAACGGAGAAATGAGCGAAGATAAAGTAGCTGAAAACATTTTCCGCAAAATATTTCAAGATAAAATGAGGGTATCTTGCTCAGTATAAAATGCACGAAATAGAAATAAAACTTTGTTACAAGAAAAAGTCAGAATTGACATATAAATTGGAAGAGCTAGGAGCAAAACTAGTAAAAGAGGTTGAAATTAAAGACAAGTATTTTAGCAAGGATGTTAAAAACATTAAAGATGCCAAAGAATTTGTTAGGATAAGAGAAAAAAATGGAAAGGCTGAATTGACTTTTAAGGGAAAAGAAGAATCAAATACTAACGTGTCAAAAAAGATTGAGTTAAATCTTGATATCTCTGATTCAAAATCAATGGAGGCCATCTTAGAGCAACTTAATTTTAATATAATAAGGGAAAATAAAACAAAAAGAGAATATTGGGAGATGGATAATGTTGAGTTGGTTATCGTAAATATTATTGAACCTGTTGAAATTGACTATGTTGAAGTGGAAGGACCGAGCGAAGAATTAGTGAATAACCTTGTAAGCAAATTAGGAGATTGTGTTAAACCAATAGAAAAAGATCATTTTAAAAAAATGGATGAGGCCAAGAATCAAAATGAGAATAGGAATTGATTTGGATGAGTAAATCAAGATAATTAGTTTTGTTGTTCGCTTAGAATTTTGTTGAGGTACTTGATTTGCATTTCTCGGTATTCTGCTACACTTTCATCGAAGGGTCTTGTTTCTTCAATCTTATTGATTACTTCTTTGATGTTCATGAAGCGTTCTCCTTGCCAGAAGTCTTCTTCTTCTGTTATTTCATGCTCGCCAGTTACTTTGCCTGTGAAGAAGTGCATTTCGTCACCTTGGAATTTGCCAAACCGTGCTTTTTGTTTGTCGGTCTTTGCCCAGTCTATTCCCCAAACTATTTTAAGGATTCCCATTTCTGAGAGGTCTTTTGCTGTGAGTCCTGTTTCTTCTTTGGCTTCACGAATCATTGCTTTCATGACGTCTTCTCCTTCATCAACCCCTCCTCCTGGGAACATGATGAATTCTTTCTCATGAAGTTTCGCTAAGATTTTTCCTTCATCGTTTAGGAAGTATCCTTCACAATTCATTCTAAATGGTAGTTCGTTTCTATTTTCCATTATTACCCCCCTTCTCCGCTTTTTGTATGAATGGATCGATGACTGCTGTAACATCGCTTGCTATTTCTTCAATTGATCGGTTGCCATTAATCACTTCAATTTGTGTATCCCTTAGTTGTTTTGGTCTTCTTCCATTAAGTATTGTTTTATAGTTTCTGTGGAAGATTCGGAGACCATCAAGATTTTCATCAAGAAATAATTCATCTCTTCCAGATATTCTTTCATAACCTACTTCTGGCACTACATCAATAAAGATTGTAAGATCTGGTACTAAGGATGGTTCTGCCATTGATATGTACCATTGTGGTAGTAGTTCTAAGTGACTTGCGTATGCGGTAACAACACTTCTATCTGAGAGTAGGATTCCTTCTTTTAAGTTTGGCACTCCCTTGAGATTTTGTCTTGCATTAAGTGCGTATAGACCTTCTTGCACAAACCTTTTACTAGTAAGAAATGATAGAGGGTTTGTACTGTTTTGAGAGTAGGCTTTTCTAATTAGTCTTCCAACAGGATTGTCTTTTGATGAATATGCATACTCTTTGACAATTTCATCCCCTTGGATTCCTCTGAGTCTTTCAACTTGCATCTTATACTGTGTTGATTTTCCACATCCATCTATCCCTTCAAATGCTATGTATATCATTAGCTAAAATAGTCTTCGAGACCTTCCTCCCTTCTAACATCTACTGTTGAGCAATGAATTCCCCCGCCGAATAATTCGCTATGTCGTAATTGTACAGGTATTGGTGTGAATCTATTTTTTTCTAATACTTCAATTGTTAGTTTTGCAGTATCACGAATTAGGATTCTTTTCTCATCAAGAGATAATACGTTAACGCTCATACCAACATTAGTAGCAAGTTGCAAGTGATCATCTGGATAATCAAAGTCATATCCATTGTCAAGTATTGGTATCCTGTCCCACTTTTGTAGCTCTGCAGGTAGTCGTTCGTAGTGTCCGTGCATTACCCCTTCATTAACCAATAGTTTCCCTGAAGCTATTGGTATTAAGTGTCCGTCAATATGGCTATCACAAAGTCTTATTGGATGGACTCGGTATTCTCCCCCGAGTATTCCTTGTAGCCATGTTGCTCCAAGCTCATGATTTTGTGTTCCTACATTCATCACTAAGTCCTTTCCAAACTTGAGTACGTTAGCCGCATCAAAGGCAATCTGGTATCTTGGATCAATTGCATTTGGATCTCTAATTTTATCATCAAGGTGTTCTTTCCAAAAGCTCAAGTCTAAGGAATCCTCTGAGAGCGATGGTCTTGGTGCTGTAACCCAATGCGATCCACTCCTGAAATAATCCATGAATACAGGACGCAGTAGCTCATGTTCAAAGTATCTCTTACGGTTAGTTGGAGGCGTTTCAATAATTTGGCTTCCTACCAATAAGTACATGTCTCGTGGAGAATCACAACCAGTAGTGTAGGATTCAAAATGAGGTGTTTTTACTTGATCAATAGTTTCTAACCTGCTTGGTCTTCTAACAATTACACCTTCTCCTTCGAGTAAAACTTGCAAATTATCAAGGTCTTCTTGCCGTTCTTCAATATACTTTTGATCAATCCTGTGAGGAGTGTCCCGATCTGCGTGTTTCCCATCACGGTTGTCATACAAGAATCTGGCTGTCCTATCAAACCCTTGCATGTTAAAGTTAGTGCATGAACCTATAATGACTTCTTTTAAGGGAGACCATTCAGTATACACACTTACATGTCCTTCGCCTGTTTTCATACTCATTATTCTTTACTCCTATTTAAGTGGGCCTGAATGGTTTTTTTAACGCTATCTGTTGTTTTTTCAAACGCATTATCAGCTAAGTTGCTCCATGAGAAACTATCGTGTTCAGTGAGCTTTATTTCGCCTTCTTCTACTTCTACGATGAAGTTTAATTGTCTGACATTCTTGCCACTTCCAGATTTGTAATCAAATGAGTTTAAGAAATCAACAATTTTTAAGGGTTGCAGTCCTGTTTCTTCAATGATTTCTCGTTTTAGTGCAGGAATAATTTCTTCTCCTTGCTCAACATTACCGCTTGGGAGTTCAAAGATTCCTCCCATGAAATCATCTTCTGGACGTTCTAAAAGTAGAATATTTGAGTCTTTAGAAATGATTGCTCCAACAACTATCTTTTGAATTTGGTCTTCTTTGCACTTCTCGAGTAATTCATGAATTTTTTGTTCTTCCATATTATGAAAATACCTCCTTTATCTTTGTAATATATTTTTCTACGATAGGCATTTCTTCTTCTGTTGACCACACAGGAATTTTTAGTATTCCTTTGTAGAAGCTTTCTGCTTTTGGAAAGTCTCCTTCTTTGTAGTTAGTTTTTCCTCTATATTGTGGGTATAGGACTTCTGGCTTCTGGAATAGTGGGAGTAAGTTTAGTGGTTTTGTTGATCCTGGAATATCAATTTCTTGCAATCCTTTATCATAGAGTTCTTTTTCTATTTCTTCGAGATTTCTTTCTCCTTTGTATTTGAAGATCATAGCGTACCATGAAGAAGTATTTCCTTCTGAGGGAGTTATGATTTCTAAGTCTTTGATGTGCGAGAGTTCATCAATGATTTTTTGTGCAATTCTTTTTCTTCCTTCAAGGATATTGTTTATTTCTTCAAACTGCTGTTTTGCGATAGCACAGGCTAAGGGGTGTATTCTGAGTTTAAGTCCCATTCCTGTTGTTGAATATTTTGAGAGTTCATAATCTTCTGGGATTTCTTTCTTGCATCGCTTGTTATAGTGTCCGAGTAAGAGTGATTTGTAAAATATCTCGTCATTGTTTGTTATGATAAATCCGCCTTCTCCTCCAGTGAGGACTTTTTGTCCTTGTAAACTACAAGCTGTTGCGTCTCCGAAAGTACCTACTTTTTGTCCTTTGTATTCTGCTCCGAAAGCATGAGATATGTCTTCGTAGAGTTTGAGTTTGTTCTCTTTACAAATGCTTATTATCTCGTCCATTTCGCAAGGGTTTCCCCACATGTGTGTTATGATTATTGCTTTTGTCTTGGTGGTGATTTTTCGTTTGATGTCTTGAGGATCAATGTTTCCATTCTCATCACAATCTGCAAATATTGGTATTGCTCCTGAGAAGAAGATTGGAGAGATTGTTGCGAAGAAAGTGTAAACTGGACAGATTACCTCATCACCTGGTTGTAAGTTTGCTGACATGTACAGAGATAAAAGTGCTGAAGTTCCTGAGTTGAAGAGTAAGCTATGCTTTGTTCCAAAGTATTGCTTGAGTGAGCCCTCTAATTCTCCAATACTTCCCGAATTATCATATATTGAGATTGTCTTGTGAAGTTGTTCTGTTACTACCCTTTCTGTTTTATCAGTTATTTTTGGCCATTCAAAATCTTGTGACATTTTCAAGTTCCTCCTTCTGAATTGCGTTTTTTAGTAGATTCATTGGATTAATTGACTTGTTTTCTGCTTTAGACTGGTAACATCCTTCAATGAATAGCATGTGGCCAAGGTTATTGATTACGTTACTCTTGTTAGACTTTTCTTTGTTGAGGACTTCGGAAAAGTATTCTATCTGCCTGTTTGCATATTCTTGATCAGTGAGATTTTTTGCAATAACACATTCTACCAGGTTACCTTGTGAGTCAAACAAGTTGATTCGGTCTTTTTTGATTTCCAAAATTCCTTTGCTTCCAATAATCTTTACAAACTCTGTTTTTGGGAGGCTGAATCTTGAGAGGTTTATGTTCCCACTAAGTCCTCCTTCGTAGTTGAAGATTATTGACGCTGTATCTTCTACTTCCGCGGGCTTGAATTCCTCAGTGATTGTAGAGTAGTTTGAGTATAGTGATTTTGGCATTCCAAAGTACCAGAGGAGTAAGTCAATCATGTGGTATCCCATATCGAGAATACACCCTCCACCAGATTCTTCTTTGCTACCTCTCCATTCTGGGTGGGGATTGTCAGCGAAGATATTGTATTTCATATCAATGAATGATAAGTTTCCAACTCTGTTAATATACTCGAAGAATTTGGTGTAAGTCAGGCTAAACCTTCTTTGTAATGTCACCATTAGTTCCACTTTTGTGTCTTTTATTATTTCAATTAGCTCAAGGGCTTCATCAAGATTTTTAGCGAAAGGTTTTTCCTTTAGGATGTTAATTCCTTTCTCTGCTACTTTCTTAATTATTGATAGGTGAGTGTTGTGAGGTGTTGCAATAATCACATAATCAATCTCTTCGTTTTGTAGTAATAAATCAATTGAGGTGTATCCTTTAACATTATGAGTCTTACAAACTTCCTCTACCTTTGAGATGTCAATGTCACAGACTGCTGTTAGTTCTGCGTTTTTAGAATTATCAAAACCAGACAAGTGATATTTGTGTGCTTGCTTTCCCAGGCCAATCAGTGCTACCTTGTGTTTCATAAAGAAAATAAATAGGTAAACTATTTAAACGTAGTTTAACAGTTTGTTTAAGTAAATACTTGATTGGTAGAAATATGGAAAACTACATTATACACCCCAAAGACCTCAAAAAGCTTGAACAAAAGCTGAAAACAACCTCTAAATCAAAGAAAATATCTTATATTTACACATCATTCACCTACATTACTCCCAATTACTCAGTAATATTATTTCTTGAAGAACTACAAAAATTCGCTAAAAAACATGATCTTAAAGTAATCCTTGTAATATGGGACATGAATGTTCTCGCTGATACTTACTATCGTAAAATGAAAAGGGATATGAGCGATAAAGCTTTCATAGATCAAAAAATTGATGAAATCTACACCATAGCCTACTCAATAGGGTTTGATCAAGGAGATATATCAATCCACAAATCATCAGATTTATGGAAAAGATTCATAGTCTACAAAGAGAGTGAGATCTACCAAGAATTTTACTCAACACTCATGCAAATCAAAGTAGAAGAATACGCCTATGGATACAAAGCAGCTTACATGATACAACTACCAATGAACTTATTCTTCTGTAAATACTTCCACAAGCTCTTTCCCGAAGACGTAGGGCAGGAAATTAATCTTATATTTTTAAAAGAACAACGAGAAAAAATTTACACTCAGTCAAGAAAAGCGATGTATGACCTCAACATTACAAAATATGAATCCCCACTATTCGTAATCATGAACGACATACCCTACTTCAACTACCGAGGATACGAACCAGAATGGAATATGTCATACACTGAAGTCTTAGAAATAATCAACGGAATCAAACCAAACAAAATTGATACGATGAAAGTCTTAGAGCTGCTCAAGTCAGAAACAGAAGATATTGGGACCGATACTATGCACGAAAAACTCGCGCGATCAATATTTAATTACTTACAAGAAAAAAAGAAGAACTACGTCAAAATAAAAGGTGTTGAAGAATCGCGAATGCTCTCAATTAACGATAAAGATAAACTCATGCAGATCGGAAGCGTTCTGAGAAGTAAAATTGCCCTCAACATTATTCTCAAGGCTGACGGAACAAGAACAATTAGTAAAATCGCAAAAGAGCTTGATAAATCAATCCCGACTATCAGCACTTACATCAAAAAGCTCAAGTCTGCTGAACTAATAGCTGTCTATGACAGCAATAAAATTAAAAGGACTATCAAGGGATTCAAAGCTAACTTTGAATTTGGATTACAATAGTTAATATTAAAAAAATGAAGAGGCTAATACTAAGATGAAAATAGCAGTTGATCTTGATGATATTAAAGGGTTGAAAGATATTGATAGAAAAGCTTTAATTGAGAAAGTTTATTCTGAGTTAAAGAGTATAGAATAAACAAAATGGAGAGACTAAAGATTGAAGGAATAGCTAGTGAAGAATATCCTGGGGGTAGATTAGATACTTTCAGAATTGAGCTTCCCAAAAAATCACCTCATCATTCACACGTCATTCCTCTTTTCTTGGATTTAGGTTTTCCTAAAGAAGAGATTCTAGATAAACTTGATGTAATTTTCCAGGAGATAGATTACCTTTTCTTTGATAAACACTATACTTCTTTTTATTCATTTTCAATATTAATTAACTCATTTAATTTATTGTTTTACAATCAACTTTAGAGAATTTCCCATGTAAATCTAAACATCTTCCTCTTCTTCATTTTTTAACTTTTGAAGGATCTTTTTGGCTTTTTCCTTTGGAAGATTTCCATTATAAATTCCCCAAGAATTATCTAAAGCAAGATTCATAATTTTTGAGTACATTTGAGGATATTCCATATCAAAATCCAAAGCCCCTTTTTTAATAAAATTATCTTTTGTATTTTGAATATATTCCTCATAAAGATAAATCATTTTCTTTCTCATTTTCCTATTTAAGATTTTACCAAAACTTTTACTTGTCATAATTTATAATTTGAAAGAATGTCTTTCATAATCGCTTCATAATTTGAAAGAATTTCTTTTGTTTTATTTGTGAATCTTTCTTTTATTTTTGCCCCAGTAATTAACCCAAAATTAGTTAGCATAATATTCCATTTCTCTTTTGTCAATTCATAGAACTACTTAAAAGGTGGCATGGAAATCTATTTAAACTTTGAACGCATTCATTTTTTAGAGGTGATGATGCCTCAGAGCCTTATTCTGAGAAACTATAATGCAAGGACTATCAACTGCCCAAACATCTAGAATTCAAGATTTTGTAGTGGCTTCTAACCAATTTTATATGGATTTACTTGGATATGAACCTGAGAAAACTTCTTTACAGCAAGTCCCGAAATCACGATGGAATGAGTTCTCACAAGCAAGAGGATTGAATCCAAATTCTTCTGGAATTTATTTACCAAGAAATCAGGCTGCAATTGTTCAAGAAGGAAATCCTTTGGTTCTGTTTCATGAGTATTTTGGGCATGGGCTTTATTGTGAGCAAAATCAGGCCGGGATTAGGTTAGTTGACTTGGAAAAAAAATTATTGGATGAAGAAATAAAAAGATTTTAAAGAAAGTCATCACACATAAATTTAAACTTGAAGAATTTAAAAAATTGGCGAATGTTTTATTGCATACAAAACACGGAAAAGTAATGTTTAAACTTTCTGAAGAATAAAATCTTTCGGCAGTTTATGCCAAATGTCTGAAAATTCCAGAGAATTGTCAAATTGTTTTGAAACATATGTATGTAAATTCTAACGACGGTCTTTTGGATCAAGTGCCTTTCTTAGAATTCAATATTGAAAATGGGATTGCAACTGATTCTGGTTATAGGAATACTGGATTGGATTTAATTGAAGAGAGATAAGGGAGAATTTGACGCGCGCGATTTAGTTGCTCAAGATTGTTTGAATTAAGAATAAAAAAAGAAAGGGTTCTTTTGAGCCCTGTAAAAAATTATTTCATTTCGTAAACTTCATTTTTTTGTCCATTTAGAGAATACTTTGCATTATTTACTCCATCGTCACAAAAACAAGTTTCATCACCAAAACATGCATAAATTTTTTCTGGTGAGTGCTTTTCTTCTTTGGGAAATTCTATAAATTCTGCATTAGCTAAATTTTCTAAAAGATCATTCATTTTTTAATACCTCCTTGTAACTCTATTAATATATTTGCATTCATTCCAAAAATTTCTTCAAATTTAAAAAATAATTCTTTTTGAGTCCAATTGCTATCAGTTTCTTTTAGGAATTGGATTATTTTTTTGTTTCCAGTGCTCCCAAATTCATTCATGATACAATCAATTAGCAAGTGCCCAGCCTTGTAATTCATTACAGGCTCATCTCTAAACTCAATCAATGTCGATAAGTGAGAATCTATATTTTGAGGTTTTTTTCTATTTGCTATATACTCTGCAATCCCTTCATTCCAGAGAGAAAATTTAGCAAAATCTTTACTTGTTATAGCCTGTCTATAAAAAAAATGTGAAATCTCATGAAGTAATGTAAAATAAAAATGAATATTTTTATGTATTGTATATTTTTCTACTACTGATGGGGCAAAAATATAAATGGTATTATTATTCCTTGCACAAGCTACAACCCATTTTTCAAGTTTCAGCCATCCTGTAAAAAACAAGAACTCTTCTGGGCTATAAATAAAACATATTTTTATTGGTGATATGTCTTCACCTTCAAAAAATTCCTTTGCTTTATGATATCCCTTATCCAATTTTTTCCAATTCAATTTTTCAACAAATTTTTTATCTTGTTCTTCAAATTTTATAATAAATTTTCCATTATTTTTTATCATATAAAAAACCTCCATCCATTAACATTTCTGCTACAGAAAATGCCTTTTTTCTATACTTCTCTGGAAAATCTACAATTCTAAAACCATCTCTTTTTTCCATTATAAAATCTTTCATTTCTTGATTAATTCTTAAAGTTTTTCCTGCATAATAAATTGAATGTCCATCTTCTTCTTTTCTTGTAGAATTTAAACCAATAACATATTCTTTATTTTCGTCAACTTCTTCAATGACTCCTCTTTCAACTCGTTTCTCTAAAGGGTTAGTCATCCTAGAATCTCTTTTATTCATTAAATCACCTTCTTGCATATCTTCAAATCTGCAACCACCTAAACAAACATAAATTTCTGCACATTCCTTACAATCATCAGGAACATATTCATTTAATTTATATGAGTCTAATCTTTCCCATATCTTAGAGAAATCTTCATTAAAAATATTTCCTTCAGAATAAGGAGAACGCCCACAAGAACGCACGTCACCATTATAACCAATTTGAATTGTTGACCTCCCTGCAGTGCAACTATTATCAAATTTTCCTCTTAAATGTTCTGGAAGCGAACAGGGAGGAATTACTTCCAAAACCCGGACATCCATCCCAAAATCATCTTTTAATTTCAACAAATCATCTAAACTTTTTGCAACTTCTTCATTAGATAAACAATAATCTTCTTTTTTGTTCATTTTCCTCATAGAGGGTTTTAATGCAGGAGTTGCGGCAAAAGAATCAATACCAAATTCTTCATAAAGAAATTTTCCTTGTTCATATACGGAGTCTTTGCTTAATTTATTAGTTACCATATTCACAGTAACTTTTATACCACTTGCGGTAATTCTCTCTAAATTTTCATAAAATATAGGTAACGTTCTCACTCCGACAATTTCTTCAAATTTTTTACTTTCAAAATGAGGGAGCGATGCTAAAATTCCAAAATTTGAATTAGTTTCCAAAAGAGAATTTAATTTTTCTTTTCCTAACATTGTTAAATTTGAATTCAAGCTAAAACCTCTTTTAATATTTCCTTTAGCTATTTCTAAGACTGCTGGAAGATTTAACATAGGTTCGCCACCAGTTATTGTTATTCTAAAAGGTTTTACTTCTTCATCTAAAAGGGATATTAATTTTCTTGCATCTTCAACGGTCATTTTATTTTTTGAAGGGTCATCAGTTCTCCAATGATTATAACAATAAAAACAATTATGATTACAATTTTCGGTTACTTCTATCTGCAATGTTGAAGGATATTTTGATTTGTTTGTCATTTTTATTTTGACAGAAATCATATGAAGTGATTTTTACCTCATAAAAAGATAAAAGTATTGAAGTTTATAAGTATTTCTATACCGACGATAAACGAGCGCGCGTTTTTTTTTTTTTGGTGGAAGAATTTGTTATTAATTAATTTTTAACTTGACAAGCATGATTACAATAAGGTTTAAAAAGTTTGGAATTGTTAATGTTCTATGGAAAAGAGTTTAGAAATTAGAGCTTCTGGAAAAAAGTATTTCTCAGAAGTTTCTTCTGAAGAGATTGTTCCGAGGTCTTTATACAAGGGCTTGGAATTAATAAAAGAGGAAACTTTTAAGGGAAAAACAAGTATAGTATACTGGATGTAATTCATTTATCCATATGGATGAGCGTTTTGGTATTTGTCTATTTTGGATTTTTATGTTTAAAATGTATAATTTAAAATTTGAATTGGACAAGTGTAAGGATTTTTTAAAATTAAAAAAATTTATTGATAAAAATAAAATAAAATTAATTTTTTTTGGAGAAACTCATGGGTTAGTTGATGAATTATCTGTTCAAGAGGAGATTATAAAAAGAATCTCTCCTGAATTTTATTTATATGAATTATTAGAAGAAGAAAAAATTTTGGACAAGGAGGATTTTAAATTATTTTTGGAAAAGCCAGATGGCGAAGATTTTTCTATTATTTCAACTTTTGGAGAATTAAAACCTACTATTATGTTGGCTAGAAAATTTAATATTTCTCTGATTGGATGTGATATAAAAAATATGGGCAGGGAAAATGCTGATTTTAGAACCAAAAAAAATTGGTCAAAAGAAGATTTAGAAAAAGAAGAAACTTTGTTTAAAAAGAGAGAGCTAAAACAAAAAGAAGTTATTGAAGAATATTTATCAAAAACTCAAAAAGTTATTTTTGTTTCATTGGGTTTGCATCATATTAGAAAAGAGTCTTTTTTAATGAAAAATTTAAAATGTAATTTTTTGATTATATTTCCTGTTGTTAAAAAAAATCAAAAATTGTGGGAAGCAAAAGATTTTAGTCCAGAGGACATTTCTTATATTATAACTTCTAAAAATAAATATCTTGAAGATAAAAATGGAAAAGTTAAAGTTTAAAGAATCAATTTATGGTTTTGAATTAAGTTATGATAATTTTGAAGTGTTATAAAATGTTTGGCTAATTGATTTTATCAACAACCCTCTTTGGAACGAAAGTTATTTAATTATAAAATCTTTTTTTGAAATATGGTTTTTAAAATTAACGATTTTAAGAAAATGAACTGGTTATCTGATTTATCAATTAAACAAATTGATAAAAAAGATTTTAATGAAGCTATGAAGATTTTGGATACTGAGTTAGGCATGGAAAGAGTTAGAGATGCAAATTTTTTAAAGAATAAATTTTTTAAAGAACAAATCTAACAAAGAATATGGAATTAAAATTTAATTTACAGAATGTATCCAATTTATCAAATTTAAAAAATTTCATTAATCAAAATAAAATCAAATTAATTTTATTTTCCGAAACTCATGGTTTCCTAAATGAAATTCCAATCCAAGAAAAAATTTTAGAAAAGATAAATTTCAAATATTTTCTTTACGAATTATTTGAAGATAAAAAAATTACTTCTCCTAAAGAATTTGAAAAACATCTTAAAAACAATGACGAAGATTCATTTTCAATTATTTCGAATTATGGGGAACTTAAACCAACAATTTCTCTAGCAAAAAAATTTAGTATGCAATTAATCGGATGCGATTTAAAAAATACTGGAAGAAATAACACAAATTTTAGAGCTAAAAAAAATTGGTCTAAAGAAGATTTGAAAAAAGAAGAAATCTTATTTAAAAAAAGAGAATTAAAACAAAAAGAAACTATTGATAAATATCTTAAAAAAGGAAAAGTTTTTGCTTCAATTGGCACATATCACTTAAGAAAAAAATCATATTTAATGAATTCCATAAGAGATTATAATTTCATAATAATCTACCCAAAATTAAAAGGGGGAAAAATATTTGGGGAATCAATGGATTTTGAAAAAAAGAAATTTTTTTTGAAGTTAGATTTGGGAAAAACTATTTTAAAAATGAAATATAGAAATGTTTTTTAACAAAATAGATAATTATTTAAACTTTGAAACCCTTTTTTTTTAGAGGTGATAACGCCTCAGAATCTTATTCTGAGAGAATGTGATAAATGACTATTGATAACTGCTAAAACAACAAGTATGGAACAAATTTCACCAAATTCGGTTGATGTACTTATCTTAGGAGGGGGCTATGGGACAAGATTACTAGAAGATGCTTCGCCTAGAATATACACTCCAAAAGGATTAATTGATATGGTGGGGAAGCCTGCGGTGGAAAGAAACATTGAAGCTTTTCTAAGTCCTGCTATCAATAGAATCGTTCTTGAAACAAATAATGAAGGTGCAAAACCCTATGCAAGTTGGATATCCAGATATTCAGAAGGAGGAAGAATTGAATTATTTGTTGAGCCTTTGTCAAATTCTCGTGAGTGTTTAGGAGTTTTACAAACGATTTCTTATGTACATGACCATAAATCATTTACAAAACCAGTATTGATTGTGGCACCGGATAATATATTTTTTGAAACACAAGAACATATTTTTAATAATGCAGGCGATTCTTATGTGAAAATGCTCACTTATGATGTTAAATCTTTTGAGAGTGCAACAAAATATGGGGTATTAACTTTAAGTGATTCTAGAGTAATTCATTGTGAAGAAAAACCACAAAAACCGGCTTCTACAATAGTGCGTACTGCTTGTGAATTGTGGCAACCAGATATATTTAATATGCTTGGTGATTGGGTTGGAACAGGAGAGACGGACAAAGTAGGAAGATTTATACAATATCTTATCCAGTCAGGAATAGATGTAAAATCATGCCCCGTTAGAGGTGACTGGAAAGACATTGGAACTAAATATGATTTGAAACAAACAAGAAAATTATGGAAACAGAAAACTGTGCAGGAGCAATAATTTATAGAATCTCAAATAAAAGACCTCTTTTTTTATTGATTAAGAGCTCGGCTACAGGATGGTGGGTTTTTCCAAAAGGGCATATTGAAGAAGGAGAGACTCTTATAGAAACTGCAAGAAGAGAGGTTTTTGAAGAGACTGGAATAAGCGATTTAAATTATCTTGAGAATTTTTTTGAAAAGATATCTTTTATTAATCACAAGGGAAACCAAAAGAATGTTCATCATTTTTTATTTGAAACAAAAAGTGAAAATCTAAAAATATCAAGTGAGCACATTGAATTTAAGTGGCTGAATTTTGAAGATGCTCACGCACAGGTAGATCATGAAAATCAGAAAAGAATTTTAAAAGTTGCAATGGGGGTGATACGAAATGCAAGGCATTAGTATTGTGATAGGTCAAAAAGGATCTGGAAAAAGTACTATTTTAGAAATTGTTAATTCTATGGGGTTTTATACAACAGAACTATCTAATCATGTAAAATTTTTAGAGTTTGAAGGTAAGAAACGGACAGATTTAGAAGGAGATGGTTGGACAGATTCTGCAATATCTCTTGCATGCGAAAATGGTTTGAGACAAGTCTCTGGACAAGTATTCCTTACAGGTATTGCCAGACCAATTGAGATAGATTATTTGATTGAAAACCCTCATCAAAAAAGGATAAAAGAAATAAAAGTTTCTTTAAGCTCAGAAAGTAAATTAATTTCTCACTTGAAAGATAAAGGAGTTGATACTTATTCTGTGGACATTTCTCATAAGAAAATAAAGAAATTGGGATTTGAAGTGGCTAAGGTAATTCAACCCCAGTTACATCCTTTGTTTTTGGATGAAAATTTTTCTTGTTTTTATAGTAAGAGGTTAAATGAAAATCTTGATGGAAGAAGAATAAATAATTTTCCACACCCATTTATTTAAAATGTTAAAAGAAATTAAAAATTTTTACAGGAAAACAAGATTAAATTTTAAAAAAGAAAAAGAAGCAGTGCTTCCAGAGTCAGAGTGGCCAAGAAATTGGATTAAAATTTATTTTAAGACTTACCCAAGAATGCCAAAAAGAAATTTACTCAAATTAGATCCTGAAAATGAATTTGAGAAGTTGCTAAAATCAAGATCTTCTACTAGGGATTTTAGTGATATTGCTGTGGACTTTGACAAATTAAATAAGATATTATATTTTTCTGTAGGGATTAAAAAAGAGTTAGAAAATTTTGATGAAACAAAAAGGTTTTATCCCTCGGCTGGGGCAAGATACCCTATAGAAACTTATCTTTTATCGGATAATATTGAGAATCTTCAAAAAGGGTTATATCATTATGAAGTTAAGAATAATAATTTGGAATGGCTGTTAAGTGAAAATTTATCTAAAGAGTGTGACCAAATTTTTAAAAATCAAAAAATTGAAGGGAAAAAGAATTATTTGGTTTTAACAAGTGTTCTTAGTAGAAGTGAAATTAAATATGGCGTGAATGCTTATAGATTTTCTTTGTTAGAATGTGGGCATATTGGTCAAAATTTCTCCTTATTG
>SDBV01001223.1_pt1 | contig 38603 bp, 27 predicted proteins | sample 2277081 | NCBI WGS metagenome assembly SDBV01 (sample SAMN10402039, study PRJNA504765) | marine sediment metagenome | isolation source: marine sediment core GS10_PC15, 223 cmbsf | place: Arctic Ocean: Southern Knipovich Ridge | collected 2010 | reverse complement strand
ATGTAAGAGACGGAAGACCGAAGTCAGGAGTCAGAAGAAGAGACTTCCTGAAAAACAACTATTAATGTTTCGTAAACCAGCTTTGGACTTTTTACTCATTTTAGCTTCGGTCTCCCTTCGGTCTCCCTTCGGTCTCCCTTCGGTCTCCCTTCGGTCGCCATAGGCTTGCCAAAGGCGATGCGGTCTTCCGACTTCTGACATTATTATATGATCTTCCATTAAATTCAGGGTAGAACCAAGCTATTATTTCAGTATTCAAAGAGCAAGTTTCATATACTATAGAGTGAAATATTATGTAGAGTATTTATGTATTCAAGCGTAAGCTGGATTATATTCTTCTCGAATTCTGTGAAGATATTTTAATGACAAAGACAATTTTACTACATTCCAATAATGGTACTCCCGAAGGGGATAAGTTGAGCGAGATTAGCGGAATGAAGAAATTCGATCATAAATATTGGACAATCGACAAGTAGAGTACTTTTCATAATTCAGATTTGAAAGATTACCCGCAAACAAAGGAAATATTTGAAATGGAAGCCTGCAGGAATCTGTCCAAAGAGCTGTCTTATCCGGATGAAGATTCCGGTGAGTTACCTTCCTGCCAGGCAAAACAAATGCTTAGGTATCTTGATATTATAAAGGAGGATGAGCAAAAAGAACAAGACTTGGTTCGGCTAAAGTATGCTTTACTTAACACTTAGTTTATTTTTTCACCTATAAAATGGCGAATGAAACGAAAGAAAAAGAAAATTTGCGTTCAGCAAACAAAGCAGGAGAAAGGAGCGCGTCTGAAGGTATATAAGAAAAGGATAATTTATTTTCTGAAATTGATGGATTGTGAAGAGGTACAAGCATTGATTAGCGATAATTATTTGAGTGGTATGTATTATAAAAGGAACAACAACCTACCTAAAATACGTCAAACAGAACGTGTGATTGCTGATCACCAATCTATTCGTAAAATTCAATCTGATCTAGATGAGTTTATTTCCTATAAGACGATAGAAATTTATCCCGATGGCCCCAAGGTAAGTGCAAGAGAAGTGATGATTTATATTATAATCATCTACCTCCTGGTAACGGCCAATGAACAAAGCACAGATGCAAATGTGCATCGGCTTGTGAATCAATTCAAAGAGAAGGCGCCAGATATTAACGGCCTTTATTCGAAAGCATGTGTTGAAATCGATGGCGCCATGTCCTATATTAGTTTGGCCTTGACTCATTTGAATGAACGCATTTGTTGGCTGGAATACGTTTCTAAAAATCAGGGGAAAGATTTTTTGGAAAATAATATAAAAATCATCGAGAAGATCCCGGACCGCCTCATGATCGTGATCGATAATCATCCCCGCCCGGTATACCGGCTTGCTATGGCATTTCCAGGAAGTGGCTTGCATGAAGTTTCAGTTTCTTCTGATCAATTATTTTTAGATAAATCAATTCGTAATATACCAATATCGGTTTATTTTCAGAACCATGTGTTACATCGATTGGAAGAACGACTCGATTGCTTTTCTCGGACGATGCGTGAATTATATCTTTATGCAAATATGAAAGACCCAAAAATTAGTCAATTTAAGGGCAGGACACTCGTAGAATATAATATCGGCAAGCAAAGCAAAATGGGTTATTTAGTCGTAGAATACCTCGATGGAATTTTATTGGTTAAAACTTTTTTACTGCTATCAAACAGTGGAACGCCCGAAGGACAACAACTCGAAGAGGTAAGTGGCATGAATAAGATTGATCGTGAGTACTGGACAATCGACCGGTTGAGTACATTTCAGAATTCAGATATGAAGGATCATCCGAAAGTGAAAGAAGTATTTGAGAAATCAGGTTGCGGAACCCTTTTTAATAAGTTACCTATTTTGGATCATGGAGAGGAGATGCATCCCAGACAGGCAATACAGATGTTGAAGTATCTTAAAATGGATAACGAACAGGAGTGATTATTGGTTGATTTATGAAAGTAATCACGGAATAGTTTAAATTTTTCCTCCAATTGAAATTAGAAGGCATTAATGAGGTATTATTTCAACAGTTAAAAACTAACTATGAAACGAAAGAAGAAGAAAGTTAAACCACAACAATCGAAGCAGGAACAAGGAGCCCGTTTAAATACCTATAAGAAAAGGATTTTTCAATATCTGAAAATAATGGATTGTGAAGAGGTTGGGGGCTTGATTAACAAAAGTACTTTGCAGGCCATGTACAGTACAAGGCTTACTATCCTCCCAAAACTGAAGTTTTCTGAAGAAGTAACCTTCGACAATAAAACAAAGCGTGACATAAGGTCGGACTTTGATTTTATGATAAGCGAAAACTCCATGGAGATCTTCCCTGGTGGCCCAACGATAAGTCCCAAAGATATAATTGGCTATTTGACCGTAATCTACTGCATAGTAAAAATGAAAGAAACAAGTACGGATGTAAATGAGTTGAGGGCAGTACAGCAATTTAACGATAATGCACCTGATCTGGAATTGCTGCATCAGGCCGCGTTTAAGGAGATCGGTATAATCATGTCGTATACCGGGTTGTTTCATATCCAAATCAATGAACGGATATGCTGCTTGGTTAGTGAACCTAAAAAAAATGGGAATTTAGTCCGTGAACTTAATATTGAAGTAAAAGTAACGAAACCGGATTATATTTCGGTGATATTGGATCATATCCCGCGTCCGGTATTCAGGCTTAGTTTTGCATTTGCCAATAATGGCCCATTAAAAGTATCGGTTCCAGCCGATAAATTGAATTTAAGTCAGGCCATTGAAAACGTTTCCATTCCTGTGTATGTACAAAATCATGTGTTGCACCGGCTAGAGCAGCGGCTTGATTGCGTGCCCAGGTTTTTGCGAGAGTTCTACCTGTATAATTCCTTTGATTCCCCGAAAATCATTCATTTTAATGGAAGGATATTGCTAGAATACCATATCGATGAGTACCACAAAGTCGGCTACCTGGTTGTCGAATATGTGAATGGGATATTATTGGTAAAAACATTTTTATTGCTGCCAAGTAGTGGGACACCGGAGGGGCAAAAGTTGGATGCATTGAGTGGAATGCAGAAAACAGACCATACTTATTGGGCAATTGACCGCTTCAGTACGTTTCAGTTTTCTGATATGAAAGACAATCCGCAAATAAAAGAAGTATTCGAAAAAGCAGGTTGTGCTACACTTTTTAAGGAAGGTTCTTTTTTTGAAAATAACGGTGAAATCCATATCAAGCAAGCGATGCAGATGTTGAAGTATATTGATATTAAAGAAGACGATGAGCCAGGGATAGTTGAAATGTGAAATTAGTTCTGCATCCTGTTGCGCGGTTGTGAATCATTTGTTCCTTCTGTTATTTTACTGCTTTCCGATTTGATTCGGGTAACAATATCCAACAGCAACACTGAGCGTATTACAAGTTGAAGTTTAAGCACGGGGATTATTGAGATTTATAAACCTGTTGAATTTCTGCTATTTCGGGAGAAGCCCGGAGTTGAGCGACTTCTACTTCATTTTGTTTTTTAACCTCGCTTAAGATCAACTCCAAAAATGGCAGCATGTACTTTAGGCCGCCGGCATTAATGGCAAATGTCCAAAACTTATCAAATTTTTTCCATCCACCTGTGTAAAACAGTGCTTTAAGTTGGTGCTGGATTTTTTCATGGGATAATGATGCTTTTAGAATATTGTTCCAACTATAAAATTCATTATATGCCCATTGATAACCTTGTTCTAATTCCAGTGCTGATAATTTGGCTGGTTTGAATACCACATGTCTGGTGTCATAATTCTCCCAGTTTTGGGTAGTAATCCGATTTTGCAGGTTCATGTTTTCAAATAGCCTCGTACCGGGATAAGGAGTCAAAATATGATAGGTAGAAGTTGTAATTGCATTTGATACACCCCAGTCAACCGTACGCTTAAATACATCATGATCATCATCATCCAATCCAAATACAAAGCTGCCATTGATCATAACTCCCAGCTCGTGGAGCATTTTTACTGCCTGTTCATAATTTTGTTTCAGGTTCTGATGCTTATTGTTCATCTTTAAATTTTCTGAAGAGAAGGTTTCGAAACCTACAAATAGACTTCGCAATCCGGCTTTGGAGGCCGCATCAACTACATCATTCCTTAAAATGGACGCCACAGTTGCAGCTCCCTGAAACACCCTATTCATCCCTTCCATTGCCTTGAAAAGCTCAATGGCAAATTTCGAATTCCCAAATAAATGATCATCGAGAAAATATAGGTGTTTGCCCGGCAATGCATCAATCTCTTCTAATATATCATCAATCCTTCTGGTGTAGAAAGATTTGCCTCCCTTAAAGAACGCATCCTTATAGCAAAAGTCACAATGATGCGGACAACCTCTGGATATCACTAATGAATTGGGAACAAGATATTTATTTCGTTTAATTAAATCACGGCGGATCGCCGGCTGATTGATTAGCGTTCTCCCAAGGGTAGACACATATCGCTTTTTCGTAGTTTTATTTTTAAAATCCTTTAAAAATGCAGGGAACGTTTGCTCTGCCGGACCAATAAAAATTGCATCAGCATAGTTGGCTGCCTCATCGGGAAGTGAGCTTACATGCAATCCTCCCAATATAACGAATATGCCACGAGACTGATAACTTGAAGCTATGCGGTACGCTCTGCTTGAATTGGTGATGTAAACCTGGATGATGACCAGATCGGGATCATCATCCAAATTTAATTTTTCCACATGTTGATCCTGCAGATCGACTTCATCATTTTCGTCCAGATAGGCAGCCAATGTTGCCAGACCCAACGGAGGGAAAAGCGAATATTTTATGGGTCTCCAGATGGGACTTTTTGCCTCGATTAAAGAAGGAAGGATCAATTTTACTTTCATGGTGTTTTTTTTAGTTATTTAGAACCTGTCTGTAAAGTCAGAGATCGGATATTATGGACTGACTCTAGTTAGAGGTTCTATACCAGGTAATTTTTCTCGTGAAATACATAGTGAGTCCCAGGATCACAAACAAGCCAATACTCCCTACGAGCAGGGCGTAAGTCTCAATCTGAATGATAATGAAAATGAATCCGTAAATCATAGACAGCGAACCGGCCAACAAATAGGATAGTCGTTTGTTGTTGAGGACAGAAGAGGAGTAAATTGAAATGAGCGCAATGACCGAAATACATGAGACCCAGTAGGCTGGGTTGAAGCCAAGGTGTTCGGAGATAGATAGCGTTAAGGTATAGAAAAGCATTAAGGCCAGGCCTATTAAGATATATTGGAATGCATGGATTTTAAGCTTTTGCGTCACTTCGATCAGGAAAAACATCAAGAAGGAGAGGGTAATGATGAGAATTGCATATTTTGATGTTCTCAGGGATTTCTGATAATGATCGGCAGCGACGAGCAGATTGACGCCAAATTTCGAATCCTGGATTTGATAATTTGCTGATGTCCAGCTTTGAGGATAATTCCTGTTGAAATGAAGCACCTCCCAGGATGCTTCAAATCCATCGGGACCTATCTTCCGATCTTTTGGAAGAAACGAACCGGTGAAACTTGGGTCTTTCCAGGTTGAGGTCATATTAACTTCTGTATTTTTTCCTATCGGAACAAAAAATAATTCTTCGCTGCCTTTTAAAGAAATGTCGATGGAAAAATCACTATTTATAAATTGTTGAATCGATTCCTGTAATGGAATATGAATCCCTGAATTGAATAAAGTGGACTCTGAAATGCCGGGTTGAAATGCTTTGTTGAGATTTTTTTGGTTCAGATATACTTCTTTTTCAATGCCTCTAAGATCACTAATACCTACATTCAGTGTTGCTTTAGACCATAATATGTCTTTTTCATCAATATCCCACACCGAAAAATCAGGTTTGGGGAATTTACCGCTGAGACTTAATTCAGCTTTATATACGATCACTTTAAATATTCCCCGGTATCGCTCCTCCGGCTGAATATTGGTTTCTATATTTAGCTCCTCCGGAAGAAACGTGGCATAACTGGTGACTTCTTTGATGTTTTTTTTATCTTCTGTTAGCAAATATTTTTTGTAAGGTATGGTAAGAATCGGGCCTGTAACGGTTTGTCTTCTGGACCACTTGTCGGTCACTTCCCGTACGGTCTGGCGCATACGATTTTCCCTTTCGATTATCAATGAATTGATCATCTGTTTTGGGATAAGTAGCAGTAAAATCAATATTCCAATTGAGATAAGTTTGAAAGTTATCGATTGACTAATGCTTTCATTAATTCGGTCAAGAATGTTTTTACTTTGAATTGTTTCCATAAATAGTTTATTTAAAAGTACTTTGAAAAACAAAGTACAAGGTTAAAAAAATATTATCTTTTTTGAGTTGAAATTAGCGCTTCCAGGGCATTCAAATGTAAGGTAAAGGCAAGCTTTCCAGCTTTGGTCACCAAATAAGTTGTATTGGGTTTTCTGCCAATAAATTGTTTCACAACTTCGATATAGTTTTCTTTTTCAAGGGATTTCAGGTGACTTGCCAGGTTCCCGTCAGTTACGTTCAAAATTGCCTTCAGTCCGGTGAAATCGGATTCATTCTTTGTCAACAGCACAGACATGATGCCCAGTCGCACCTTGTTGTCGAAAGCCTTATTTAAGTCTGATATTAGCCCTTTCACCTCTCATATTTATAATACATCAACGAACCATATAGTATGTGCATGACGCCAAATCCAATGGCCCAGAATATCAATCCATATCCCGGAAGTATGGCACATATCAATCCCAGAACGACTTCTATAATTCCTAAGAGCCGGATATCTTTCAGGGTATATTTACTTCCATTAATCAACGATAGTCCATAAAATATAAGAAAGGAGGGTGCAACAATGCCGTAATAACCACGACTTACAAGGATGAGAATAAACAATCCACCTGATATTAGTGGTATAGATAAATTTGTTACCAGGTTTATAAATCCTTCATCGGATAAGCTAAATGACCTTCGTTTATTCTTTTTTGCCGTAAGCCAAATTCCTGTGCTTAGTGCCAGGATAAATACCAAGCTAGCCACAACAGCCAATTTTATGATAGTGGCACTTTCATTCACATATACCTCCCTGACTCCTAATAGAGAGCGTTCAAAATATACAATTCGATACGAGATGAATGATCCGATTAATGCATATACACCAGCCATGATCCCGGAAAGTCCGCTTAGCGAAATAAAGTTGGAAGACCGCTCCATGATGTGGCGAATCTCTGAAATATCTTCAAGGTAATCTTTTGTCTCCTTCATATTAAAAGTACTTTGAAATACAAAGTTAAATGTTTTGATGGGATTTCAAAATATCTTTTGGAAAAAAAATAATAAGTTGGCGCCTTATACAACTTGTTTTTATAATTTATGGAATGAACTTTTTATCAGAGAAGTACATGCAACATAGTTTGCCTAGGTCAAAACACCTTATGAATTGTCAATACTTATTTCAAATAACCTAATTTATATATCAATAGTACTATCTTTGAAAATCAAATAGATGAAGAATGAAAATGAAAAATGGTGACAAAGTCTATTTAAAGAAAGCCAGTCTTGCAGGTTATAAATCAATTATAAACCTGGATGTTGAATTTATAAATGGTCTGAATATCATTATCGGTAAAAATGCATCTGGAAAAACAAATTTTTTAACCTTTCTAAGTAAGGTGCTGGATTTTTCATATCAGGATTTATTTAAGTTTACTTCTTCCTTATCATTTGGAAATGGAAAGGAATTTCGTGTAGAAGCGAAGTCAATTATAGATGCCAATTTTATAGTTAATCCACAAGACATTAAGTTGGGTGAAGTCACCTCCAAACTTTGGGTAGATGATAGATTAATTCCAGCTCATGAAGAAGATAAAGAAACCGGAATTTCAAATATGCTTAAAAGACAAGATATTAATTTCCAAAGTATTTTTGTCAGACATGGAGTGCCGGAAAATTTTTATTTAGTTGATGCCCCATACTCTTTTCAAACAGACTCAAGCGGATTCCCAATAGAATCTATAAAACATATTTCTGATTTTCGAATACCTTTTTTTATCAAAAGTTTATTGTTGAAATTTATATTTAGCTCAATGGGGAACAAAGAGTTTGAAAAAAGAAAGATAAATTTTAGAGAAAATCTCTTGGATGCATTTACCAGCATTGATATAATAAAAAGCCTTCTTCATAAATATTCACCAATTGAGGATGTAAGGTTTAATGAAAATTTTAATACTCATTTTGATGATGATAAAAAAGAATTAACTGTTAATAACATTTTTATCGAATTTAAAGTAGCTGGAACCTGGCTTCCTTATTCAAGTTTGTCGGATGGGACTCAGCGTTTATTTTATATTATTGCAGAGGTCGGGTATTCTGAAAATTTTTATATTTCAGAATTCGGTTTTGGATTTGGAGGGAAAGAACGGGATAAAATTATCTTAATTGAGGCGCCAGAATTGGGGATTCATCCACATCAATTAATGAAATTGATGGACTTTTTGAAGGAGCAATCCAAAAAGAAACAAATAATCGTTTCGACGCATTCACCCCAAATTTTAAATGTACTGGGGAAAGAAGAATTGAATAGAATTTTTATTTCTTACTATGATTCGCCAAAGACCGGCACAAAAATCCGAAGCTTAAATCAAGGTGAAATCTCAAAAGCTCAATTATACATGGAAGAAGACTATTTAAGTGATTATTGGCAATATTCAGATCTCGAAAAATAGTATTGAATATGAAAATCGGCTTAGTAGGTGAGGCTCCAAACGATACACAATCTATTCAGTATTTATTGGAACAAAAATATTCACCTGAAGATTACCAATATTGTTTTATGCTTGATAGAATTCATGGTAGTCAGTTAGATAACCAAAAGACAAAACGATTTTTGAGAATAGAGTATGAATCCAAGAAGCCAGATGTGATTATATTTATAAGAGATTTGGATAGCCTGCTTCCAAATAAAGATAAAGTTTCGGAAAGGAAGGCATATTTTACTTCATTCAATAGAGTGGTCGATCGAAAGGGGATTTTTCTATTGAATATTTACGAAATTGAAGCCTTAATATTAGCAGATATTGAAGTGTTCAATCGAATTTATAATTGTGATATTCAGGAAATTGAAAATCCCATGGTGGTTGAGGAACCAAAGGAATACTTAAAACAATTTTCAAATAAGTATTCTGAATCCCAAAACTCAGAAATATTCCGGGAAATTAATTTTGAGAAGGCCCGTGGCTGTAAATATTTTGATGATTTTATCAGTGAATTCGATAGACAAATTATTGAATTCAATAATTGAATCTAATTAACTAACTCCTCCAACCTATACCCAACCCCATGCACATTTTTAATCGCCAGGGAAGTATCGGGAGCAAGGTATTTTCGAAGCTTAGAAATGAACACATCCATCGATCGGGCTACGAAATATCCATCATCTTCCCAGATGGTTTTCATGATTACATCACGTTCTACCACCTGGTTTTTGTGCTGGACAAGAAATTTCAGCAACCTGGCCTCCTTGTTGGTGAGTTTAGCTGATTTTCCGTTTATAGAAAGAATTTGATTTTTGAAGTCAAACTGTGAGTTTCCAAAAATAAATTGATGGCTTTGATCCGCCGTAGTTGCTTGCTTATAAACCCGTTTCAATACCGCTTCGACACGCAGTAAAAATTCTTCCAGGCTGAAGGGTTTGGTGATATAGTCGTCTCCACCAAGTTTAAATCCTTTGATTCGATCTTCTTTTTGGCTTTTAGCTGTAAGAAAAATAATTGGAATAAGCTGATTGTATTTTCTGATGTCTTTGGCAAGCGCAAATCCATCTTTGAGCGGCAGCATTACGTCAAAAATACAGAGGTGATAGTTGTCGTTATGAAAAGCGGTTGTTCCTTTGGCTCCATCCCTGCAAAGTCGCACCTCATATCCAGCCATCTCCAAATTATCCTTAAGCAAAAAGCCCAGGTTGTCATCGTCTTCAACCAATAGGAGTTTATATTTGCTTGGCATTTATCTGAAAGGAATGTAAATGTCGAATTGTGATCCGCTGTTCAATTCGCTTTGTAGCGTGACCGTTCCCTTATGCGCTTCAATAATGGTTTTCACATAACTCAAGCCTAAGCCAAATCCTTTCACATTATGGACATCACCTGTGGGGACACGGAAAAATTTATCAAATACATACTTTTGAAAGTCCTCCTTGATGCCGATGCCTGCATCTTTGATGGAAATCAGCAAGCCTTCTTTTTCGTTTCGAGTAGAAATACTGATTTCCGGTCTGTCTTTGGAATACTTTTCTGCATTGTCAAGTACATTGTAAACTGTATTGGTCAGATGGAATTCATCGGCGAGTAGCTCAGAGTGGGCAGCATTCAATTCAACTTTAAATGCGCCGACCTTTTCATTGATGCGCATGCCGACACTTTCCGATAGCTTCCGGATAAGCTCATGAATATTCACCAACTTAAGGTCTAGTCTTAGTTCATTTTTATTGACCGTTCCCATTTGAAGTACCCTTTCCACCTGGGATTTTAATCGCTGATTTTCACTATGAATTATGTTGTAATATCGATTCTGTTTGGCAGCATCAACTTTGTTTCCTTTTAATGCTTCACTGGCCAATTCGATGTTCGCAATAGGAGTTTTGAATTCGTGGGTGAGGTTGTTGATGAAATTTTCCTTGATTTCAGCAAGCCGTCTTTCCTTCAGCATGGTGAGGATAGCATATACGAAAAAGGCAACCATCAGTAAAAGAACTGCTGAAGAAAAAATCCAGATTTTGAGTTCTCCTGCGATCACAGAAAATTTATTTGGAAAGTAGATCGCGAAATTGCTTTTTTCAGCGATCAGAATATTATCGGAATCATTGGCATGATCGAGTTGCCATGGAATGGTTGCAGGAATATATGCACCATACACCAGCGTATCATCTTTTGCTTTGTAAATACCCAATTCATAAGCTGCTTTAAGCTGTCGAATTCCCATTTCATTTTTTAGTAAACTGTCCAGTAGTTTGGGATTGATTGGGGAGTTGAGTTCTGCAAAAAAGAAGTTGGAGGACAGTTGCCTGATATGAGTTTCACTTGCTTTTAAAGTTGAATTATTGGCAACAATCGAATCGGCTATATTTTTTAAAGCAACTTGAACACTATGGTTAAATTGCCTTTCCTCTATATTGAAAGCTCGCTTCAGCCAGAAGCCTTGTACGACCAGCAAACCCATCATCACAATAGATCCGAAAAGAATTACGCGCCGCAGATTTTTTCTTCCCATAGAACAAATATAATAACTTAAATGGCTGAGGTATAATTTTTTAACATTTCATTAACACTTTTTTACACCGTTTTAACCTTTGAAAATGGTGACATCCATACTATTGTTATTCACAAAATATGATAACACATGCAGCTTTTGAATAAAAATAATCGACGCTTACTTATACTAAGTCTGATTTTGATTGCAATCGGATTTTTAACCATGAAGCTTGAAAAAGGAGCATTAGGCATTGGATTCATGGCGCTGACGATCGCTCCAATTCTGATCCTATCCGGATATATCCTGGGGATTATATCCATTTTTTATGGGACCATTCGTATGGAGAAATGGAAACACCAATTGCCAATTATAATCAGTGGTTGGCTGGTCTTTTTCATATCTTTGGTGGTGTATATACGCACGCTGGAAGAGACCGCAAGCTTGTGGGATTGCTCTGAATTTATTGCCTGTGCGTACAAACTGCAAGTCCCTCATGCTCCGGGAGCGCCCCTTTTTCTCATGATAGGGAGGGTATTTTCATTGTTATCTTTTGGAAATCCACTGCATGTCGCCTATTGGGTAAACATGACTTCTGCCTTGAGTAGTGCTTTTGCGGTGATGTTTGTCTTTTGGTCTGTGGTGATGCTAGCAAAAAGAATAAACTCAAAAGCCGCAGATTTCTCATTGATTTTGGCCGGCCTGGTTGGTGCATTTTGCATTGCTTTTGCAGATTCATTTTGGTATTCAGCTGTGGAAGCGGAAACCTATGCTATGGCCACTTTTTTTATTTCCATGTGTTTTTGGGCGATCTTAAAATGGAGTCAGGCGGCAGACCAGATTTCAGATGGAAAATGGTTGATCTTTATTTTGTATTCTTTAGGATTATCTGTTGGGGTTCATCCAATGAGTTTGCTTGTATTGCCTGCTCTGGCATTGATAATTATATTTAAACGCTATGATTTTTCCTTGAAATATCTCTTTTCTGGAATTGCACTCGGCTCAGGAAGTATATTTTTTCTCAATCATGTGGTGTTGTTCGGGTTGCCTGATGCCATGAAGTATTTCGATATCTTTTTTGTCAATAAGCTGGGATTCCCATTTTATAGCGGTGGGATTATATTCTGTATGATAATGCTGAGTGTCGGGGTTTATGTATACTGTTGGAGCCAAAGAATGCAGAAGAAAATCATTGGGCTTTCTATCCTTGGACTTATGTATTTTTTAATTGGATACTCATCATATTTTATGATTATCATTCGCTCTCAGGCAAATACATCTATAGATGAAAATAATCCTGAAAATTTAGTTTCCCTGGCATCCTACCTGAAAAGAGAATCCTATGGTACAAGGCCATTATTGTACGGGCCAAATTACACCTCTAAAATAAAATCTTATAATCAGGGGAGTCCTGTTTACTCTAAGGGAAAGAATAAATATGAGCTATCTGATTATAAAACAGAATATGAATATGACAAGTCTGATATGACCATTCTTCCAAGATTATACAGCAATCAGACAAATCACATCCGTACATTCAAGCAATGGACGGGGCTGAAAGATGGCCAAAAACCAGGATTTATTGATAATCTGAAGTTTATGTTTCGATACCAGTTTGGACATATGTATCTAAGGTATTTTATGTTTAATTTTTCAGGAAGGGCCAGTGACATTCAACATGCCGGGTGGTTGAGCCCATTAGCTTTGTTTGAAAAAATACCTTCATCTCTGGCAGAAAATAAAGCAAGAAATAATTTTCTGATGCTGCCATTGCTTTTAGGTATTTTTGGATTGTTTTATCAATTTAAAAATGACAGAAGTGGTTTTTGGGTTGTAATTACACTTTTTCTATTCATGGGTTTAATCCTTGTTTTTTATCTGAATTCCCCACCTAATGAACCACGGGAAAGGGATTACATTTATGTGGGGTCCTATCTGACTTTCGCGTTGTGGTGCGGAATTGGGAGTATGGGAATTATGGAATATCTTGGAAAAGTGATAAACGGCAGGTTGAAGATCCTCGGAATTCTGCTGGTTTTAATTCCGTTGCTCATGCTAGTTGAAGGCTATGACGATCATGACCGATCAGGGAGAACCTTACAGGTAGATCATGCCCGGAATACCCTGGCAAGTTGTGCGCCAAATGCAATCCTGTTTACCGGTGGAGACAATGATACATTTCCGTTGTGGTATGTGCAGGAGGTAGAGGGCTTCAGGACGGATGTCAGGGTAGTTGTTCTCAGTTATTTTAATGCCGAATGGTATATCGACCAAATGCGAAGGCAGGTTTACACATCTGCCCCGTTACCATTTTCACTGGAGCGAAAGCATTACCGACAGGGAGGACTAAATGATGCGTTGCCTTTTGTTGAGAGTCCTGGGATAAAAGGAGCCATAAATCTTAATCGGTTTATGGATCTCATCCGATCAGAAAATAAAGCGCTTCAAGTAGCTATGTCAGCCGGGACAAAATACAATTCAATTCCGTCAAGGACCTTTTATCTCAAAATTGAGAAGAAATTGATCCTGGATAAAAAAATTGTCCCTTCAAAATATCAGCATACTATCCCGGCAAAATTGGAGCTAAGCTGGACTGGAAATTTTATGGATAAGAGCACTTTTATGGTGTTGGACCTGATCGCAAATAACGATTGGAAACGACCGCTTTACTTTAATCTGACATCCTTAAACTCCATTTCATTGGATCTTAAAAAACATGTATTGCATGAAGGATCGGTTTATAGATTATTGCCGATCCAACTTGATGTACCGGGAGCCATCAATTCAGAAGTGATGTATTCCAATCTGAGGTTTAAATCGAAGTATCGGGATTTGGACGATGAAAATGTGTACTACAACCATGAAGATTTTCAATTGAGGATATTGCAAAATATCAAAAGAAACTACAATGTGCTGGCCAATGAATTATTGAAGGAACACGATATTGAAAAGGCAAAAGAACTTGTGAATTTTATCTACGAAAAATTTCAGGGTGCAAATATAAAATTAGACATTTCTTCAATTAGTACTATTGACTTATTATTTAGATTAGGGGAGCAGGGAAAAGCCAACATATTGGGAGAAAGGCTTTTTGAAAACAGTGAAAATTGGCTTGAATATTATCAGGGGCAAAAATTATTGAACACAGGTGAAGGACAAATGCAATTATATACATTAAGGCAATTGCATAAAGTATGTAGGTTAAATGGTAGTAATTCACTGGCCGAAAAGTGTTTATCGAAACTCAATAACTATCTTTCATATTCGTCTCGTCGATAATGTTTAATTCCTTGAGATCGTTTTTTAAAAAATAAAATTATTTCTAAATTTGGTTTGATAGAAATGCACATAGGAGATTGTTTTATTTATGAGGGAAGCATCGGGGAAAGGGAAAACGGCAGGAAGACAAAATCCATCAGAAAGGAATGCAGAAATAGCTAAGCTTAAAGACCAGGTTTTACAGCTTTCAAAAGAGCTGAAAAAATGTCAGGAAGAGCAGCATATATCTAAGGAAATTTCAGGAGAGGGACATATTTTTCATAATAACTTTGTAATTACAGGAAGCAATTTTGCCTTAGCAAAAATGATAGGATATGAGGTTTCTGACCTCATTGGTAATTCTGCGGAGCAATTTTTAACAGCAAATTCATTCAAAAAGTTATCGAAAAATGTAGAGCAAAGTGATAGCGAGCCTGTTGAAATTGAGTTAATCAGGCGTGACGGACAAATCGTAAATGCACTGTCCAGGGGGAGGTCAATTTTAATTGATGGTTTGTTGAAACACGTGTTGATCTTTCAGAACATCACTAAAATAAAGGAAGCTCTGTCTGCCTTAAAGGATAGTGAAGAAAAGAACAGGGCATTATCAGAAACCTCTAGCGAGGCTTTATTTTTTTCGGATCAGGGTATATGCATCGAAGCCAATAACACGGCATATAAGATGTTTGGGTATGCTAATGACGAATTGATCGGAATATTTGGAACGGATGTCATTGCAGAGGAATCTAAGGAATTTGTGAAGCAAAATATGTTGTCCGGTTTTGAGCATCCATATGAAGCTGTTGTGCAACGAAAAGATGGCTCTACTTTTTATGCTGAGCTTGAGGGTAAGATGTACACCTATAAAGGGAAGAAAGTCAGAGTTACTCATGTCAGGGATATAACAAAGAGAAAAAAGGCAGAAGAGGCGTTGGTGAAAAGTGAGGAGCTACACCGACAGATCTCCGGCCTTGTTACGGACTTTGTTTATGCGTGCAAGGTGCTACCAGGGAAAAGATTGTTTTTTGAATGGGGGGGAGAAAATTTTGCCCAATTGACCGGTTATTCCATTGATGAGATTCATGGTTTTGAAAGAACGTGGCTTTCCATTGTGCACCCCGAAGATGTGGAAAGGGTAATTAATGAAGTTGATAATAATGACTGGGAAACAAAATCACGGCATATTGAATATAGAATAATAACTAAACAGGGAACCACAGCATGGTTGAGCAATAAAGTAATAATCGAACTTGATGATGAAAATAATATTATTTATCTGTTAGGCGCTGTTCACGATATTACTGACAGAAAAAATGCGGAATTCGCATTAATCAAAAGCGAAGAGAGGCATCGCCAAATATCAGGCATGCTGTCAGACTTTATATTTTCATTTAGAATGAAGCCCAATCAGAATCCAAAAACATTATGGGTAAGTGGCGCTTTTGAAAAAATATGTGGATACACGCTGGATGAAATTGGTGAAATGGAAAGGGGATGGTTATCTATAGTTCACTCGGATGACGTTCAATCCATGGCAGAAAGTTCGATGAGCAGTCTTACAAATAACGGATTTAGTACGCATGAATATCGCATTATTGATAAACAGGGTAAGGTAAGATGGCTACTGGACCGAAATATGAGATTAAGCCTTGATGAATCCAGTGGCGAAATCACGGTACTGGGAGCGACCAAAGATATTACAGAGCGAAAAGAAATTGAAGAAGACCTTCGGAATAAAAATATTGAATTTGGGAAGCTAAATGAACAACTGAGTATTTCTAATGAAGAGATAACCAGTATAAATGAGGTATTGAAAGAAAGTGAAAAAAAATATAAAAACCTTGTAGAGAATTCACCTCTGGGTGTCGGTATATCAGTAGGAGAAAAAACACTTTTTGTAAACAAGGCTTTTTTAAATATTTATGGAATTGATACCATAGAGGAGTATGCATCAAGAAATTTGACTGACTATATGACGGATGAGTCCAGAAGCAGAGTTCAAAAGATGGATGATAATTCCGGAGGAAAAGACCCTCTTGAAAGAAAATATCAATACAAAATTATTCGATCAAACGGTGAAATCAGAACCCTGGATATCTCGAGTACTAATATTTATTATGAAGGACTAAAATGCAGGCAGGCCATAATTAACGATATAACCAATAAAAAGAAGGCTGAACAGGCGCTGAAAGAAAGTGAAGAAAAATATAAGAACTTGGTAGAGAGTTCCCCATTAGGGGTGGGTATTTCAAAAGGAGAACAGATGTTTTTTGCAAACAAGGCATTTTTGGATATTTATGGGGTTCATAGTTTTGAGGAATTTTCATCAAAAAAATTAACTGAATATTTGCCTTCAGCTACAAAGGTATATTTTAAAGAAAGGATGGAAAGGCTTGAAAATAATCTTCCTGTAGAAAATAAATTCAGGCATGAAATTATAAGGAGTGATGGAGAAATAAGGTTCGTCGATGCGAACGTGAGTGATATCGTTTATAAGGACAAAGAATGCCGGCAAGTAATTTTAACTGATGTTACGCTGGAGAAAAAAAATGAGGAAGCCTTGAAAAGGGCTGCTAATATATTCAAGAATATCCAGGTAGGCTTATATATTTATCACCTGGAAGATTTGGAGGATGATCATACCTTGAGATTGATCGCCGCCAATCCTGCTTCGTCATTGATTGTAGGGATACCTGGTTCTGATATAATTGGAAAATATATAGATGAGATTTTTCCGATCCTGAGAAAGAGCAATATTCCTCAGCAATATGCAGAAGTGGTTAAAACGCAGATCCCTGTTGATGTGGAAGATGTGTATTATCAGGATGACAAAATAATGTCTGCTACATATTCATTAAAGGTTTTTCCTCTTCCTAATCAATGTGTCGGGGTTTCTTTTGAGAATGTTTCTGCCAGAAGGAATGCTGAGAACGAGCTCAGGGTTCGTAATACTGAGCTTAATAATTTTGTGTATAAAGTTTCCCACGATCTAAAAGCGCCCCTGAGCTCAATAAAAGGGCTTATAAACCTTACCAAGTTGGAGAACAATAGGGTTGATCATATGCCAATGATAGAAGACAGGATCAACAGACTTGATGGATTTATAAGAGACATACTAAGTCATTCCAGAAATTTGAACACAGCCGTGATTATTGAAAAACTGGATCTTGAGGATATCATGAATTATTGCTTTGACGAATTGGATTATCTGCCATTTTCTAAATCGATAGAAAAAACGGTGACAAAAAGTGGAGTGGATTTTTATAATGATAAAATTCGGCTTGCTGAAATTAGCAGAAACCTCGTATCCAATTCAATTAAGTATCAGGATTCATACAAGAAACTTAAGTATGTGAAAGTTAACATAAATGTGACGCCAAAATTTGGTATCATAACTTTTGAAGATAATGGCGTAGGTATAAAAAATGAATACCTGAAAAATATTTTTAAGATGTTTTACAGGGCTACAGAATCATCCGAAGGATCGGGGATTGGTCTTTATATTGTTAAACAAGCTGTTGAAAAGCTGGGTGGAAAAATAAAAGTAGAAAGTGAGTATAGTAAAGGCACTAAATTTACCATTAAGCTTCCCAATTTGATATCAAAAAAAGAATCCGCAGCCTGATTGCAAATTGATGCCTATGCTCTAATATGTTTTTATTAAGCCAATTATTTCAATTCTGAATAGCCAAACTTCTTCCCCCGGAAGTAATATCTGTAGTCTATAAGTTTAGATTAACCATTATGATAAAATGAGAAAGGCAGTATTGTTTGTACTCGTATTAATCGTTTCAATAAGTTGCGAAAATTTCAATACTTCAACACTTAAGTTTGAGAGGCTACTTTGTGAATATTCAGAAAATCCAATTAACATAGATATTATAAAACCGCGTTTTTCATGGGTGGTTTCGTCATTGGAAAGAGGACAATATCAATCCGCATTTCAAATTGTTGTAGCAAATAGAAAAAGTTTACCGGAAGATGAAGCATTGTGGGATTCAGGAAAGATCATTTCTGATGCGACCATGCATATTTCATATGATGGGAAACCATTGAAAAGCAATGCTCAATACTATTGGAAAGTAAGAATTTGGAATGGAGAAGGCGAACAATTTGAAAGTGAAGTAAATACGTTTTGCACAGCTTTCCTTTCAGAAAGTGACTGGAAGGCTAGTTGGATAGGCGCCAACAAGGCTCCTGAGCCCAAGCCGGAAAAAGGATTTTTCATGGATAAAAATGAAGAAACTTTACGAGACGATACCGTTCACCACAAAGGGCGATCGGTATTATTGAGAAGTGAGTTTGATCTTGAAAGGCCAATTGAATCGGCCAAATTATACATAACCGGTCTTGGATTTTATGAAGCAGAAATCAACGGAAAACAGCTTGGGAAATTTGTTCTGGCCCCGGCGAAGACGCCTTACCACAAACACATCCTTTACGATACCTACGATGTAACCGATCTACTAAAGGAGGGGGGAAATGCTATTGGTATCCATCTGGGCAATGGATGGTATGATCCCTACAAAAAATGGTGGAAGGAATACCGGATGCAATGGTTTGGATACAAAAAGGCATTGGCACAGTTGCATGTCACCTATCAGGATGGGAGTGAAGAGATCATAAAAAGCGATGAAAGTTGGAAGACAACATGCGGGCCGGTTTTATATAACTGTGTGTATGATGGCGAAATTTATGATGCCAATAAAGAAATACAGGATTGGACTTTGCCCGGCTTTGATGACTCGGGTTGGAACAATGTTGTTCTGATGGACAAACCTGTAGCTAAATTATTCTCTCATATAATGCCGGCAAATCAAATTAATGAAATCAAAAAACCTATAAACATAACTGAACCCAGGCAGGGCATGAAGGTCTACGATCTTGGTCAGAACTTTACCGGATGGGTAAAATTGACGATGAAGGGTGAAAAAGGAGACACCCTTAAAATCCGATTCTCTGAAGAACTATATGAAGACGGCACGCTGAATTATACCTGCAATGAAAGGGCAAAAGCAACGATAGAATATGTGTTGAAGGGAGGTGAAAAAGAATCTTACGAACCTAAATTCACTTATTTCGGATTTCAATTTGTTGAAATAACATCCTCCTCAGCCTTGCCGGAAATAATCGATCTTGAAGGGTGCGTGATATATTCTGCAAATAAAACAATAGGTGAATTTGCTTGTAGTAATGAGTTAATAAATAAAATGCATCATGCGACAGTTTGGTCGCAAAAGAGTAACATGCTCAGTTATCCGATGGATTGCCCACAGCGTGATGAGCGCCTGGGCTGGATGGGTGATGCCCAGGTAACTGCCGAAGAGGCAATGTTTAATTTTGACATGGCATTGTTTTACAAAAATTGGTTTAGAGGGATTCGGGCAAATCAGGATGATAAAACAGGGGATATTCCGATCATCTCCCCCAGACCTTATATTAAGGACGAAGGAGTTGGCTGGAGCAGTACGTTTATTACTATGGTTTGGAATAACTATCAGTATTATGGCGACCGTCAGCTATTGGAGGAAAATTATAATGCTATGAGTAGGTATATTGATTTTTTGGGTCAGATTTCTACGGACTTTATTGTGCCAAAGGGATGGATAGGAGATTGGGGAAGTATGGTGAAAGGATGGAAAGAAGGTCAACCCGAATCAGTATCTACGGCTTTTTATTTTTATAATGCCACAATTTTGCAAAAGGTGGCGAACATTCTAAATAAGGCAGAAGATGAACATCGTTTTGTGGACTTGGCAGCCTCCATCAAAGTTGCCTACAATGAAAAATATTTTAATCCTGAGACCAATGATTATAATGATGGGAGTCAAATGGCCAATGCATTTCCTTTATATCTTGGATTAGTTAACGATGAAAACAAAGAAGCTGTGCTAAGTAATTTGATTCATGATATCGAAGGGCTTAATGATACGCACCTGACCACCGGTGTGCTTGGTACCAAATACCTTATTGATGCTTTATCGATCTACAACAGGTCGGACGTGGCATGGTCGCTGGCGACTCAAACTACCTATCCGAGTTGGGCTGAAATGATGAAGCGATTTAATACCATGTGTGAGTTCTGGACCTTGAAACAATCGCATAATCATGTAATGATGGGAAGTATCGATGCATGGTTTTACAAGAATTTAGCAGGGATACAATTGATTGAAGAGCAACCGGCATTCAAACAATTTATCATAAAGCCTCATTTGGCAGAAGGCCTGGATCAAGCAAAAGCTTCGACGAATACATTCCGGGGAATGGTAAGTTCAGCATGGGAGATATCTGAGGACGGTTTCATCCTCAATGTGGAAGTACCATTTAATTGCTCCGCTTTGGTGTATATTCCAGCAAGCGAGGATACAGGAATCACTGAAAGTGGAAAGCCGTTGGATGAACTCGATGAAATTAAAAATATTAAATATGAAGATGGATATAAAATTGTTCAAATTCCATCAGGTAAATATCATTTCAATTATTGATATTTGAATGTATTAAATGATAAATAGGCCAAGGCTGAGATTATAATCAGCCAAATGGCGCGGTTTCTACAAATTCTAAACAAAATGAAAAAACTCTTTTCAATTACTTTTTTGATTGTATTATGTACGATGTATTTTAGTCAATCATTTGCACAGCGTAAAAACAAGAATAACATTATGGTAGTAGGACATAGAGGAGCTTCGCGATACGCTCCGGAAAATACTGTTGCCTCGGCTAAGTTGGCCTGGGAGCAGCAAGCTCATGCAGTAGAAATTGACGTGCATTTAAGTTCTGATAATGAAATAGTTGTCATCCATGATTATGATACGAAAAAGACCTGCGGTGAAAAGCATATTGTAAGTGAAACTCCGTTAATGACCCTAAAAGAGCTGGATGCAGGGAACTGGAAAGATGAAAAATATAAAAGGGAGCAAATCCCAACTTTGTCAGAGATTGTTTCAATCATTCCTGATGGCAGGAAGTTGGTGGTAGAAATCAAGAGCGATATTAAAATTGTACCGGTGATAAAAAAGAATTTTGGCGATCACAAAAAAGTTGATCAACTGCTTTTTATCGCCTTTGACTACGAAACGATTGTAGCAGCAAAAAAAGCATTTCCAAATAACAAGTCCTTTTGGTTGAGCAGTAAATTTCCTGATGGTATAAAAGCAACCCTGGAAAAGGTAAAAGAAGATGGATTGGATGGGGTAGACCTTAGATATTCAATAGTTACACCGGAAGTAATAAAAATTGCCAAAAAATTGGGATTGGAAGTGCATGTATGGACGGTGAACGATCTTGAAAAGGCAAAAGAATTGAAAGCAATGGGAGTAGCAAGTATTACAACCGATATTCCGGATCAGGTGCTGGATGCTTTAGCCTCAAAATAAGACTGTAATTTATTTAGCTATGAGTTCATAGAAGAAAGGTAAAAGCCAAAAGAGACATCCTTCTTTTGGCTTTTATTTTATTCTTCAAACAGGGGATTTTAATCAAACGGTTCTTTTTCAAAATCACTTTTATTTACCCATCCGGCTTTGATTTCTTCTCCATTCATATATCGCTCGTAAAATCCTCTGGTGCCTTTCTGAGCATAGATATACTCATCAAAAATATGCCCGTTGCCTGCCATTCTGGGGTCGCCTTGTTCAGTGAGTTCCTTTTCCATTTGAGCTAACAAGGATCTTTTTAATTCATTATACTCATCATTACCGGCAAGGTTATTCATGCATCCCGGATCGTCGCTGATTTGGTATAATTCCTGAGATGGCCTTTTCCCAAACGACCAATCCCAATATTCAAATGTCTCAGGATTTGTTCTTTGCTGCAGAAGAACTGTTTTCGTTGGGCTTCCATCACAATTCAAATAACCGGTTTCAGGATTTCCTGCCGGCCATCTTTCAGTTTCGTAATTAATAATCAATAAAAATCCGTCTTTCACAATTCCCCTAATTGGATATCCCCAATCATTTGGTCTGCCCACATCATGCCTTTCTTTGCCAATTAGAATATGATCCCGGTAATCTGTCACAATTCCTGATTTATCGGAAAAAAATATGTCCGTTAAGCTTTGGCCCTGAACAGCTTGCATGCCGATTTCAGCTGGATTTAGCTTAGCCAGTTCGAAATAAGTCGGAGCAAAATCAATGAAATTCACAAAGTCATCAACAATTCTACCTGTGTTTTTTATGCCGTCTTTCCACATGATTGCCAAAGGCAAATGATTGGATAGTTCATATTCCTGTCCTTTGATTCGGGGAAAAGGCATCCCATTGTCGGCAGTTACGATTACAAGCGTGTTGTCCAGATCGTCATTTTTTTCAAGTATATCCAGCATCTTTTGTAAGTGCAGGTCAAAATATTCGATCTCAAAGGCATAGTCCAGCATGTCCACCCGGACGGTGTCATTGTCTGGCCAGAAATCAAACACTTTATCAATATCTGCTAATTTCTTTCCTCCTTTTTCAATTCCTGCCCTAAACTCATACGCTCTGTGAGGTTCTGTCGATCCATACCAAAAGCAGAAAGGCTTACCTTCCGGCTTTTTGCTGTAAAACTCTTCAAAATTTGCTGTATAGTCATTATTCGAAATATACCTGGCAGGAGGTGTGGTTTTATACGCATTGTATGGAACTCCGGTTAATTGCCTTGGTTTCCCATCCATATCATTGGCAATGCCGGGAGCCCAACCTTTGGCAGTATATCCTACATGGTATCCATTTTCGCTTAAAGATTCCGCATAGGTTTTGAATTTTGGCGGAAAAAATGGAACATGATTGGCTGCTTCTTCCAGTTGCCAGGAATTGCGACCAGTGAGAATACACGCTCTTGAAGGCGCACATTTCGCGTTTGGGGTATAGGCATTCGTAAAAAGAATCCCCTGATTTGCCACCTTGTCAAAAGCAGGTGTTTTTACCCAATCGCATCCGTAGGCTCCCATATGAGGAAATGAAGCATCATCAGCGATGGCAAATAGGATATTTGGTGGCACGGGATTTTCTTTTTGTTGCGTGTTACAACTAACAAAAAAGATAAGTAATGCAAATATGAAAATAACGGAATTGTATCTGTTTTTCATGGCATTTTTTATTGATATGGGTGATTGAAAATTAATCCTGAATATAGCAACTTGAAGTAGATTGCTCAATATTATTTGATATTATTTATTCTTCAATTCAACAATAATGTATACTTCCAACAACTCAATGTTTTTCGAAATTTTTGAATACCATTTTTATGGCTATTTTTGCACTCCAAATCAAAAATAGGATATGCGACTTAGCGAACAAGAATCACGAAGAAGAGAAGAAAAAAATGAGTTGGAAAAGTTGGGAGTCAACCCGTACCCACCTGAACTTTTTGAAGTCAATGTCAATACAAAAGACATTCATAAAAATTACCTAAAACAAAAAACAGATTATAAAAATATATCCATAGCAGGCCGGCTTATGAGCCGCAGGATTATGGGTTCAGCTTCTTTTGCCGAGTTGCAGGATGAGTCAGGAAAAGTCCAGATCTATTTGAGGAGAGATGACATTTGCCCTGATGAGGATAAAACCATGTATAACACGGTATTCAAAAAATTGCTGGATATTGGTGATATTATTGGTGTGAAAGGATTTGTATTTACTACACAAACCGGCGAAATATCAATTCATGTTAAGGAGCTAAAGGTACTTTCCAAGTCATTAAAACCCTTACCAATTGTAAAAGAATCGACCGATGAACATGGGAATGTCGTTTCTCATGATGCATTTACCGATCCTGAACAACGATATCGACAGCGATATGTAGATTTGATTGTTAATCCTCATGTCAGGGAAACATTCAAAAAGCGAACTACGCTGGTAAATTCCATCAGGAATTTTCTGAATGATCGAGGATATCTTGAAGTGGAAACGCCTATCCTTCAACCGCTTTATGGCGGAGCGGCAGCAAAACCTTTTAAAACCTATCATAACACGCTGGATATGCCTCTTTACTTGCGTATCGCAAATGAGCTATATCTGAAAAGGCTGATCGTAGGTGGATTTGATGGTGTTTATGAATTTGCCAAAGATTTCAGAAATGAAGGAATGTCTCGATTTCATAATCCCGAATTCACCCAGGTAGAGCTTTATGTGGCTTATAAAGATTATCAATGGATGATGGATCTAGTTGAGGAAATGGTGGAACGTATTGCGATGGATCTTCATGGGACAACAGAAATTCAGGTTGGAGATAACCTTATTAATTTCCAGCGTCCCTGGAAACGGTTTACCATGTTTGAAGCCATTGAGCATTTCACGGGCATTGATATCTCCCAAATGTCTGAGAATGAATTGAGAAGTACAGCCAAATCCTTAAATGTGCCTATTGACGAAACAATGGGGAAAGGAAAACTCATTGATGAGATATTTGGTGAGCAGTGTGAATCTAAGCTTATACAACCGACATTCATTACGGATTATCCTGTGGAGATGTCTCCCTTAGCTAAAAAACACAGATCAGTTGAAGGTTTGGCTGAACGCTTTGAGGCCATCTGCAACGGAAAGGAGATATGCAATGCATTTTCTGAGTTGAATGATCCGATAGATCAGCGAGAGCGTTTTCAGGCACAATTGGAATTGGGAAAAAGAGGAGATGAAGAAGCCATGGTCTTGGACGAGGACTTTCTGAGAGCGCTGGAATATGGACTTCCACCAACTGCAGGCCTTGGAGTAGGGATTGATAGATTAGCGATGATCATGACCAATTCAAATTCCATTCAGGATGTGCTGTTTTTTCCGCAGATGAAACCGGAAAAGAAAGCGGCAGATCCATCGGACATATTTAAAAATGCAGGAATTAGAGCGGATTTAATTCCAATTCTTATCAACCTTGGATTGGCAAGCCTGGAAGATCTTAAAAATGAAAAACCAAGCAAGCTTTTTAATAGTATTTGTGGGATGCGAAAGAAAATGAAATTAAAAGATGTGAAAAACCCAACCTTAGAAGAAGTCCAAACTTTGGTGGAATAGTTTATATATTATAAAAATTATCCTTTCAATATTTCTATTTCAACACGAACATTACGACCGGCTAATTTGTCGGTTTTTTTGTATAACATCTTTTTTCCTCCCCAGCCTTTCAAAGTCATACGGTTTTCGTCAATTCCCTGACTAATTAGCCATTTGCGGATTATTCCTGCCCTTTCTTTTGATAATTCTTTGGCGGATCCGGTTTTCTCATCATTATTAGCAGTTACCTGAAAAAAATTAGTGTCATCTTCTTTCAACTTAATAAGTTTTCCACTAGCATTTCCATTTGTATGGCCATGAATCATGATTTTAAGTTTTTCATTTTCTTTAAGCATACTTAGTAAGCTATTTAGCTCAAATTTTGATTCAGGCTTCATAATGGCCGAATTATTATAAAAATAAACGTTGTACATGGTAAGCACATCACCAATTTTATGTCGTACCAGTTCAAATTTTATGGTAGTTATTTCTTCAGATTCGCTGAACAAGCTATTATCAGAAGAAGTCATCGGATCATGAATTTTAAATTTCACTTGTGCTTTTATAAATCCAAAAATATCGCATAGAGCGATAATCTCTTTTGATTGTGATTTTGGGGCGCTCAGGGTATGAATCTGATTTGTACTTACACTTCTCATCGCTTTGCTTCTCGCGGCATCAATTATTGTAACATAACCGGGAACTTCCTTTAATGAGGTTACATTGATTACATTAAATCTAAAATTATACTGATCTTCTTCCAGGGTAGGAGGAGGAGGGATTTCATCTTTTTTTGGCGTATTTATTACTTCTGGTTCAATCTCTTTTGGCAAGTCTACCACCAATAAATCTAGCGTCAATTCCTTCTTCTCGAGATCTTCCAATTTTATTCCAACATATAGAAGCCATGTATCATAAAACTGACCGGTGGTTCTAAGTTCACTTCTTTTTTCTCGGGCATATTCCAGGTTTTCTCTTGTATCATAGGTATATACGTAGTAAAGCCCATTGCCTCTATATCTTCCTACTTTTGGTGATTTGCTTTTGATTTTTATCGATTTGGCATATTTAATGGCATTTTCGGGGATTGTAAAAGCTCCTACGATTACGTATATCCCATTATTTAGATAGGGGATTTCCTGACTGGCATTATCATTTTTTAAGCTCTTTCTAAGACTTAAAGCATTTGATGAAGAAGCGAAAGAGAATATGCACAATAGAGTAATAGCAAGCAAAGATATTAAAAGAGTATCTTGCCAATACTTTATATTTTTCATGGGATGCGGTTTTATTAATAAAAAATCTAGCGGAATTTAGCTTTATTGAAACTTCCTGTTATAATATACGATAATTTAAAGCTTGTCACGATATATATATCTTTGTCACCCGAATTACCTCTGTTGTTATTCAATGCGTCTTGCCCAAAACCTCTGTAAACCGTATATGTTTCTCCATTAAACTGTGAGGTATATTGGTGTGTACTCGCTGTAGCTTCAATTGCAGTGCGATCTCTTAACTCACCGGAATTTACTGATGTGGGTTCATTTGATAAGTGTGATCGATCAGACATCGCCCTGGCCAATTCGCTGCCTAAGGCTCCAAGATCTACATACATGCTACTGACGTCATCGATATAGTCGGTAAATAAATACCGGTATCCTACTTCAAATTCAAAATCCAGCCTTTTTTGCAACTTAGCCCTGACTCCAAATCCGAAAGGGATTGACGCCTGGAATAAACTATATTTTTTCACGTCATAGAACTCACTTAGTTGGCCTTCAGTTCCCAATGGTCTTAGGGCTACCCACTCGCCTGCTTCGGCCAATGGTTGGAGAAGTTTATCAAGTTCTGGCGCTTTTCCTTTTGGGTTATGATGAAACACTGCTGCACCGGCAAATACATATGGCGTAAATTGAACTCGATTAAGAAAGGTGCCATGATTAGGGAATATGTCCCAGACTGCAACAACTGCTAATTCCTTGATGTTATTACGAAATGAAGCGTTTCGTACGTAATTAAACCTACTGTTTTCACCGTAAGGATCAGACGATTTGAAATCATCTCCGACTATACGTCCCCAGCTAAAGCTTCCTCGGGCGCTTAAATTTGGAGTGATTCTATATTGGCTATAAATAGTAAAAGCAGGTCTGGTAAAGGAAATTTTAGTACTTGCTATGGAATTTTTTGGCGCTAAATCACCAAAATAATTTAGCGCATCAACACTAAAGCCAACATATAGGTATCGTTTGTTTTTATCGAAGTGAATTGACCCTCCTTTATAACTGCTAATTTTCTTATTTTTCTTTTGCAGATAGTCTTTGCTCTTTCTTTGAGCCTGAACATCGTTAATTGCCAGAAAAGAAAGCAATAAAAACAGCAGTCCGAAAAATTTAATGCGTCCAAATGGAAGAATTGTATTTTTCAATTTATTATAATTTTGATGCTTAAAGTAAAAAAAATAGATTTCAATAAAGAAATAATAAAAATTTAAAAAGCAAATATATGTATTTACTTTAGTTTTTGGTAACAAATTAGGAGTAATGATACACTTAAGAACGCACATTAGTTATCAAACCAACTTCTTTGTTTGTTAATTTTTAAATCTTGCAATAAAGAAGATTTCGCATTTATAGCTAAATTATAAGATTGGTATCTACCAAAAGGAATATATGAAAAGTTCATTTGCCAGCAATGAAGATCTCGTGTTATGTTAAAGTTGGTTTGAGTAAATTCTAAATTTTCAAAGTCAAATCCTGAATTGAAAGACATATTCCATTTTTCCGTAAATGTAATGCTCCCACTAAATGTTAGTGCCTGAATGATGTCAGCATCTTCATGTCCTTTTTTTCTATAGCTAACGTTATAATTAAACCTTAGATTCCAGGGGATATTAAAATCCACATATAATTCCGGATTGTTTTTGATAAATTGCAATTGCATTTCTTCTTCTGCCGACAACGGCCCAAGCTCTTCTTCACGCTGATTTTCCTTTTCTCTGGCTTTGGGATTCAAGCTCATTCCCATTGCCAGGGTTGCTTGAGTAACTTGACCGAAACCTCTTCCCAGATCCCAGGCATATATGTTTCTTTTTCTTTGAGATACCCTTTTATCTCCATTGCTAGTAAAGTAAACACTATCAAGTTGATATACATATGGATCCAGGGTGGAATTGAAACTAATGTCTAATTTTTTATTGAAAATTTTAGTTCTGGCAGAAATTCGTATCGGCGCAAGTTGGAAGGAGTCAGCTAAAAAATTGTAACTCGTATTTAGTGACAGGTTATCCAGCAACACTACTTTTCTGGCCTTATCTGTAGTATCTTTTTTGGTTTTTACCTTCATTTCCAAATTGTTTGATAGTGAAAATGATGCCGTAGCGCTTTCGCCGGCAGAGGGAGTGCCATAAACAAATCCTTCATATTTAGAAAGCCTCCTTGTATTACCCAATGAATCTATTTGTACTTCCTGGTAATAGCCATATTTTTCTGATGAAAAATCCGGGCTGAAACTCATAGAAAAGGATGGGGTCATGACATGACGAATTGCCTGAATTTTCTCTCCTTTAAAATTTAACGTACCGTAAAGTCTGGTATTGAATGATCCTGAAGCGCTATATTGATTTGCTCTGGAAAATGTATTTATGGTATCAACTTTCACAGCAGCAAGTTCATCAATCCACTCATATTTTAATTCTTTATAATACCACAGTTCTGAATAGTTAAAGCTGGGGCTGAAAGTTATAAATTTGAAAATATTCATGGATGTCGAAATTGGGATTTGATGTCTCATGCCATTTTGTGCCCGGTCCCATAATCCGCTTATTCCTAAGTCACTAAGAGGAACAATGGTGTCATTTTCAGGATTATAACCTACTACATCAAAATTTGGAGCGCCAATTTTATTGTTAGTTGCCCGGTTGGTACTGTTCATATTCCAGGAAAAACTAACCTTTTGAATCCAGTTTTTTGCAGAAGTGGCGCCAAATTTAAATGGATAAATTCTACTCATGTTAAAAGCAAGTTCTGGAAGTAAGAGGTTTACTAAGCCCGAATTGACGTTTTGTTGCAATCGGCTGCTGGCGCTCATACTGAATGGCGTGCCTTTAAAAGTTTTTGAAAAATTAACACTCGAATTAAAATCCTGGCTCATTGTATTTCGAAGGTCTGTAGTCGGATTGTTTTGATTATAGCTAGAACTTCCTGCGCTTACAGAAGCAGAAAATCTACTTGTCCCCTTGGATTGTGGGCTGTGACTCCAATTGATCCAAAAATCATTGGTAACGGTAGAATCGCCTTCAGTCAGACCTGTTTGATTATTATATTTTGCATTGAAACGCCCACTAAAAGCATATCTTTTATTATAACTTGTCGCAGCATTTATTCCCCAGCTTCCCTTTGAATAAAGCTCCCCTGTTAAATTGAGGTCGACATAATCGTTGATGGCAAAATAATAACCGCCATTTTTCAGAAAAAAGCCGCGACGTTTTTCTTCTCCATAGGTTGGAAATATTATCCCGGATACTTTAGTTTTTGGTACCGGAAGAATCCCGAAGGGTAAGCCAATAGGCAAGGGTATATCTTTGATCATTATGTGAAATGGCCCTGCGATAACCTTGTTGCCGGGAATAACCTTAAGTTTGGAGGCTTCTATATGAAAATGCGGGTCAGCCAAATTACATGTCGTGTACCTGGCTTTAGATATAAAAAGTTCATCTCTGTCGTTTTTAAATACTTTTTCCCCTTGCATCACAGCTTCTCCCTGCTGAGTCACGACCCCTTCTATGATCGCTTTTTTGGATTCAAAGTTATATCTCATGTTATCGGTTTCGAAGGTTTCGTTGCCATCTATAAAAACGGGCTTACCAATAACATTGCCCATTGAATCTGTCGTGCTTTTGGCTGTAATGATGTTATTAGAGTAATTTATCTCTATTTGCGAGGCAGATAATTCGACTTCTCCGTAAGTAATATGGGCATCACCATAAAGATTTACAATCTGATTTACCACGTCCATCTGTATCGAATCTTGAGCGCTATATTCAATGGTAGTTTCGATATCACCCACCTCTTGTTGTGCCAAAGAATCCAGATTTAAGGATAAACTATCGGAATTTTCCAGGGAATATGCAATAGTATCGGCACGACCATTGCTAAGTAAACTATCATATCCGGCGCGAGAATTGATTTCGTCCTGGCTATAGCCTATATTTAAACCAATTGACGTGATTAAACATAGAAATATAAAAATGTGTTTTAATTTTAACAATCTGTTCTTCAGTTTTAAAGAAAAAATCCCAATTTTACGCAATGATAATCGTTCATTTAAAAACAATCGCAAAATTGTGAAAAATATTGTTGTCACCCTCAGTTTAACTTTGCTAATCCTGATGAGCGCTTTCACAGCTGTTGACAAGCGTGACCTTAGAATAAATACCGTAGTAATTGATGCAGGGCATGGAGGCAGAGATTCCGGAACTTCCGGGGTTTCATCAAAAGAAAAAGACATCGCACTCAAAATTGCACTCAAACTCGGAAAAACCATCCAACAAAATTTAAAGGACGTAAAAGTAATTTATACTAGATCAACAGACAAGTTTATTAAACTTGAAGATCGTGCAAGTATGGCCAACAAAAACGGTGCCGACCTATTTATTTCCATTCATTGCAATAGTTTACCTGAAAATACTTCTGAAAAGAAAAAGCAAGGTATTTATGGAACGGAGACATATATTATGGGGATGCATACCTCAGAAGCCAATTTTGAGGTTTCAAAAAGAGAAAATGCTGTAATTCTTTTGGAGGAAGGTGATAAGGAGGTATATGAAGGCTTTGATCCCAACTCTCCGGAGTCTTACATTTTGTTTTCTCTCTACCAAAGTGCATATTTGGAAAATAGTTTAAGGTTAGCAGATAAAATTGAACATCAATTCGAAGAAAGAGTTAAAAGAAAGAGTAGGGGAGTTAGACAAGCCGGATTCTGGGTTTTGTATAGAACCTCAATGCCTAGTGTACTGGTTGAAACTGGATATTTGAGTAATAATAAGGAAGAGAAATACCTGAATGATGCTTACGGTCAAACATTGATCGCATCAGGACTTTTTAGGGCGTTTAGAGATTATAAAATTGAAATTGAATCAACCATCAACTAAAATTTTTATTACGTGAATATTTCCAAAGAATTTAAAGTAGGTTTACTTGCAGTAGTCTCAATCACAATTCTATATTTCGGGTTTAATTTTTTGAAAGGTATAGATTTGTTAAAATCCACCAACAATTATTATGCTCTTTATACAAATATTGATGGCCTTACCAAATCCAATCCTGTCATTATCAATGGCTTGAGTGTCGGACGCGTAAGCGCAATTGAGATTTTACAAAACAAGGGGAATAAGGTATCTGTCGAAATAGGGATTGATAGTAAAATTAATCTGAGCCGGGGAACGGTTGCCCGTTTGGTAAATACGGATTTTTTGGGCAGCAAGGCTATCGAGCTTATCTTAAATGATTCCAACAACATACTATATAAAAATGGAGATACATTAAGATCGGAAATAGATGCGGGGATCACAGATTTTTTAAAGCAAAGTGCGGGTTCTGTTGGCGATGATATAAGCACCACAATTTCCCGGATAAATGCTGTCCTTGAGAGTTTCCAGGGAAATAGTGAAAAAATCAATGGCACCTTGACTCATTTAGAAATTGTCACTGAAAACCTTGGGAGAAACCTGCCTTTTATGGAAAAAAAATTGTATCTGTTGTTGGATAATCTGAATAAAAATTCAAAACAGTTAGGTGTAGTACTTACTGAATTAAAACCTGTGCTGACAAATGCTGCTCAACTGACCGATTCTTTAAAAAACCTTGAGCTTTCCAAAACATTAGATAAAGCTCAAATTATGTTCGAAAGCATTACTGCAAACATGGATAGCCTGAAAGAAGGAACTGGAACCATGGGCAAATTGATGCAGGACGATTCCTTGTACATTTATTTGAGCAATACGGCAAGGGATCTGGATAGATTATTAGTTGATATGCAAGCGAATCCAGGCAGATATGTTCAGGTGTCTGTTTTTGGGAAAAAAGATAAAAGCGAAAAGAAAAAAAAGTAGAATAGGTAATAATACAATCTGATTTATCACCGGGATTTTAATTATTCTTATCAATAGAGTTTGGTGTAATTATCTCATCAAAATTAATATTTGTTGAATTTTGGAAAAAGCGCTTAACGAAAAGGAATTGATGGCTTTGGTATCCTTATTGGAGGATGAGGATTTTGAGGTAATCAAGCATGTTGAAGATAAAATATTATCCATTGGGAGTGAAGTCATTCCATTTTTGGAAAAAGTATGGGAGGAAAGTTTTAATCCCGGAGTTCAAAGAAAAATTGAGGACTTGATACATAGACTTCAGTTTGGTCAGTTGAAATTCAGACTTCAGGAATGGACCAAAAATGGAGGCACAGACTTGTTGGAAGGCGTGTGGATCGTTGCCACTTATCAATACCCGGACCTTGAACTTTCCTTTCTGAAAAAAGAGATCGAACAACTTTATTATGAAGTATGGCTGGAATTCAAAAAAGACCTTCATCCCTTTGATCAGGTCAAGCTGATAAATAGCGCCATTTTTGAAAAGCTAAAATTTAAAGCCAATACTAAAAATTTTCACTCTCCGGGCAATTCTATGATCAATGTGGTCCTGGAAACAAAACGGGGAAACCCGATTTCATTATGCATATTGTATATCCTGATCGCTCAAAAACTTGAATTACCCATTCGCGGCGTCAATTTGCCAAACTTATTTATGTGTACTTATAAAACTGAAGGACACCAGTTTTACATTAACGCATTCAATAAAGGCTTGATTTTTTCAAAATCTGACATCGAAAATTATGTTCAGCAATTGCACTTAAATCCAATCGATTTGTTTTTTGAACCGTGTCAAAATGAAGATATTGTAAAAAGAATATTGAGAAATCTGATTATTTCGTTTGATAAAATCGGAGATCATCAAAAGTCAGATGAAGTAAAGCAATTGTTAAAAGCTATCGACAGTGATTATACCCTAAATCAAGATCATTAGCAATTGATACCCTAAAAGCAATAACATACAATATGAGAGTTTAGCTGTTCATAATTGAGCGCGACTCTGACCGCAGCATCACCAAGCGAAAATTCAGATCGTATCACATCCTTATCTTGTAAATTGAAAGACGAGATGCGAATATCTTTTTTGAAATTTAAACCAATTTTTCCGTTCAGTTTATAAATGGCTTCTTTTCCAGACCAATAGATACATAGCTTTTTTATATCGCCATCACAATCGTAAAATTCTTTTTCATTCAGAAATCGGTGTGCAATTCTGCCAAGTTTTTCCACGGGATTCTCAATATCAATACCAACGGGGAGCTTTTTATGCAATATGGCAACAGCATATGGATAACTGTGTGAAATAGAAATATGATAGTTTAAATCTATCAAATGCGGTTTATCATGTTTGTCTTTGGTAATCCCGTTATAGGTTTTGCCTGCCTTTTTTACCAATTCCTGAATACATCCTCTGGAAGCCAGTCGCTCCAGCTGCTTTATTGGATGACTTATTTTTTCAAGTTCTTTTATACCGGCATCACTCAATAATATCTTATTTCGTAATTGATAAACGGTTTCGGAAATTTCCCAACAGCACCAAAATGAATTGCTATTGATTTTCTCTATTTTTGTAATTGACATAGATATTCAATATTAAAAAATTTAGCAAGTTCATAAAAATATGAATAAAGATATTTTACAAAAAATATTATGAATATAAATATTCAAAAGCTGTGTAGCCTCGATGGCCATCGGGATTGTGTTTATTCACTTGAAGGAGGAAAGGAAAGCAATTTATTTTATTCAGCCGGAGGAGATGGGATGGTGGTAGAATGGGATCTCAATAATCCTGAAAATGGGCAGTTGATTACGAAAATGAAGAATTCTGTATATGCCGTTCACCACTGTCACGATGAAAATATATTAATTGTAGGACAGAATTTTGAAGGAATTCACTTGGTGGATCCCATCAATAAGGAGGAAATAGGATCTTTGAAGATATCAGGAGCGCATATTTTTGATATTAAAAGCTTTGAACAAAAAATATTTATCGGTTCCGGAGATGGAACTTTGTATGTGGTCGATCGGGCTACATTGGCTTTCGTGAAAAAAGTGAAGCTGGCTGAAAAGAGCATACGATCTATTGCGGTGAATCAGGAATTAGGTGAAATGGCCTTGGGATTGAGCGATAATACGATAAGAATACTTGATTTAGAAAATTACAATCAAAAATACCTGATCAATGCACACGAATTATCTGTTTTTTCAATATGTTATAATCCATTAAACAATCATTTGATAAGCGCCGGCAGAGATGCACAAATCAAAAGTTGGAATGCATTCAATCATTATGGATTGGAGCAGTCAGTAGCGGCTCACATGTATGCTATAAATTCTTTGAGCATTAGCCCGGGTAAGGAACTATTCGTTACCGGGAGCATGGATAAATCAATAAAAGTATGGGAATTGGCAACATTTCGTTTGCTGAAGGTGATCGATAAATCGAGATATGCCGGTCATGCTACGTCTGTAAATAAAGTACTCTGGACAAATTATAAAAATCAGATATTATCTTGCAGCGATGATAAAAAAATATCCGTTTGGGATTTGAGCGTTAATTAGCAATATTTGCACGATTTCATGATAATTTTTGTATTTTAATTTAATTAGAGTACTTTATATCCGAAATTCGAAGAAAACAGGCAATAATGAAAATCACTCCATTAGAAATAAGAAAAAAGACATTTGAGAAAGTTTTCAGAGGTTATGACAAGGATGAAGTAGTTGCTTTTTTGCAAATACTGAGTTCTGAGTGGGAGAAATCTATGGATGAAAAGAAGGAACTGGCCATCAAACTTGAATCGACAGAAAAAGAGATTTCAAAATTACGTGAGGTAGAAAATTCACTTTACAAAACCTTGAAAACCGCTGAAGATACCGGTGCAAATATGATTGTTCAGGCCAATAAAGCATCGGAGCTTCAATTGAAGGAGTCTCAAATGAAGTCTGAAAACATTGTGAGAGAGGCAAAGTCCAAGTCTAAGATGATCATTGAAAACACCGAAAAGCATGCCAGAGAAATCATCAGCAATATGCTTGAAGAAATCAAATCAATGGAGCAAAATTTCAATACAGCCTTAAGTCTCAAGGAAAATCTACTTGATGATCTTACCAATTTATCTTCGGCAACACTTGAACGTGTACAGAAATTTAAAAAACAAAAAGACAAACTCGACATTGATAAATATATAAAGGAGGCGCGGGAATTTGCGACTAACTTTGATCTCACATATTCTAAATTCGACGAAGAAGATATTGACAAAACGCTTGAGAAGGCAGAACCTGAACCTAAATTTTCAGCAAAGAAAAATAAGGTTTCGGATAAAAAATCTGAGAACTCAGAGAGTTCGTTTTTTGACCTCTTAGATTAATCAATGGGCAAAATTACACTTGAAGGCCTTGAATTTTTTGCATTTCACGGCTACTATGACGAAGAGCAAAAAATCGGCAATAAGTATGGCGTAGATATCACCATCGAAACATCTTTGGAAAAAGCCGGAACAGATGATAAGCTGTCTGAGACGATCGACTACGAAGAATTGTATAAGATAATTCGCGAAGCTATGAACAAACCCTCACGCTTGTTGGAGAATATAGGAGGAAGAATTATGGAGGTGGTTTTCGCTAATTTCCCATTAGTTACTTATGTTGAGTTATCGATTTCAAAATTCAATCCTCCCATTGGAGGCATTTGCAAAAGAGCAATTGTTACCTTATCGAGCGCCAGAAATGATTGATTTCTACTGATTGGGCATTGGAAATATAGCGTGACCGGGTGAATAAGGCACGAGTTGCAAACCTTCCTGATCGGCAGTCAGGCCTAAGCCAGCAGAGGGAGTACATCTTGTTAAAATGGGTTTGCATGTTGTTAAAATGTGTTGACATCTTGTTAAAACGGTTTTGCATGTGATTAAAATGAGTGGGCATCTTAGTAATATGAATGGGCATGCTGCTAAATAGCTCAGTCATTTTGTTAAAATGAAAGGGCATGTTGTTAAATAGCCCGGGCATTTTGTTGAAATTGGCTGGCATGTTGTTACTGTGACTTATCATCTTATTAAATTGGAGATTCATTTGATTGAATTAGACGGGCATGTGAGTGAGTGAACAATTGAACAATTGAACAATTGAACAATTGAACAATTGAACAATTGAATAATAGAACAATTGAATAATAGAACAATTGAATAATAGAACAATTGAATAATAGAACAATTGAATAATAGAACAATTGAATAATAGAACAAAAGAACAATTGAATTATGAAATAAGGGAAAAGCCTATAGCTCAAATGTATTTCAGAAGGCTCAATTTTATTTCTACATTCTTCATTCAAATGTTCTTAATTCAGTTTTAATCAACAGCAATTGACTTCCCACGCAGTGGCTTCAATTCCAAATTGATTTAGTATGTTTTGGGCAAAGGTATATGCCGGTTTGAATCCATCAAGCATCCTCTTCTTCTAAAACCGGTTTTTTTCCTGAAAAATTCATGGCGGAAACAATTTTACTAAAAGTGAATTGTTCCTTTTTTAAGGATTCATATTGATAGTAGTTCGCGGCCAAATGACAGATGCCTATTATTTCGTCATATAGGTCATTTAATATTTTGCGGGCATCCGCTGAAATCTGATTTGTTGATTTTTTTAGTTTTTCCTGTTCCACATTGGCCATATCAATGGTCTCGGCATAAGCAATGATTTGATCAATCGACTCCGGTATCATTCCTTTGGAGGTAATTTTCGTTTTTATTGCCTCGCTCATATTCTTACCGAATGAGAATAGTAATTCGATGAGCGCTTCCTGATCATTATGCTGAACTTTTTGTAGATTTTTTGTGAAACCCAGAATCCTGAGGTACTCTTTTTGTATAGCAGGTTCTTTTTTTAAATCCTGGTCAATTTCTGCTTTAAAGAAGGACAAATCCCTTTTGGCCGGTCCCATGAGCTTAGAGAGCGTTTCCGTGGCAGCTCTCAGGTCTATTTTTGGATCCAGTCCCAAGACATCCTTCATAATCCCCTTTATTCTGGCTTCCAAATCATCTGCGTATTCCGTGGTCCAGTTGGTGCGTTTAGTAGCTAATTCGGCAAGATGTATTCTGAAGTTTCCGGCTATGGTTTGAGACGCCAGACACATTTCTATATTACTGCAACGGTAATGACGATTTATAGACATAATATTAAGTGTTTAGAGTGAAAATTATTAGGTTTTTTGTTATTTAACACAATAAAATTAGACACAAATTTCAATAAACCTAAAATAAACGGATATTTTATTGATATTTTTTTTAAGCATATAAAATGAAGGAGTCAATTATTGATAGCAATTATGAAGCGAAAATCATTGCTGACGGCAGATGAGCAGTGCATTAAGGCGTGATTAAATAGCGCCAAAGAAAATTTAATATTCCAGACCTCTTCCACAACCTTTCTGATTGACAAGGTTATATCTTTGCGGCAGCCAGGGTGTGACGCTACGGTAAGCAGGCCATGCTTTGATGGAAGGCGAACCTTATTACCATTGCAGAAATGGCCTCGAATAATTAAGGTTATATTAAGGTACCCATTATTACAGGGGTATTAATCAAAAATGCGTGATTGTTAAATGAGAAGGCAAATCCACGAGCACGAGGGTATTGTATCCGAATTGCGAATCCTTTATCGCATTGACTTGTGAGTGCAAGTCCGAAACAGCTATGGTAGAAAGTTGAAAGCTACTAGTGTGTTAATTACTAAATTCATTCACTATTTTCGCCCCCTTTTTCCTTTCTACTTCGTTAAAATTTTCAACCGTAGCGTTGCTATGCTCTCAAATTTTGCCTTGTATAAAGAAAAAATTGAAACGAAAATTTAGTAAACCAATTTAATAATTAACACACTAGCTAATAACCTGATTAGTGAGTTTTGAGGAAGGATTGTATTGGCGGGGGAGCCGGTTGAGTTTGAGATTATATAATAGCTGCACGCGATGTAATCACGCGCCGGTTGAGAGTAGA
>SDBV01001222.1_pt1 | contig 38609 bp, 65 predicted proteins | sample 2277081 | NCBI WGS metagenome assembly SDBV01 (sample SAMN10402039, study PRJNA504765) | marine sediment metagenome | isolation source: marine sediment core GS10_PC15, 223 cmbsf | place: Arctic Ocean: Southern Knipovich Ridge | collected 2010 | reverse complement strand
GGGATGGCCCTCAAGTTATTGCTACGAGGCCGCCGGGAACTGCGCGTCGCCGAGGATCTCCACGCCGTACGCACCGGCCCGGTAGGTTCCCCAGACGTACGAGCCCCAGTAGTTCAGCTCCACTGCCCCACGAAGCGACTTGTCGGACGTGTCCGGGTCAGACCGCGGCTCCACCTCGGAGACGTAGATCAGGCCCTCGGCGGTGTACGCGCCGCCCGATACATCATCGTCACCATCGGGGAGCAGGTTGGCGCTCTTCTTGACAGTGGCGCCCCAGAACTCGCCAAGCGCCCCGATACCGCGCTTGAGAAGTTCATCCGACATAGCGCCGCCGCCGCCCGGTCCCACGGTTTGGCCCCGCGCGATTGTGGCCGGGTCAAAGAGATTCGTGCCGGTCGGAACATCGGTGAGCGGGATCAGGCGCCCAGCAAGGATGCCCAACTTGAGGGGATGATCCACGATGAAGTAGGGCTCAGGAGGCGGCTCGGGGTTGGCCCTGTTGTTGCCGATGCTGAGGCGTTGCAGGGCGCCGATGTACTCGCCTGGGCCAATGATGGCCGCAGCGACGCCCATGATGGGCGTGAAGTTTACCATCTGGAGACCGCCGTCCTGATCCTCTTTCAGATCATAGGCGTTGTTCAGCATCCGGCCGGTACGCCTGAGTAGTTCTGGGTCGGCAACACGGCGCATGGTCGAGCCCGGGAGCAGCACTTGAACCCCAACCTCGCCAGGAGTGTACACCGTGGTCGTATCGGCAAGCTGCTGCGCCTGCTGCATGTCTACGCCATCTGCGAGGTCGAGAGCGACGACGCGGTTGTAGTTGTTGACGTTCTTGCTCCGCCCCTCGTGGGGCTTAAGGTCCATCCTCGTCGCGGTCGAGCGGAAAACCCCCGTCTCGTCTCTCAGCGTCTTGAACTCGCTGAAAATCGTGTTGAGCGATGAGTCTAGGGCTTCTCCATCGCCCGCTAGGTTGCCCATTACCATGCTGTTCTCCTCCTACTTCTTAATCAGGAATGGACGGATCATCCCGAATCTGCCGCCGCGCGGCGCTAGTGATGTCTCCACTGATGTGCATCTTGTCAGCTTGAGCCTGCGTCTTCGGCGCCTTGCCATTCCTCCGGGCGCCCGCTCCGACGGGGATCTTCTCTAGGTCCATCCCCTTCTCAACCTGCGTCCGAATGGCGGCGCGCTCGCCGGGTATCTTCGCTTCCCACTCGGCATTGGCCTCGCTGCGGCCCGCCGCCTTCGCTCGCCTGGCGACCTCTTGCAGGTAGGCCCAGGTCTGGGGCTTGCCGGCCTTCTCAGCCTCATCCAGCATCCGTTCCAGGTCGTCACGGGTGAGCGGTTCGCCTTGTTCTTCGATGGTGTCTTGGATCAGGTCGCCGATATTCCTGATCGCGGTAGAGGCGAGCTTGGGCACACGCGCAGCGGCATACTTGTCGAGCGCAGCCTGAATGTCGGGCTGGCTGATCTCGAAGGGGATATCTGCCAGGTCGAAGTCGTCGCCGGCCTTAGCCTTGACCTTCTCGTAGAAAGATTCTCCGGCGCTCCGCACAACCTCGATCACGCGGTCGCGGGACTGATTGGCCTGGTGGTCTAGGACCCCTAGGCGTTCTTCGGCCTGGCGCTGATCACCTTCCCGTCTCTCATCTGCGGCCCTGCGCGTGTCCGCTTCGGCAACCTGACGCATGCCGGGGAACTTTTCTCTGCGCTCAGGGGGAAGGCCGTCGAGCCAGCTTTGGAAGCCCGCCAGTTCATCATCCTTAAGGTTCTCGATGTCTGAGAGGCTCATCGACTCGAAGGCCGAGGCTTCGGGCTTCTCTTCGCCCCCGTCATCACCCGAGAGCGTTTCGTCGCCCTTCGGCTCGATGGTCAGTTCAGGAGTGACCGGGGTGGATCCGCCAGCGTCAGCGGGCGGCTCTTCGCCGCTGGCTTCTGGCTTCTCATCGTCGGACATAAGAGAAACCCCCTTCGGGCCTAGCCCGTCGGAGGCTGAAGAGTTGGAACGAGAATGTTCCGTCCGCTTGTTGTCGCGCTTATACTAACGTGGCGGTGTACTCCTTGTCAAGAGCGACCACCGACATGTGCCGGCAGTCTTCGCAGGTGATCTCCATTCTGGCCGGCGCGTACACGCGCACAGTTCGCCCTCTGTGCCGCATTTCGTAGCTGCCATCTGTCATATAAAGGCCGAGTGGTCTCTCGCAACGAGGGCAGTAGTTCGGCAGCAGGACGCTCATCGTGCTTGACACCTTATGCTGGCGATGGTACAGTACCCTCCCCGCCTGAAAGGAGCTTCACCATGCGCGCCATCGTGAGTAACATCGCCGTGGGCATCGTCGCCGTTACGGCCGCCGTGTTCGCCATCTGGCCGGTAGTGACCGATGCCCCGTGGGAACAGGCACAGGAGACTACCGCCTCGAACTCCTCGCACGAACCAGTCAATGAGTTGCGCTGCGAAGCGGCGTTGGAACTGCGCCGGACGACGGTCAACAAAGTTAACGAATCGCTGGAGTCGGCAGGGCGCCTCGTCATCGCTGGCGCATATGAGCTGGCCGAGCAAGAGATCGCCCGCTTCTGCTGACCTCATCGCCCCGCTCCTATGAAGGTGACGCCGCTCGTCCGGCTGGTGCGGCTCCGGCTTCGAGTGCGGGTGCGGCTGCGACCGCGCAGCACGTCGCTTGGTATCACGGCCTGAGTACCGAAGATGCGCCGCACGATCTTCTCCGCCTCCCGCACTGACGCCGGCCCCACCAAAGTAGTCACGCTGCCCGTGACGAAGAGGATAGCGTCGCCCTGCGGGTTACGCCGACGCCACCCATCGCGCCCCTTCCGGTCCTCCGAAGGGATATCGTAGTAGTCATCCAGGCTCACGCCATCTTCGAACGGTTCACGCCGCAAGTTCTCGAACTCGCGCTGAAGCGGCGTCCGGTTCTTGTTGATCACGGCGAGCGCCGAAGCGCGATCGCCCGGCGCCAGGTCGGCAAGAGCACGATCGCGGGCATCGTAGTAGGCGGGGTCGATGTCCCGCGTGACAGGATCGGTGAACTTCTCCACGTCCACGGCAAAGTAGTCCTCGACAGCGGCGTTCACTGACCCCTTCGGTGCCTGGCCCGTCTCGCGCTCGAACTCGATCTGGAAGGCGTCGCGTATCCCCTCGCGCCGCTCGAAACTATCGCCCAGCCGGTCGCCCTGAAGCTCTCGCCATCGTTGTGGATCAACGCCGGACTCGCCACCAGAGCGGAAGAAGGCTTCGATATTTCGGTCGTCCTCGGTTTGCTCTGCCCGGAACTCCTCAAGCACGCGCTCTCGAGCATCGAAGAAGCGGTCTCTGTCATCTTGTGGTCGACCAGACTGAGATTCATCGAGTGTCTGCTGCGCTGCAACAACACTCGGACTCGCATCTATCTCGTTGGAAATGGCCCGGTTGTGTTCACGTAACTCGCCGTAGTTTTCCGGCTGACGTGACCTGCCATCCACCACAATGCGAGGCAGTGTCCCGGCTCTCTTGCGACGCTCAAATTCAGCATCACGAGCCTGTTGCATCAGCTCAAAACGAGAAGCAGGAAAAGGGTTGAATCCTGCAAACTGGAATCCTGCCGAAGTAGCGTTCCGCGAGTCTTCTTCCATCACCAGGGAACTTACCAGCGGGGGCATCGGCAAGGCGTTGAGAAAGCGGTACTTGGCAGGCAAGTCACCTGTTCGGAATCCAACATTAGGGTCGAAGCCGAATCCCGCTAAGTTGGCTGCGGGGCCAGTGATGCCCGGCCCCTGCTTGCTTAGCACGTACTGCGCCCATATCTGAGCCGTCTTCTCGAAGTCTGCATCTTCCAGCGCCGTCATACTCTTGGCGATAGCGCGAACGAGTCCCCGCTGAGGAATGATAGGGACGTTCTGGCCGACTACCCCTATCGTTGCCCAGTCCCCCTTACGAGGATCGAACTCCACGGGGCCGTTGCCAAACGCCATGTTAACTGCGCTGCCCAGGCCATACACCATGGCCCCCACGCTTGCCAGCGTCATAGAAGCCAGCACGCGCTCTTCGGTCGAGCCCGTTGCCGCCGCTTTTGCAATACCACCAAGAGTCGCCATCTCCGAACGGGTCATCTGGAATGAAGTGAGAGAGGCAGTTTCCAATGACCTCCGGCCAGGCGTTTGCGCTCCGCGAGAAGCACCAGTCATCGTGTTCGCCCAGTCCATCGCAGTCTTCCAAACCTTAGGATCGTTGATATCCCGCCCTGTCATGTGGAGCATCAGCAGGTTTCCTTCAGCTAATTGTACGCGCATCCAATTCAGCGCCATGCCGAACTCCAGCCTCGTCTTTCCGTCAATGAAAGCAGAGAGAGGCTTGTCGATATGCTTGCCGACGAAGGGGATGTACTTTACGATTGTCCCCCGGCCAGGAGTGACCGCAGACGGACCTAAGCCAAGATGCAGGCCGTTGTTCGCCATCTTAGTTAGCAGCGGCAACTTGCCCGATTCCATCACCTCTCGGAAGTGGCGAGCAGGTGCAATACGCAACAGCGAGAGACTGCGGACAACTCCATTGGCGAATAGCTGAACGCCCCCCGTGACCAGCGCCTTCAGCCCTTGAATGCCTGCTACCCCAATGTCCAGCGGCCCAAAGACCGTATTCTTGAAAGTCGCTGCCACATCTACCACTGCTCCTGTGAGTTGGCCCCGTGGCTTGTGCAGCCCCTCAACCGCGTTCACTATCTCCCTGTCCGCGGACCAGCCCCGGTAGAGGGGGTGGCGGAACGGAGCCTGTCCTTTCGTGATAGCGCCAGCGCCACCCTTCGTCCCGTAGCGAGCCAGGACAATCTTGCGCTCAAATGCCTCCGCAATGGCCCTGTCCCACAGCGCGATGGAGTCGGTAAGGAGTTCCCCGATAGTCTTGGAGGTGGGCGTCAGGCCAGCGTTAATACCAACAGCATGAACGGGTATCGCCCGGCGCTTGGCCGGGCTGATGAGCCCCCCTTGTTTCGGATCGGAGAACAGGCGCACCGCTTCGTCCACCTGCTCCCACTCCTGCCGCAGGTAGTTGTCCCTGCTTGCCTGTGAGGGGTAGCCCAGAGCCTCGGCAGTGACCTTCCGTTCCTCTGCAACACGGCGAAGAGCGTTGATTTCATCGTAAGTTCCAGACGTAGCGCCACGCCAGTATTCAGGCGGAGAGGAAGCGAAGACCAAGTCTTTGTACGGGCCGTTAGCCGCCTCTGCGAACTCTTCCGGCCCAACATACGTCAGGTTGTCCAGTTCTCCGCCGGCACCCAGCCGTCCATATATCCTGCGGTTGACCGCCGTGGAGAGCCTATCCACTTCTTCTCTCGACACCTCATGCAGGGCGTTCTCAAGCATCCCGGCACGCTCGGCAATATCTCCTACGCCACCCTGAACGCGGCCCTGAAACTTAGCCGACACGTTCTCGGCCAGGGCAGCCACGCGTGGAGCCTTGCGCCCTATGATGGAAGCGGGCAACCTCTCTTCGGTAACGCCCACATCCACGGCGTTGCGGTATGCCTGCTCAACAACATCAACACAAGCAGGCATCAGATCGTCTCACAGATCCGGTTGGCTCGCTGAAGCAGAGCATCCATGTCCGCCGTCACCGCCTCATCCGAGGCCCGCGCTTCTGCTACGCGCGCTACCTCTTGAGCATCGTCCAGCGCAGCCTTAGCCCCGGTGTCCAGTCGACCGCTTTTCTCCGCTGCTACAACGCGCTCACGAGCTGCTGTCACCTCTGAAGGCTCGTCAGCAAGACGCGAGGCACCATTGCCTTCCGACCGTATCTCCGAAGCTATGCGCTGCGGCGCCTCTTCGATGGAGACAACCTCTTCACGCGTTGCAGGACGTGGAACTTCGGGCGGAGCCGGAGCCGCCTGCCGGACCGCAGGAGCGGCCCCAGGCTCCACGGGTGGGAAGCGGAACAGTGTCCTGCTCGTCGGCGTTCCTAAGCCAGCCGCTTCTCCTGCCAGGGTTACATCTGCAAAGCCTCCTACCTCAATCTCCCGAGCGCCCATCCTGCGAAGCATGCCCGCGAGTTTCTCGTTAGACACGCCAGCAACCACGTCCTTACCTGGGTTGTCACGCGCTACCTGCTGGACAAAGGCTTCAACTTCGCGCAGCGACCTAATAGACGGAGTGCCCTCTACTCTACGGATGTCCACGAATATCTGTTGGCCCTGCGGATCTATCGATACCTCCACTCCCCCTACCACCGTGCGCCTCGGCCCAGGCTCCACGGGGGCGGCGCGGGCGGGCGCTCCCGTCAGGCCCCGCACCTCTGCGGCCTCTCCTGGCGTAAGAACAGACGCCCGCTCCACCTCTTCGGAGAACTCCCGCAAGGCGATCCGTGTGCCAGCGTCTAGCGTCTCGCTCGTAGCCTGCTCTGCTGCCTCGCGGCCTAGGCGGGTCAACAGAGAACGCGTAATGCGCTGCCCGACCCTGAAGGTGAGGCCGAGCGCCCGTGCGACAAGGGGATCGATGATGGGAACTGGGATCAGGTTGAGCGGGTTCAGCACATCGGGGGCTACGGGCACGTCGATGCTTCGCTTGATAGCCCCAGTCAGCCCGCCCTCACGGACAGCTTCGAGGCTCGGCCTGCCTTCGCCAGGTAGCGCCTCTTCGGCAGCGATACGGATGGCGGTGGTGGCTACAGCGCCGGCCTCTCTGCCCGCCTGCTCAACGTTTCGGGGCAGTTCTAGGGGCCTGACCTTCGTTGGCCTCTCCCTGAATGCAAGTTCATTGAGGGCCGCGTTGCTGGTGCCTGGGAACGGCTCTCGGCTTACCTTGCTGATGGCGAAGAGACGGTCGTCACTACTGAGTGCGTCGTACTCCTCCACCGTTAGGTCGTTCACTTCGAGGACGCGAGCGAGTGCTTGCTGTACATCCGGCCCCTTTGACCTGGCATATTCGCTGGCCGAGCCGAGCGCCTTCACCTCTTCGATCACCGTCTCCTGATTCTGCACGCCGCGTTTCAGGGAGCCCGGCAGGTTGGTCAGCAGAAAGTCTCGATCAGGCTCTGCCGCCAACCTGGGCTCCTCCGGCAGGGTTGGCGTAGTCTTCACGCCCAGCCGTTCGATGACAGCGTTGTACTGCGTGCGAACGTCGCTCGTAAGGCTAGAAGAAGGAAGATCGTCGCCCTGCTGCCGCGCCAGCCCAGCCTGGACCGCCGCCTGGAAGTCCGGCACGCTCATCCCCTCGGCGTCGAGAGCATCGCGCACCCGTAACACGTCCTTGGCACGCTTCGTGGCCTCCGGTGCCGGTATGGGCTGACGGCCGGTTTCGAGTGCTGGCGTCCGCAGGCCGAGCACCCCAGTGTCTTGCCCTCCCGGCTCGATGATGGGGTCCGTGGTGAGCTCTTCCTTGAATCGCGCCGCCCCACGTCCGCCGATGCGAATGATGTCTTCCTCGCGGAAAGGGCCGAACTGATCCTCGGTGGCCGCTTCGCCGAAGCCCCGCGCCACGGTGCGCTCGGGCTGAAAGAACGCCTCCCGCTGCCGCTCAGCCAGGTCGGGACCACGCCGCTTCTCAGGCACGAGCCGGCGGAACTTCTCGATCTCCTCAGCAAGCGCGGCGCGTTGACGACGATCCTTCTGGGCCTCTCGTTCGGGGGGCTTCAGTCGCCACGGCCTCACAAAGCGGGGTGGCATCTACTATGTGCCCTCGCCCTCCAGCACCATGCGCTCGGGCAGTAGCCCCGCAGACTGGAGTGCCTGAGTGAGACCGTTGGCAAGACGCTCAACGTCCTCGGAACAGCCATCCTTGTTCCGAAGGCCCCCAACTTCGTAGACGGCGGCAACGGCATGGACGATTTCATGTACCCAAGTGTTGGGCACCTCTTCTGGCCGAACATTGACGCCAACGACGATCTCTCGCACAGGATGGTGGTTGGTCTCGCCTGAACGCCCACCGGCGTCTACGCTAGAATCGCGTCGTAGGCCGTACCAGAACGGCCCCACCTGGACCCGGCGCGGGAGCACGAAAGGATCGTCAGACACGCAACCCTGCCACGGTGCCCTGCCGCACCTGCGTACCTGTGGGACTGAGCAGGCCCAACTCGAAGAGGAACTGGGGAAACTGCTCTTCGCCCACTACACCAGCCAGAATGTCTCTGTTGAACGGCGAAAGCGTCGTCACATCACGCGCCGTCAACTCCGAAGGCGTAGGAGCGCGCCCCAGCACGAGCGCCCGCACGAACGGATCCGTGAAGCGCAGATCGGCCGAGAGACCGCCGCCCAGGAGCCGCGAGGCCACCGTCCTTGGATCAGTCGGGCTATCCAGGAAGGGCTCAAACGATTCGGGCGTGCTGGCGGCGCTGAGCGCCTGCTGCAAGCTGATGAAAGGCGCCCGCCTCAGTATCTCCTCCAGCCGGAAGCGGACGTCTCGCTCTAGGTCTGGCGGGATCTCCCTCTGAGATGAAGCCTCTGAGCCTTGCGGAACGACGTTGATCGTCTCAGGATTCGTGCCCTCGCCCGCTACGGCCACGGCTTTTCCTGTCCGATCAGTGATCGTCACGGGCCCCGCCACGCGGTCGCCCTGCGTCCGCTTCTGGCCCGGCACGACGGTGATGGTGCCGCCGGCCTGCATCTGGCGGGGGGTGTCTGCGCTGGAAAAGTGACGCAACAGGCGACGACCCAGTTCGTCAGCGCCGGCCTCGCTCACGCGCCGGGCAATCTCCGGCACATGCTGGACGCCGACCATATCCACGAACCTGAGTGAGTTTATCCAGCGGCCGCGCGGGTCGCTCTCCCCGAAGAGAATGCCCCCGCGCTCACGGGGCGCATTGGCAAAGCTCTCCCAGAACTGCTCGAAGCGGGCGTCGCGGCCAGTGGCGAAGTCGCCCAGGCTGTCCCTGAGTTCGCCCAAGAGCGGGTTCGGCTCCCTGATGCCAAAGGCGCGAGACCGTTCCGGCGGCAGTTGCGAGAGCGGCAGTTGCGTACCGAACTCATCTGAAAGTAGCAGTTGATCGACAATGCTAACCGGCCGCCTGCGGGCCGATAGCTCGGACTCCAGCAGGCCGCCGAAGAGGCCGAGGCCGACTTCTGCCCGGCCACGGGTGTCCTCCGATATCAGGCCGAGCATGTCGGCGAGGATCGCTTGGAAAGCTGTGCCGCCGCCGATTGTTGGCGAACCTATGTTAAGTGAGCCACCCATCAGTTAGCGAACCTCGCACCGCTCTGCACTTCGTACTCTCCTTCAGGGATGAAGATCGATCCATCGAAGTTGATGTCCATCTCCTCACACCATTCCAGAAAGCCATCGATCAGATCACTTCCCTCTTGGGCCGATAAGGTCCTGTCCTCTTGACTGAATGATCCTTTGATTAGAACGTCGTCGGGCATCTTCCCCTCCTAGCCTACCGGCAACTGCACTTGGCGCGGCTGCTGTACCGTGCCGGTGAGTGGGTCGAGCTGCTGCCTTATCGCCTCTGGCGACGCCTGAAGCGGCGCGTCCACGAACTCCTGTAGGGGCAGCCTGACCCGTGGAATCTGTAGGTTTGGGACGTTCACACCCAGCCGCCCACCGAGCACGTCGCCGATACCGCCAGGCTCGAAGCCGGGGAAGTTCTCTAAGCCCTCGGGGAGGATGAAGGGCGCCGCGTCCATGAGGGCGGAGATGGCGGCGGCGTGACGGGCATCCCTAATCTTGTCCACGTCCTGCAAGAGCTCCATCTTGTCGCGCACCCGCCCGAAGGCCATCTCCTTCAGGTTCTCCATGAAGGAGGCGAGTTCTACCTGGCGGCCTTGGCGCAGGCTCGCCGTCTGCTCTTCCTGCAAGGCGCGTTCGGAGGCGAACTGGACGCGGCCTGGGCTGCCCTGCCCGGCCTGCTGCGCCTCGGCTTGGTCGAGGGCAAGATAGAACGCCCGAGACTGCTCTAGGACGCCGGGGTCGGGAGCGGCGATACCAGTGACGATAGCCCACCGATAGAACAGCTCGGCAAGGGCCGGGTCGTTTGCGATGGAGTCGCCTAAGCGCTTCGCTAGTTCGGGATCGGCCACGCTAGGCGGCCCCGGTGCGCGCTCAAATCGTTCCAGCGCCCCCGCGAAAGAGCTGAGATCCTCTAGATTAAGCTGCCCACCCATTACGTCGCCGCCTTCCGTATGTCCTGCAATATCTCTTTGGCCTCCTCCGGTCGCTCCGCCATGATCCGAGCGAAGCCCCGTGCCGTAAGCTGCTCTAGGAACGCCGCCTTGTTGAGCGGGGTCACGACCTCGCCCAGCATGTCGATGATGAGGTCATAGGCTTCTTGGCGGGTCTCCACCAGCTCCTCTGTCACCTCCGCCACCGCCTCACGGAAGTCCTTGGGCGAGATGCCGAGGATCGCAACGCCGAGATCAGCAGGCATCTGCTACCGCCGCCTCCCCGTCCGGTAGCCAATCCACACGATCACCCTGAGCACGACCAAGATGGTGACGATGAATCCAGCGAAGCCGACTAGCTCAGCCACCGTGGTTCCCCCCCCACGTCTTCAGATCAGGCATCACGATCTTTGACTCTGGTGCCGGTTGCACGGCGATCACCGGCAGCGGTGCCTCGGGATTGATGAGCCGGACAAACTTACAGTCAGCCATCGGATACCATCGGAGCGAGTTGTCATCCTGAAGAGCAGTGAGAATCCTCTCCCCTACCGGGTCTACGGCGAGCACCCAGGCTCCCTGCCCTTCCTTTGTTACCCCTGTGATCGTAACCAGAAACGGTATCATCCCAGCGCCCCCGAACTGTTCCCCCGCAGCCCCACGCCGGCGTCCTCCGCCCGCCTCGGGTCGACGGCGCCGGAAGCGCCCGGGCCGCCAGATGCGGTCGCGTCGTCAACCGGCGCCCCCTCCGCGCCCAGCACGATAGGCTGCTTGATAGGCCGCTTCGTCAGCGCGTCTAGAGCTTGGTTGAGGCCATCGTTGATCACGAGCGGCGCGCCGGCTGCGCGCATATCGGCCCGCAGCATCCGCTTCTTCTCCAACGGGATGTTCCTCACCCTGTAGAAGCTCTCCATGATCGTCTCGGGCGAGAGCTCGCCCTTCATCGCCCGCCCTTCATCGTTGAGGGCGAGCTGAGCCGCCTGCGAGGAAGCCTCCACGCTCACGTTGATCTCGTGCGCCACGTCATCCTTGGCGCTGATGGCGATGAGGTCCTGACGTCGCACGTCCCCTACGTCACCCGGCTCGGAGATCATATTGGGGATGAAGACCACGCGCCCCTCAGACAGGTACTCGCTGCGCGCCAGGAGCGTCTTGCGGATCACCCGCAGGATGCTCTCGATGGTGAGGCGCCGGGAGCGCAGGCCGACGGCCAACAGGTGACCGGCCGCTTCTTGGCGGCGGATCACGTTGCGGCCTGAATCGCCGTGCGACTCTTCGCCGAAGAGCACGTCGGGCGGAGCGTACTTGTCGTCTTCGGCCATGAGCAGCGCGGCGGCTTCCTTGTAATCGTTCGCCAGCTCGCGGAACCGGACGTGCGCTCCCGGTTCCATGTCGGAGGCGGGCGTACCATGCTCGGTGCGCGACACGACGCCGCGCCGCTTGCCCTTCATCTCAGACGAGACGGCCCGCGTACCGCCATCCACCATCTTGGGCAGGTCGTGCTCGATCCAGTGAGTGCCGGCCTGCACACCGAAGTTGAGACTCATCGTAATGAGAATGCTTAGCTGCTGGGCTACGTTCAATGAGGTGAGGGTAAAAGGATCATAGCGTCGTTCGGGCTTAGCGTGGCCACTGTAGCGTCCGCGGTAAATGAAGTAGCCGGTATGGCCGAATGGATTGGGCTCGTTGAACACCAAGCTGTGCGAGCCTGAGCTGCTACTGCCGCCCTCGGCAGAGAACCAATGCCAGATGTGCTCCGGCGACCTAACGATCATCAGTTCACCCGCCACCATCTCATCGCCACCGTCCTTCACCTCGGATTCCCGCACCTCCAGCACCTCAACAGCAAAGATGACATTCTCGCGCTTGCGGTCTTCCTCGTAGTAGAAGTCGCGGGGGTGGACGTGGATCAGCTCGAAGGGCAGGCCGAACCGGCGCCGGTGGTCGACTACCCGCTCGTTAAAGTTCTCCGTTTCTTCGCCTTCCTCCTGATCCGGCGCACCCTTGAAGAAGAGGCCCTTAACGTCGAGACGATCTACCCCGATGCCCACGGTCGCCATGTCGCGGCAGACGTCGTACTGGTCCGGCAGCAGGGTATCGATCATCCCCTGGTAGGCTGCCTCCCACGTCTCGCCTTGCTTCTGCTTGGTGGGTTGATCGGAGGCGACGAATATCTCAGCTACCGGATGGGGGAGGGAGAGGAGATCAGCGAAGCGGTGCCCGGCTTGGTTGGGACGCTCCGTCTGCCAGGGGAGAATGTTCTGGAGGTTCTCTTGGAGCCCCAGCGAGTCCCACGGGATCTCCAGGTCGCGCCCGATGATCTGCTGGCGCGTCACCATGAGCTCGTTGTCGCCGAAATCGCCCCGTAGTTCTTGGGCGCGGGCGAGGGCCTGCTCTTCAGTGAGAGGCATGGCATCGATGCCTTCCGCTGCTCTTGACAGGGGACACGATCCCCTGTACTCTTGAGTCAACGACATCAGCCACAAGAGTTGCGGGTCGCCTGCTCTGACACAGCAGGCGTATTCTTTTGTCCTACAGTATACCTACTAGAGCTACCTCGTCAAGAGCGAAAACCACTTGTTCGAAGCATAGAACCGTTCGTCTTCAGGGAGCCTTTCGATGTCAGCGAGGCTCATGCCACGGAGGTTCGCGTTTGTAAACTTCCGCTGTAGATGATGGCGGCGTGCGATGGTTCGCGCCCGACGGGTGTCGGGTCCGTCATCGTCTACAGCGAGTGACGGAGTCTTACCTTTAGGTAGGATCACACGCCGAACAAGCGAATGTAATCCACAGCGGCAAGCCGGCATCATAGAGAAAGGTCTCATCTCGTCAAGAAGCTCTCGCGCAGATGGACGGTGCCCTGCTGCCACTCCCCTGCGTGGTAGACCAGCAACGCCTCGAGGCCAAGGCAGAGCGCATCACCCAGGTCGGGCGACTCGCCCTCTTCTTCGTCCGCCTCGCCCAGCTTGTGTACCCAGATGCGCCCCATGCCCAAAGAGTCGAAGCCATAGACCGCGCCTACGAGTTGGGCCTGAAGGCGGAAGCGCAGCGCCGGCGGGCAGCCGTGGAGCGAGAACGGTTCCGGCGCCTCCGGGTCGAGGTTGTCGCGCAGCGTCCACCACAGCTCCGAGGGCTTGTTGTGAAAGTCCTTGGCGTTACGCGCCTTGGTGCTGAAGTTCACCGGCACGAGCAGCAGGTCCAGCTCGCCCATCTCGATCTTCTCAGCCAGCCGGTCGGTGACACCGCCGCCTAGCCCGGTGTCGTCCAGCGCGAGCACCTGGATGGCGTGATCCTCGATGAAGCGTACGATGCGCCCCACCGTCGCCATGAGGGGGGCTTCTGCCGCTCGGTCGCTCCACTCCTCCAGCGCCACGAGGCTAGTGTCGGAGAGCACCGCGATGGCGTTCATGTCGATGCCCTTACGCGCCAGGTCGCAGCCTGCCGCCACTAAGCCGCCGCCGGCAGCGCCGGAAGGTCGCTGCAGTGCGGCCTCCACCCAGAGGAAGGGAATGATGGAGTGAGAGCTGGGCCCGGCTATCGCCTCCTGCCAGTTCGTAGGCGCGAACTGCGATAGGGCGAGTTCGCTATGCTCGCCCTTCTCTCGCTCGTACCAACGCTCGTCACGTCCCGGCCGCGCATCCCACGGCTGGAACAGCGGAAAGAGGCGGGAGTCGCCCATGATCGCTTTTTGCCACAGCTCGGCAGAGAAGTTGTTGGCACCGGCGCCCCGCGTCACGATATGGCAGCTCGCATCGGGCACGTCAGTGATGGTGGACTCAATCGCCGTCCATGTGCTGCGCGGGAACGGCATTCGCGCCAGCTCGTCAACGTGGGTGTGCGTCGCCGTCTGGTCGATCGAGACGTTCTGTGACGACGGGTAGCAGACCAGCGTGCGCCTGTCCTGCGGTCCGGCATCCAAGATGAGCGTCGTTGAGGTATCGCCGCCCGGCCCTTCCACCAGCGGCAGGCGCATCCAGCCGGGCAACTGCTCGAGGCCGAACTTGATATAGCTGCGTAGGTCCTTCGCCGAGTCGAGGCGCATGGAGAAGGCGTGGACGCGGGCGTTGGGGTGGTTGAATAGAAGTTTCCAGGCGTCAAAGGCGCACTCCAGCTCGGTGAAGCCCAGCTTGCCTGCCTTGAGCGCGAAGAGCCACGGGTGTTCGGAGGCAGCCTGGACGAACTCCACCTGCCCGCCCCACAGCTCGCCGGGGTGGCCATCACCGTGAATCGCGCAGCGCCCGAAGGTGCAGACACGACCCGTCTCTCTGTTGACGAAGTGCCAGTAGGGGACGAAGTTGAGGAACGAGCCGGCGCAGCGCGCGATCTGCTCTGCTTGCTCGGCGTAGTCCTCGGGTTTGTACTCGATGCGCGGCTGGTACTTGACACGCAGAGCCGCTTCTACTGCAATCTCAGCGGGGTTAGCGGCCTTCACGGACTATCCGCTCCGCTTCATCCATCACCTCGCCCGGATCCAGGCCCATCGCTTCGGCCACCCGCCGGGCCTTATCTCGAACCGCCCTAATGTCTACCTCGTGGCGCTGCAGCGGCTTGCCGAACGAATACTCCAGCACCAGCGTGATGTGGTGGCGGCACGTCGCGCAGTCCTCCTTCGCTTTGTGCAACCTGAGGTGCGCCTTGATCCTCCTGATGACAACCAGCACCAGTGGAGCGAACAACTCTTGCGCTGACTCGACGCGCTCCCGAGTCAGCCTGTTCTTGGAGCCTTTAGGGCGGCCAGCGTTGCCTTCTTGGAATCGACTTGCCGTATTTGCACCGTTCTTTACGGTCATCTCGCTCCCCTAGTATAGCACTCCAGCGTGGGTGTCAAGCGGCGTCACGGCGGCCACCGCGACCGAGGCCATAACAAGCGCCACAGCCAAAGAAAGAAACTGGGTCCTCGTCGTTCGTCTCTCATCGCTCTCCGCTCCCCTCTCGCCAGTTCCGCCCTCGCAGCTCCATGATACCATCCCCGCACTTCTCCACGATGCGCCACATCACGCGCTCGCCGATGCGCTCCCCGAGCTCCTGGGGTGACAGGTTGCTGGTGAACACGGTCGGCGCCAGGTTGTCGTGGCGGTAGCCCACGAGCCGGTAGAGGATCTCCTCCAGCCAGCCCGTGCCCTTCACGTGCTCGGCGCCCAGGTCGTCCAGCACCAGCAGCGGGGCCTCCCGGTAGCGCTCCAGCACATCCGCCTCTCCCACCTGGCCGTCCGGTCCGTACGTCGCCTTGATCTGCGACAGCAGGTCGGGGAGGGTGACGAAGCGGCCCTGCGCGATGTGGTCCGTCTCCTGCGGCCTCTCGTCCACCCCCATCCGATGCCGGAGCCAGCCGATAGCCAGCCCTGTCTTCCCAACGCCGTGCTCACCCCACAGGAGCCAGGAGCCAGCGGACTGCGCGAGTTGCGCCTTCACTGCAGCGTCGACGGGGGAGGTCTCCATCGACCACCCCCAGAAGCGGCGCGGTATGTCGGCATTCAGCCAGTGAAACGAGTGCCCCTTTGGCAAACCGTACAGGCCACCCCGTTCCTCCCTACGGCTCTTCGCTGCTGCTTCCCGCTTGCTTTCCCATCCCGGCGAATGGGCTCGGGCGCTTCGTTTCACGTCCTCCCACGTTTTCCACTTCGCCGACTCGCTCGCTGGGATGTTTCCGCTTAGCATCGCTCAGTGTGTCCTCCATCCGCGATTCGTAATTCGCCACCTTGTCCCCTTGCGCTTTGACCAGCGCATCCCAGACCGCCCCCTTCGGATAGCGTTTCAGCATGCCGCCGACGTGAGAAGCGTCCAGCTCGTAGCCGTGCGCTCTCGCTTCGTCAATCAGGGCTCCGATCTGCTTACCCCGTGACCCGCTCTTGAAGAATCGCTGCCGGGGCGACGGCGCAGCCGGCGTGTGCCGATCCGAAGGATCGGAACTAGAAGTAGAAGTAGAAGTAATACGAGCCCGAGCGGTATCCTCCTTTACACGAGCACTCGTGACATTACCGGATTCTGTGGGTGAATTAGCTTCGGTTTCTGCGCTCGTTATACGGTTCGCGCTTCCTGACCTCCGTTTCGACTTCGCACGATCACGCTGAAGATCAGTCTTCATCAACTTAAGCCCATTTTTTGGAGCGTGAGATGGGGCTAACTGTGGTTCTGGGATGGTGCTGGCCGCCTCGTTTGGGTGTACATGCTGATGCTTGGTAAAGTTGACGATCTGGATGTACTTGTTCTCGCCAGACTCGTATCTGGCGATAAAGCCCGCCTCATGAAGCTTCTGCAGCAGGACATCGACCTTCACGCGGTCGTATGGCAAAAGCTCGACTTTGATCCTTGACGGACGGTCTTCAAGACGACCTTCACGGTCAGCTATCGTCCAAAGTCCGCTGAATAACAGTCTTGCACTAGTCGGGAGTGTGGAAAGCGCCTCATTTGTGAAGAAAGAGGGCTTTAACTGTCGCGCTCGTGCCATCTACTGCACCTCTAACCGTTTCGTAACCCGGCTCCCGCCGCTCAGCGGCAGCCTACTCGCGACCTCCGCCTCCTGGAGCGAGCGGCAGAACCGCACCACCTCGTACTTGCCTAAGTGGCGGTCATAGGTGAACATCCTGCACAGCGTCCAGGGCTGCTCGCGGCCTTCGTAGCGGCGCACCAGCCAGCCCTCCAGCACGTCGGCCTTAACCGGTATCCCGTTGCTCTCACCTAGCATGTCGTCCTCCTTCGGTGTTGCGCTTCACCGCGGCCCCCACTGCCGGACCGCCCCAGGATCGTCCGAGCGGCAGTGCCGGGCGCAGTGCGAGCGACCGCAGGGATGGCAGTAGAGATAGGGACAGCGCGGGCACTTCATCGCCTTCGCGGTGAACGCCGCTGCAGCCTTCCTGTGCCGCCTGACGCTAGCGGCAGCCTGACGCAGGCGCTTCTGCGTCTCAGTCACCGGCCCAGCTCCTCAATACGGCGGCGCAGCTTCTCCAAGCCCTCGCCCTCCAGGGGGAACGGGTTGCCCTCTTCAGCTGCGGCCGCCTCCAGCCCCACCAGCAGCAGGGCGCGGATAGCATCGTCCAACGCAGCAGCTACGCCAGCCGATAGCGGCACGTAGGCCGTCGTCGCCTGCACCTTGCGGAACGCCTCTTCTAAGCTCGTCTCAGCCATGCTCTACCTCCTCACCAGCTCGCAGAGCTGCACCGGGTCGTAGTAGTCGGCCCACATGATCACGTCGGCCCGATGGCAGCCGCCCTCACCGAACGCCTCAACCATTCGCTGCAACGCAAAGCCGTAGGACTGCACTGGCTCCCCGATAAGCGTCCAGCGCCGACACCCGAACGAGCGCACACGCGCCCGGTAACGCTTGTTCACGCCGCCGCAGATCGCTCCTGTGGCAACATGGACCTCGCCGCATTTGGAGCAGTTCTCAGCCATGCTCCTGGCTCCTTTCTGACCCAGGTAGCTCTTTGTGTTCGTAGCTCATAGCGCCCTGCATCAGCAGCTCCATCGCTTTTTCGTATCCAGCATTGCTCTTCTGGGCAACGATGTGCATCAGATACTCGCACGCCATCATCCAGTAGCCAAACTCCGGCTCGGGGAGGCCATCCTCTGTCCCGATGGCAACCTCACCACGATCCCATTGCTCGTCGGGCGTGACGATGATCTGGAAACTGCGTGGCTCACTCATGCTCTTCCTCCTTCTACAGCGCCTTCCCGCAGGCCTGGCACCAGCGCCTGGTAGGCTCGTTCGGGGCTCCGCATACCGGGCAGCGGCGGGCCGGTGGGGCGATCATGCTCATGCTTCCCTTCCTATCAGCGCGTCTCGAAGGATTCCGAGGGCGGCCTGGGCCTCGGACAGAGTAGGATAGAAAATGCTGCTGCCATCTGTTAACAGGCAGTCGCACGACCAAGCCTTCACAAACTCTGCCGTCTGGCATACCGAGAACCCGCGCCACACGAAATCCGGGCAGTCCATCCTCCCGCCAAGAACGAGTATCACCCCGTCGAAGTGAACACACTCTAGCGCCCACGGCGGGCAGGCCGGGCATTCGCTCTCGCGCTCCTGGGTGGTCATGTGGCGGCACCCGGCGGGTACAGGTAGGCCGCCACGTTGGAGGCCAGGTTGTTCAGCGTCTCCTCGATTGTCGGCCCAGTTGCCTTTATGTGGGCCCGGCGCTTGTTGCCAGGGCGCAGCACGCGGCAGTCCGCCATGAAGTCGCAGCCGGCGTAGCGAAGCCAAATCTGGGGGCGGGCGCCAGCGCCAGCAAGGTTGATGATCTGCATGAACAACTGCGGCTCATCCTTCACCATGAAGGCGTTCCACTCCTCCACGAACTCGTTGACCTCGGCACTGTTCTCAGGCTCGCTCATGCGACGCCTCGCTCCTGCTTGATCCGCTCGTAGGCGTCATTGATTTCCTTCATCGCTTCGTCGCTGCCGCCGGCGTCGGGATGCGCGCTTTTCGCCTTCGCTTTGTAGGCGGCGTGAACGATCTCAATGTCCGCGTCGGGCCGGATGCCGAGCAGTTCCCACGGGTCGACGTGGCTGGGCGGAGCGAGCTGGAGGTAGGCGTCGGCGATCACATCACCGATGCCGCGAGCCTCGTTCATCCGTAGCGCCTCCGTAGCGAGGTAGAGGACGCGGAGGTTGTCCTGCGCACGGGCTTGCTTGCCCATCGCCAGCCGCACGTCGCGCCCCGAGCCGTGCGTGTAGATGAGCGTGACCATCCGCTCCTCGTCGGTCTGGTAGGCGTTCGCCCTAGCGCGGGGCCGGACCGGCGCGACCGTCCATTCATAGATGTCCCACTTGCGGAACGTCTCACCGAGATCTCGCAGGGTGTCATCCCAGCTAACCTGCGTGCTGATGCTGTACGTCTTCGTCATCCCTTCCCTCCCTCTACTACGGCCTCTCCGGCATCTCGTCCCACGTCTGGCCGTCCAGCATGGGTATCATCCGGCCCGCCGATCTGCGACAGCCTGCATGGTCTCTTCCTTGCTCACGCTGTAATGGCGGAACCCTGGAAGGTGCCTTAGATGCATGGCTGCCCAGGGATCTTCGGGCGGGACATCTTCGCCATCGATTGCCACATGGAACTCGTCTGCCTCCTCCGCTCGCTCGCGCCAACTTTCCCACGTCCCATACGCGCTCATTGCTGCGCCCTCCGCTCTCGCATCAGGACGTCAAGGAAGTCAGCAACTTCCCTCAGGCAATCCTTGTTCCAAACGGTGTCGGCCTCGGGCTCGATCGTGTACTGACGCCACCGCCCAAACCAGCGGATCACGCCAAGCCGCCCGCCCTGGCGAACCGAGTCAACCGAGAACACCTTGGTCTTGCCGGTGTCGTGAACGAGCACGAAGTCTAGGTAGCTCACAGCTGCGCCCTCCGCACGGCCTGGGCCACGGCGATAGCCAGCAGATCGATGCCCGGGAAGATGCTCAGCACCAGGCCGGGGGTCACAGCAAGTCTCCTTGCACGGGTGGCGCAGGTGCGGCATCAGGCGGGTCCCAGTTCCAGAGCCCCAGCGCACCTCGCATGAACACGGGTTCATCGAAGACGTGCAGCGACGCCGGGTCGAATATCCAGGCCCATCGGCCAGGCGCATAGTCGCCCAGATGGCGCTCCAGGCCAGAGAGGTCGAATGCAGCAACCTCCGCGTCCTGGCAATCCATGAGGTCGATCGTGCAGATCACCGCGCCACGAGCGATACGAGCTGGTAGCCTGCCGAACGCCCGCTCTGCCACAGCGAACTCTCGCGCCTCTGGCGGAAAGCCCTTGGCTGCGTGGATGGCGAGTGGCCCACGATAGTGCGTTCGCCATGAACGAGTCTCTACCCGCTTATGCCCCAACGCGACAAGCGAGGCCCAGGGCTGCGTCAACGTGAGCGCCTTCACGCTGCCCCCTCCGGCAGCTTCTCCTGCCCAGTAGGGGCGGGGCGGGGCGCGAGGGGCAGCACGGCCTGTGCCAGGCGCTCGGCGGCGATCTTGCAGTACTTCTCTTCGAGCTCGATGCCCAGGCCGCGCCGGCCTAGGTCCTTGGCTGCGCGTAACGTGGTGCCGGAGCCCAGGAAAGGGTCGAGGATGAGGTCGCCGGGGTTGCTGAAAAGCTCGGTGAGTTCGCGGATTAGCGCTTCAGGCTTCTCAGTCGGATGCAGTGACGCTCGGCCTCCGTGGTTCTTGTTCACGATGAACACGCCATGCCGACCGCCCCCGTTCCACTCGCTTCGGCCAGGCTGGTGCATCGCCAACACCGTCTCATAGCCCATTCCTGGTCGGTCGCCGCTATACTGAGGCATCCCGTCCGGCTTGACCCAGATACATGTCCGCATGTAGCGAAGCCCAGCGGCCTCCCACGCCTCGCGCCATTTAGGGGCCGCTTCTACCTGGCAGAAGGTAAGCACCCATGTTCTGGTCTTTTCGGCGCTGAGTCGTGCCACGTCGCGTCTGGTGGCATCGTCAATGGGGTCGAAGGGCAACTGCTCAATCGCCATGATGCCGCCCCCGCGTTTTACGCGGCGCTGCAGCGTATGTGCCTCTGCCTCATACGGCGGGTCCGTCAGCACCAGGTCCACCTTCGCCTGGATCAGCGGCAGGATGGTGCGGCAGTCGCCCAAGTAGATCGAGCGCTCCCGGTCCGAGTAGTAGGGCTCTAGCTGCGTCCCGTAGCAACGCCCACACCAGCCCATCGAGGTCTCCGGGCTGAAGGGAACCGGGCTGCCCAGGCCGAAGCCCACGCCCACGCAGGCCGTGCAGGAGTGCGGGCACCACTCGCCTAGGCGCACGCCGCACGCTGGGCAGCGGGGGTCACTCACGCCAGCACCTCCTACAGCGGCGGAAGCGGCGCAGGCGGGGGTCTTCGATGTTCGGTAGCAGAAACTCCAGCAGCAAGCCGCAAATACTCGACGCAACGTGGACGTAACGCTCTTGGTCGACGCGATGCACAACGCCGTTCTCGGTCGCCATGCCGTATTCACTCACCGCGCTCCCGCCCTTCCTTGCTCCCCAACCACCTGCCAGTAGAGCCGCTTCCTTCTCCGGCAAGCCTGGCAGAACATCATGTGCGTCCCCGCGTTCTCGGCGCCGCCGACCCTCGGCATGACGCCGCACCACACGCGGGCTACGTTGAGCTTCGGCACCTTAGGCACCGCGCTCCCGCTCCTCTCGCAGCGCGTACTTGGCGGCGAAGATCGTGCGCTTCAGCAGCATCTCGCCCTGGGGGTTTAGCTTGCCCTCGTGCTGGACCAGCAGCGCCTCGGCACGGCGTAGGCGGGCGGCGGGGTCAGGACTCATCGCGCTCCTTCCTGTGGTCGCAACAGCCGCGTAGTTCTTGGCCCACCTCCACGCCGGCGTCGAAGGAGGCACGTACCCGTCGGCCTTCGTAGGTGGCGAAGTCCTCAATATGATCGGAGACGCTGTTCTCTAATGACCAACGTGTCAACCATTCCACGAAGGCCCGCTCTCGCTCCTGCTGACCCAGGCTAGGAGCCATCGTGGGGCTCCAGGGCGGCTTCGTAGTAGCCGCAGGTGCAGCGGTCCCCGCCGCCCTTGACGCGGCAGTAGGTCTCATGGTCGCCGTACTTACCCAGCGCCTTCCGCAGCCGCACCACCTCGCGCTCGGCGGCAGCGTAGCCAGCATCGAACGCTTCTCCTAGCGTTACTGGATGACCGCGCTCAAGCATCTCCCGAAGCGCCTTGTTGCGGGCCTGCTCCGCGCTAGGGCCGGTCATCGTGGGCCTTCCATCCGGCTTAACATGTACCCGACGTAAAGCCCCAGAACGGCCATCGCCACATAGCTCAGTAGTATCCACGGGATGTCACCCATCGCGCTCCTCCTCCGCCTTGGTCAGCTCGGCCCAGCGGGCGATCAGGGCGCGACGCTCAAAACAAAACGCTGTCGGGCAATCAGCAAAGGCGTCGAATGCATGTCGGCTCCCATGAATCTCCGACGCATCCGAACGTAGCGCCCCTGCTACCTCCTCCCCAAGCCTGCGCCGGTCTAGCACCTCCTGGGCCAGGGCGGGGGCCAGGGCTGCGAGGCGACGGCCAGCACTCATTTCTGCGGGAAAACATGCTGAGCAATCCTTGTCACAGCGCGTAGCACCGCGTCCCATGTAGATATGCTCGTCGCCTGGCCCCACTAAGGTACGAATGCGGTTGCAACCCTCGCTCCAAGGGGCACCATCGGGATTTGCATTGCAGAGGTCAGTGGGTTCACGATACGACCACATAACAGGACTAATGCCGTGGTCAGGGCAGCGATAGAGCCACACGCGGTGCCTCGGCCCCGCACTGGCCTCTTCTTTGCAACATGACAGCCCCTTGCTCGCCGCCTCCAGCAGCGCCTTTAGCTCTTGGTCACTTAGCATCTTGGGCCTCCCTCGTTACAGGGGGTACGAGCCTGATCGCGTCCAGGCAACCAGGCTCATCGCAGTCCTGCCACCGTTCAGCGGGACACCGGGTGGCTACAGGGTGGCTGTCATCTAGGAAGCTCCAGATGCACTGTTCCAGTTCCAACTCTCGCTCCTGGTAGCGAGCGCGGTCGGCGAGGAGGCGGTGGATCGCCTGCCACTCTGCGTCCTTCGCAATCGCGGGCATGCGCGTCGCCCTACCCTGAAGCTTGGCCTGCCACGCCTCCGCCTCCGCATCCGTCACTGGCGCAGGCTCGCTAGGGGGCGGGGCTTCATCGAGCACGCCTACAAGTTTCGACCAGTCCTCGCAACCACACTCGCAGACACGCCCAACGTGAACGTGACTGCACCCAGCACAAACTGTTACCACCATGTCTTCTCCTCCTCTACCAGCAAGCCCAGCCACTCGGCGGCTCAGGCCCCACCATGTTCGACCAGGCGGCAACCGCTGCCCCGACGTGATACAGGTTCTCCGGGTCCCCAAGCCCCGTCGCCCGAGCAGCCGTGGCCCAGCTCTTGGGGTGGAACTGCGCGACGGACAGGTGGAAGCTGTCGCCCCGTGTCCAAGCCCAGCCGCTCTCACATGGGATCACGATGTCGATGAACCTCCGCTCCCATCGTGGGTTTCCATCCAGAGCGCGGTAGCCTTGGACGAAGGCGGCGATGAGGGCGGAGATGTCTGCGCTATTCGGTGCTTGGGGCAGTACAGGAACCTCTCCGTCTCGGCCCTGCACGTCGCCTCGAAGCAGAGTCCTATCCTCCACTGTGGCCGTGGCTCTGGCCGCTTCCGCCGCGAGCGCAGCCAGGCCACCGTATGGAAGCCCGCTAGCCACACTAGGCCGACGCCCGTCATCGATGCTCCCAATATCACTCCGTACCAAGCTGCCTCCATGTCCTCCTCCTCCCAGCGCCAGGCTCAGCACGAGGCCGGCCAGGGCGCAGCGGATCAGGATGGCCTCACCAGTTCGAAGAGGTGCCACACAAGCGCCCCGCCCATCTGTTGACAGGTTCCGATGTAGTGACCTTCCTTTTCTGCTGGGGCAGAGTGGCCGGTGCCGACGATAGCGAAGCCCCTCCACTCTTGCTCTCGGGTGTCGTCAACGATGGCCCAGAAAGCAGGTTCCTCCCCTTGCGTGTCGAAGGCTACGATCTCTGCCCCTTTTGGCATTCTGTGTTCGAAGACATCGGGGCTGCATGGGTACTTCCAGATCGTTCGCATCTCCTACTCCCTTCCCAGCGGCCTTTTATTGCGCCGCCGCTAGCGCCCGCGTGATGCGGCGCTGTAGCATCCGGTCAAGCCGCGCTGCCCGCTGCGCTCGTGTCCTACGCCCAACCCGATGCGACTGAGCGTGGCTGACGTAGATGCCCTTCTGCTGGCGGTTCCTGCCCTTGCGGTTGCCGCTCATGTGCGCTCGCTCACTGTCGTCACGCCGGCCACGGTGATGTACTGCAGGCGCTCCATGTTGGGATGCCAGTTGCCCGCATCCTTCGCGCCCCGGCAGCGATGCTCAGAGCGCGTCACCAGGCCCATTAAGCTCAGTGCAACTAGAGCTCGCCACGCTGTGGAGGTGCTGAGGCCGCCTATCTCGCGCATGATCTCCCTGACGCTGGGCGAGTACCCCAGGCCGTATGGCTTAGGCCGACCCAGGCGGTACAGCGCCAGGAGGACTGCCCGACGACGCGAGGCCAGTCTCATGCCGGCTGCTGACGGCTCGCCAAGCGACAGGCACAGAGGGCGGGTGGTGACGATCATCGCAGTATCTCTACGATCCTGTCGAGGTCCGACGGTCGCCACAGGTAGACCTCGATGCCTGGCACAAGGCCCAGGTCTCCTAGCCATTCGTCCTGAGCGCCCGTGAGCCTGCCTTTCTCCGCCTTCAGCTCTGCGAAGATGAGCCGGGGCGGCCGGACGCAGGTGAGGTCGGGGTAGCCTGCAGGCGAGTGCGTGGAACGCCAGGTATGGTAGTAGCGCCAGTCAAACAGCTGCAGGAGTTCAATGACCTGGGCCTGAAGCGACTTCTCCGACTGCGCGGCGTCGAGTACCTGGCGGGCGTTGGGGGTCATGTCCGCGCCCCAGCCTCAATCGGCTTGCCCAGCCGTCTCGCTGTGTCGATCTCCTGCTTGAAATTCTGGTAGCAGAATGCTGGCGGCACGTTCAGTGGGGCGCGACGACCCCGTCTAGTGCGATGGTCGTGGCTCCCGATCAGGCACTTCGCAACATGTACTGGCAGAAGTGGGAGTAACGGAGCCTGCTGAGTCAACCACGCGAGCAGTGGGTCAGCTTCGGGGAGCTGCCTCTTGGCACTCCAAGAACGACCGCCCAAGCAATGGTCACAAACTATCCGGCGCGTGCCTTTCCAGTCGTAGAGCTTGGTGCCCTCCGAAATGCTCTCTTGGCAGATGAAACAGGGCCGCAACTTGGCAGCATAACGTACCGCCTCCCAGAGCACTTTCTTAGGATCGCCGCTTGCCGTCACGCCGCCATCCTCCCGGCCCGCTGCATCCTGAGCAGCCAGGCCCACCAGCGCCGCGCACGCCTGTGGCGACGCTCGCCCTGGCGCCGCGACACGCCGGCGTGGACACCGTGGGCTCCGAAGTCTGGTTTCTTCATCTGCCTCCTTGCCTGTTCCTCGTTCCTGGTAGCCCGCCGGTGCAGCCTGGGCGGTGGCGAGGCACCAAGGCGCTCAACAGCGGGCCGCCAGGCGCGAGGAAACGCCTGGGCTACGGGCCTAGGTTCCCGCCTTCAGCAACTCCGTCAGCCGCGCGCACTCTGCGACGGGTATCTGGTCCCAGAGGATGTTCGTCGCGTCCGTCGCGTCGGGGTACTCCTTGCTCACGAACGAGTGCATCGCCTCTTCGTCGCCGGGGAACTGGCTTTCAAGTGCAGCCCGGAGCTCGTGCCGGGCCTTGCCGTCGCTGTTGTCTGCGCCTCCGGTGCCACCAGCCTTAGTCGCCGCCGGCCGGCGGGCCTGACGCGGCTGGCGCTCACCGACATCGGCCTCCTCAAAGCTCACCTCGCCGGCCCCGATCAGATCGGAGATAGCGCGGTTCTTGGCACGGGTGAAGGCTACGGCGGGGATGTCTCCTGGATGGCTGAAATGTATTCGTCCGTCGCAGCCGGGCAGGCAGTGCGTGTGGCGCTTCGGGCACGAGCGGCTAGAAGCAGCCACGCAGCACTTCTCGATTGCATGACACTCTTGGTCGGCGTCCTGCCAGCGACCGCTAGGCTCCGTCGCCCGCACGACGACGTGGGCATAGAGCGGGTAGCCGTCCTCGGCCCGGACGATCTCTCTCGATACCTCCTCGCAGGATATGTTGAAGGCCTTGGCGTACTTTCTCCAGGCGGACTTCTTCTTGAAGTCTTTGTCGCCGATCCGCTGATAGTCGTCTTTGGTCAGTAGGCGCCTGGTGAGTTCCTGGTATGCCTCCCACTCGGCGACCGCCTGGTCAATGTTGATGACTTCGCGCTGCGGGACGACGACGACCGCCTGCGAGTCACCGACGACTTCGCCATCTACCGCTTCCGGTGTTACGTTGGTCATATCACTACCTCTTCTTCCCTGGGCGCATAGCCGCCCATCTCCTTCAGCTCCGGCCCTTTCAGCGACGGGCTGCCTCGGCCACCGATCGTCATCTTCTCGATGACCTCCCGATACCCTGAGTCTTTGCCGCGCTTCACCAGTCGGGTGAGCCAACGCTTGTCGATCTTGTAGGCGTGACTCACAAACTGGTTCCACTCCTCCTGTAGCCCGTCGCGCTCGATGAGGGCGTAGAACTCCTTGTCCACCACAGCCCTGTTGTAGGAGAACGTGTCGGAGTAGGTGATCTCGACGGGCCCGTGCTCCGTCTGCAGGATGGTGGCGTCGGCCTCTGCCGCCCGCCTGAAGATCTCCTGCTCAGCGTGGCGCCGGTGCGCCTTGCCGTAGTCCTCGCCCTCCTTGAACTCCTGGCGGTCGCGCCAGATGTCGGTTATGTCGGTCTCTGCATAGTTGGGTAGGTCGTCAGTTGCCATCGTCATCTCCTTATCCGAACTCATGCCTGCACCCGCAGTACGGGTCCTCTCGGCACACGCAGTAGCCCGCTGAGCAGGCCGGGTCGATGCGCGTGGCCGGGTAGCTCTCGGTAGTGACGAGCGTCGTGTGTCCGCACTCCGGGCACTCCTGCAGGAACCCGTCGCGCTCCTCTAGCTCGGCGTCGTAGCGCAGGGTTTCCGGCGTGCTCATTCCGTCTCTCCGAACAGAACGGCATTTGCTATTTTCCTGAGATCGGCCCTACCCGCCTCATACGCCCACCGGAGAGCTGCTTGTTCCACCTGGATCGGCTCCTGGGCGCGTGGCTGCATCGCCTTCCAGTTGTAGTAACGCTTCTTCAGGTTGAGGAACTCTTTATCAGTCATCCCGCCGCTCCCTTCTCGGCCTGGGCGATGGCGGCGCGGGCAATCTGTCTCGCAGCAAGTAGGTATGCCCTATCGGTCGGGTTGGTGTGTTGGCACCGCTCACAGGCGATATACTCGCGCATCTGCACAAGGTGATACTCAACGCCCTTCAGCGCTTTCAGCAGCTCCGCCCAGACGGGCTCCTCCGTCGCGTTCACCCGGACGGGCAGGCTGTCCTGGGCGGGCATGGCGGCGAGGTGGGTGCGAAGTGCCGACAAACTATAGGGCTTATGCATTGTAAAGTCGTCTAGCAACTTCGTCGCCGCCTCCCGCCACTGGGCCAGGGCGCCTGCTGCGGCCACGGCGGGCCGAGGCATGGCGGCGAAGGCGAGGTGGTGACGCAGATCGTCCACAGAGTCACAAGCTGCTACAAACTCTTGCCAGTCCTCCTTCCCCATAGAGAGATAAGCGTCCCCCGCCACGGCTCGGAAGTTGGATAGGAGATCATCGGCCTTCTTCGCCCAACCTTCCAGATCCGCCCGCCACTCCTCCAGGTCAGTTTGCCCGTCTGGGTCCGCGGGCACGGGGTCTTCGCCGGCGCACTTGGAGCACTCAATGGTGCAATAGACGGGACCAAGCGGGGTATTGTCTATTACATCGATGCGGCGGCCCGTCAGCCGCCTCGCGCCCCCGCACACGCCGCAGGTGCTACGCTCCTGGGCCGCTATCTGCTGCTCGGCCTCGTCCGTGGGGCGGCCTGCTCGGGTGGTCATGTCAGCTCCTCCATGTGCTCCACGGCCTCGCGGATGAGCTGGCCTAGGAGCTCCATGCTCTGCCGCGCTAACTTCGGACGTCCCAAGTCTGTTAGGAGCCGGACGTCCGCCTGTACGTCCTGGGCTCGTGCCAGCAGCGCCGCCTGGTCGCCCTGCCAGCGGGCGAGCGGGTCCTTGTCGGGCGGGACTTTGATCGCTCGCTCCGCAGCCCTGCCGCGCATGGCCTCCTCGGTCTTGGCGTTGTCAGTCTTCGCGGTCATAGCCCGCCCTCCTCCATGCTCCGCGCACCCTGGCCTCGGCCACGCTCAGGGCGCCGGCTATCGTGGTCACGCTCCACGCCTTCATCAGCCGAGCCGCCGTATAGATCGCGCGGCGATCCTTCTCAGTAGCCTCAAGCGTGGGTCGCTCCGCAGCCCGGCGCGAAGCTGCAACAGCCCTGAGGCTAGGACGGCTAGCACCATCGCGGACGGCGGGAGCATCGGTAGTAGATCCATCGTCTCCTCCGATCATGACGACCTCGCGCTTCCACCTGCCCCGCCCAGCAAGATGCTGGCCAGTAGGACAATTCCAGTCGCTGTCCAGAGTCCTAGCTGGGGCCAGGTTTCAGGGGCGAAGGATCGGTAGATAAGAAAGGCAACCCAGCCCCACAGCAGCACCCAGCCAAAGGCCAGGCCGATGACAACGATGATGAGTGCCGTGATGCCGAGTCCCTTTGCGATCAGCTCCACCATCATGCGGGCTCCTGGGGGCGAGCCTGGGCTAGTGCCCTGCGGGCCATGTTCAGATGGCGGGTTTCTGGCTGAGCCTTGTAGAACTCTGCCCGGCCCTCCATGTCGGCTATCAGCACCTCCATCACCGCCAGCATCGCCGGCGCGGCCTTGTGCATGGGGCAGTAGGTGATGCCTAGCAATCCCGACTCGCAGCCGCAGTCTTCGTCCGGTGTGTGTTGCTCTTGTTCGCTGGTCACGACGCGGGCTCCTCCGGCGGCAACCCCTCGACCGTCACCATGAAGCTGTCTAAGGCACTAGCCTTCGCCTCAACGTCCACCACCTTCTCGGCCAGGTTCATCATCCGGTTGTTGATGCTCGCCTGCTCGTTCGCCAGCTTTGCCAGTTCGCGGGCCAGAGGGGCCAGCTTCCGTAACGTCTTCTTGGTCTTGCGTACCATGTGTGCTATCCTCCTGGTGACTCCGCTAGAACGGCTCGCGGTCTCGGCTCCGGTCGGGGCCGCTTGCTATCTGGCCTGGGCTAGGACGGGCCACCGCTTCCATCGGTGATTGACTCTCCAGCCTTTGCCGTTGCCAGGACAGCCGACTGGCTTCTCGGCCTTCGTCCTGCCGCACCGCTGGCAGGGTGCGTGTTCGATCTCCCAGCGCGTTCTCACGCCTCAGCCTTCCTTTCCTTCCCTCTGTGCCGCAGAGCCCGGCATCCTTGCTGAGCTCTGCGCGTTGCTGAGGTTCCTGCGCTTCCCTGCCCAGGGAGAGACGAGCGGGCTGAGCTCGCTGGTGGCGGGTGGTAGGAAGACTTCGGGGGAGAAGTCATGCGCCCACTCGCCTCTCTCCAGGTAAGGAAACCCCGGTGCAGTGCCGCCAGGCCGGCGTGAAAAACATGAAGGTCACCAGCCAGTCGTGGCTCCTGTGCTCCAAGCGCACCGAGCACGGCAACGCGGGGTTGTCGCAGCCCTCGTGGGGGTAGTGGCCCGCAAACCGGCCAGGCTGGGCGGTGACGCTGTGGTAGCTGCGCTCACAGAGCGTGACGGCGGGGCTAGCCATCGCCGCCCTCCTTGGCCTGCTCCCGTGCATGCATCGCCTCGTGGCTGTACTGCGCCAGGCCGTTGAGGCTGATCATTCGTCCACAGATCTTGCAGCGGAGCTTGCCGAAGTTCTTGCCGAAGTTCTTGCCGAAAGTCTCAGCCATCGCCGCCTCCTAGCCGCAGCAGCTCGGCGCGGCGGGCGAAGAGGGATAGCTGCTTAGGCATGGGCAGCCTCCCATCGAGCGGCGGTGCGAGCATTGTCGTAGTGAGAGCGGCAGAGACCCTTGGCCCAATGCACTCTGGGACAACCGGTTTCTGAGCACCGCCAGGTGCGGCTACGAGGGCGGAGCGGGGCGTCCAAATCCTGATTGCTCTTCCATCGTTCGTAGTGAGCGCTACACCATCCCCGCGCCTGATGTTTCCGTTCACAGCCCAACGCTGAACAGAGGCGGTTCTTACGAGGCCCCAGCCCACCGAGAGCGCCAAAATGTCTAGCGCATGACGCGCAGTAAGCGGTCGTTTTGTTGCTGCGTTGGGCAGACCACATTTCCACCGGCTGCCCGCAGTTCGGGCAGGGCCAGACAAGCAAAGTGTTGGGTTGGCGCCGCAGGCCCAGGACTAGGCCTTCCGACTGAATGAGAGCGTGGATCCGTTGGCGCGAGACGCCTAGGACGCGAGCGGCGCAAACTTGATTAGCGACGTTGCCATCGGCCACGAGTCGCACCAAGCGCTCCCGTGTCGTGCTGCGCTCAGCCATAGCGCGACACCTTCGTCGGCGTCCGGGCCCCGCGTGTCCGCTCGCCCCGACTGGGCGGCCGCGTAGAACCGTCCCAGCCGCAGCAGATGCACATGGAGTCGAAGAGGGCACCGTTGCACCGAGGGCAGCCGCCTATGTGGCGCAGGATGGTGTAGCGGTCGAAGCCGAGGCCGGCGCTAAGCATGGGCCACCGCCTGGGCTGGGGGGTGGGCTACGAGCCGATGACACCCCTTCACTTTTTCACCCACCCAGGGCGAGGGTACGCCGTCTTCCTGCGCCACCTCCACGTAGAACCGAGCGCACTCCGAGACGCCGCGTGAGGGCCTGGCCTCCGCGATGCCCGGCAGCACGAGGGCGAGGAACAGCAGCGAGATTACGAGCCAGCCGGGACCCTGGCGAACCTTCGCCCAGAAGCGGGCGGGGAGAGAGTGGACTGCGTTGGGGGAGAGGGCCGGGCTAGTCCGAATGGGACTAGAACTCGGCGTATAGGCCACCTGGCTCCGCTCGATTTCAGTCATTGCAAGGAGAAGGTAGCACAGCGGTTGGGCTTTGTCAACCCCCCTGCGGCAACAGATTAAGGTTGACGTACCACAACCAAAGGAGGTAGTATGAAGGGCATGCAGAACCCAGCAACGGGGTTAGGACTATTTATCAGAGAAGGCAGGGAGCGGCTGGGCCTTTCGCTACGTCAGGCTGCCGAGAAGTGGCAACTTGATAAGTCCGAGCTCTCGCGCATTGAAAGCCGTGAGCGCGTCAATCCAGGCGGCCAGACTTTGCTGAAGCTTGCTCAGGGTCTGGGCGTCACAGTGGACGAATTGTTACGCACCGGCAGCACATCTTCACCAGAATCACCCCGCTCGGTCGATGCTAATAAGGAGGGCACCAAGTCATCGCCGCGCAGTGGTCGGCGCGAGAGCGGGAAGCGTATCGCAACTACTTAGCCACGCAGGGACTCAGCGACAGCACCAGCGCCACCTACGATCTTGGCGTCACCTACCTCGCCCGCTGGTGTGAGGCAGAGGGCTTTATCCTCCGCCGCCTTTCACGACAAGGCTACTGGCGCTTCTTCTCCGAGATGCGCGTTCGCCTTGCCCCCTCCACCTGCCACACTCGCCTCATGTCGGCGCGCAGCTACTTCAACTATCTGGTAACGAAGGGCCAGCGGCGTACCTGCCCGACCGCCGGCATCATGATCAACTTGAAGAAGCAACCGCCTGGCGATCCATACTCGACTGACGAGCTGCGCCGCCTACTCGCCGCCTGCCGCTCTGCCCGAGACCGAGCCCTGCTCCTTCTCTTCATCGGCTCCGGTGCCCGCCGCGCCGAGCTCTTCAGCCTACAGGCCCGACAGATCGATTTCGGGCGTGGCACGATCCGCGTTCTGGGAAAAGGGGCCAAGGAGCGAACGCTGGCGCCCGGCCTTGTGCCGATGGCCGCTCTCCGCAGCTACCTAGGGGAGAGAATAGGCCCGGTGTGGCTCTCCCGCTACGGCCAGCCGCTCAGCCGAAGCGGGGCTTGGAAGGTACTGCAAAGAATCGCTGCCCGCGCCGGAGTGGGACACGCTTACTTTCATCGGTTCAGACACACCTACGCGACGGGCTTTCTCGAAGAGAGCCAAGATTTCTTAGCGCTGAAGATGATACTCGGTCATTCCTCGTGGGACATGGTGGAGCGCTACGTCGAGTACGGCGCCCATGAGCGAGCGTTGGCCCAGCAGCGGAACCTCAGCCTCGCCGACCGGCTGTAGAAAGCGAAAGCTCCCCGTGAGGGGAGCTACGCCAATAGCGGTCTCCGCTATCCATTTAGCATTGGAGTGGCCGCGTCCGGCTCACGCTCCCAGCCTACCACCGCCGGCGGGGCGCGGCAAGGAGCTATCGCTGCGACGCTTTCCAGGCTTCCCAGAGCGCATCGAAGTACTCGGCCGTGATAGTAATGGGGCCGGGGACGCCCATCACCTGTAGCTGTTGACGCAGTGCGAGCTCTTCGATGCGGAGCGATGTTACCCCGTTCGTAAGCAGGGTGTTGTTAGAACCTCGCTTCTTCACGATCACGTTCGGCATGTCGTCTTCCTCCTCTTCCTCTGCTGGTATCTCCGGGCACACAGGTAGCGGCCCATCCGTCTCGTTCCAGCGGCGCTTGAAGCCGCGCACGTCGTAGTGAATGTGCGGCGTCCTGTTCGCCGTCTTCTCCCCGTACCAGCCCAGGCCGCCCTCCTCCATCTTGTCCTGCTCGATGAGCCGCAGGATGGCGCAGTAGACATCCTTGTTGCTGACGCCGGGCACCGTGAAGTCCGCGGCTTTGGCCGTGAGGTGCTGGGAGTTCGTGGCCCCGCCGATCTTGTTGTTCTTCGCCAGGCTGCGCCAGCCAGACGTGAGCGTGATCTGCCCCACCACATCGCGGAGTGGCTGTAGCTGGTTGGCGAGGCGCTGCACATTGTCGCGGTACTCGGCAGGGACGGGCAGGTAGGGGTTGCGCTGCCGGAACTCGTAGATGCTGAAGTTCTTGGTCAGGTCGCCCATCTCAGCGCCTCCTCCGTGTTCTCGATGCAGTGCCCCAGCCAGGCCCAGAACGCCTCCCACAGCAGGTAGAGGAGTATCATGGCTTGCCGCCCTTCCCCGTGTCGATCCAGCCCTCCACGGCGCCGCGTAGCATCAGGAAGCCAACCGCTGCGGTGAGCCCCGACCTGACGATAAGCTCTACGCTTGTGTTCCCATCCCAGGCGTTTAGCGCTGCAGCGCCACCCAGGATCACGGCACCTATCAGCGCCCGCACGACGGCGATGGCCAGCGGGTGCCGGTCGTTACCCACTACATAGTGGGCGAGAAAACTTCTAAGCATTCGAGATCCTCCTTTTATGCTAAACTGAAGGCGGCAGCGCCACCGCGCCGGCCACGGTGTCGAGGTGGCCCGCTGCGTCCATGAACTCTCGGATGGGGGCCAGCATCGTGCGGGCCCATCTAATAGATCCCTACGTTTGCGCTGCCGAGAGCGCCGCTGTGGGCTACGGGACGCTCCGCTGTCACGGCGGGCGCAGCCCCGATGCCGAACCACTCCACCATGATCGCCGTGTGCTTGTCGTTCGCCTCGTTCGTGTCGGGCGACCGCACGCCGACGCCAGAGTCGTGCAGCACCGCCTCTGTCCAGCCAGTGATGTTCGGCCCGTTGCCGAACCCGCCGCTGCCGGAGTTCTGCCAGGAGTCCGCGGCGAGATTGTCTTGGGCAAGGCTTCGGATGTTACCTGCGGTATCCTCTAGGATGATGTTCCAGGCCACTGTCTTACCGGCAACGCTTGCGATGGCTCTCGACCACACCTGGACACCGTAGAGGTCGGTCGTCGTAGGATCGCTCATTGCGGAGACTTCCCGGCCTGCCTCACCACCCAACTCGCAGTTGAGGGTGGTGCCGTCGTCGGCGTCTCCCGTCTCCCAATCATTCCAGTTTGTATAAGTGCCGGTACCACCGGCGCAATCGGCAGGATTGCCGCCGTACTCGCTGCTCACCTTGTCGCCGGTCAGCGTCAGGATGCCGCCCGTCATCCCGTCGGGGTCGGGCCGGTCGGTGCCGGTGTTGGACTGGCATATCTGGATATTATGAACGTTCACGGTCTGCCCGTTCTGGAGGTTCACGGAGACGAAAAGCGCTATCGCTGACCCCTGAATCTCGGTACCGTTAGTGGCGGCGAACTCCTGCGCGCCATTCACCTCCAGCGTGACGGTTGTCCCGTCCGTCTCTACTCTGATGTCATGGAAGAATGTGAGACCGACGGCAAACTCAGTGGAGCCGGTGCCGATAGTGTTGCCACCGCCCGTCCCCTCTTTCACCCGCCATTTGTAGTGAGACGTGTCGGTCGTGCAAACCAGGAAGAACCGCATTCGGAGCGAGTCACCGATGCGGAAGACTTCGACTTCATCGCCCACGGACCCGAATACGCCTTGGATACGAAACCGCTTGACGCAGCCCCAGCGAAACGTCTTGTCGGCCGAGATAAGCGAGCGGCCGAATTGGGTGACTCGATATTCCGCCGACACCGGTGTTCCGTCCCACTCGAAGTACTTTGTCGCGCCGATGGTGACGACGGTGATGCCCACGTCGCCCAGAGAACCCGCACTTGCCACGCGGTACGGCTCGTCCGTGTTCGCCTGAAACGGCCCGACGCCGGAGATGAACTCAGGCTGGGCCAAGGGGCACCGCCGGTATCGCCGCGATCACTGCGTCGATGGTCGAGCGAGCTTCCCACATCTTCGGGTTGCGTGTGCTCACGCTCACGGTGACGCCGGGGAGCCAGTCGTTGTGCTCATCGGCCTGGCGCTCCGAGTCGTCCTTGCGCTCCCCCTCCGTACCGCCTGCCCCTGGAAAGGCGCCATACGTGGGCCAGGTGCCCGCTGTGGGGATAGCAGCCAGCACCGCGCGGGCCACCACGCCAAGGATTCGCAGGTGCCTCGGTCGAAGTGCGCCATCCCAGACCCACCAGGGGATCGGCACCTCCTGCTTGTCGCGGTTGGGAGCCATGCGGACGAGCACCGGCACAGCCGTGTCGATGAAGGCGAACTGCATGGGGTCATCCAGGATCGCCTGGATCGTGCGATCGTCTTCGTTAGGCGGGTTGGGCGTAGCCGCCAACATACGCAGGATGAGTTCGACGTGGACGCTGGTGGCGAGCTCGATAGTCATCAGTCTGAAATGCTGTTAGTCCCATAAGTGAGCTTGAGCGCCAGCAGCCGAGCGTCCACGCCCAGCGTGTCCTCGCTCACGTCCCGCGTCAGTTTCACCTGCACCAGCTCCCCTCCTGCAGGCCCGCCGTTGAGCGTGATGGCCGAAGATTCGGGGCCAATGTGGATGTCGCCCGCCGTGAGTAGCGTGTCGGTAGAGGTCTCGCCCGTGTCGGTGTAGGCTGCGTCGATAGCGTCGCTATCGGCGTAGGCCCGCCCCATGAGCTTGAAGACGACCGTGCCGCTCCCGCTCGCGGCTGTCCAGTACGGGCGAAAGGTGATCGTCCCGCCGTCGTAGTTGTCCGGCATGACGAAAACCCAGAAGGCCGACTCGTCCGTAGCCGTGTCGAAGTCCAGCACCCGGTAGTCCACGTCGTTCGTCGGGGCCTCAACGAGCGCTACTGCGGCACAGCCCGCCGTAGTCGTCGGTTCACCGCCGGCTGCCGTCAGGACGATGGTGCGGTCGGGCACCGCCGCCACCACGTCCGTGCCATCGCCGCCGACGAGAGCTCCGGCTGCGACCGCTGAGAATCGCTCGATCAACGACGCACCGCGCCGATACATATCACCGCGAGCCGTCAATATGCCCTTGCGGAGAAACCTTCGCAGATCGGGGAGCGGGCGCAGGAACAGCTCCTCGATCCGCTCCTCAGCTTGTTTCAGGCGCCTCTCAACGTCGTCGCTCATCGGTCTTGCGCCCTCGTGCCGCTGATGGGATACACGCCCGCCACCACGTCCGTCACGACCGGGATCAATTCGTCCCGCGCGCCATCCTCGATGCCAACGATCACGCTGTAGCGATAGCCGCGGGGGGCTTCATTTCGGGGCAGCTCCAGCGTGACCAGCGAGTCCTTTCCCTTCCCCATTAGGAAGGGCGCTTGGCCGTCGAAGGCAGCCCAGACTTGCACGAGATCGTTTACGCGGTCGAAGTTGCGGGTGTGGACGGTGACGTACTGGATGCCTTTGAGCAACGTCGGCGCGAGCACACCTAGGGCGATCTGGCTGGTATACCTGGACCTGAAGAGCGAGGCAAAGCCGTTCTGGACGTGGGCGTAGCGTTCCTCCGCCGGCCGGCCCGATGGCTCCATCGGGATACGTCTTGCGCCCACCGGGCCAAGAATATAGAGGGAGCGGCCCCCGGCGGGCGCCAACACCTGCGAGAAGATGAGCACCTCCGCCATTCTGTCGAGAGAGATGATGTCGTCCCACGCCATCTGTCGGCCCACCGGGTAGCCCCGGATGATGTGCTGACGGATGCCCGCCTCATCATCGCCTGAACCCACCACGTTCGTGCCGCTCACGAGGTCGGCCACCTCTGGCAGGATGCGGACTTCCCGATATTCGCTGTTTACTGCCTGGTCAACCTCGATTCTGAGCCTGATCCAGAAAGCGTTCTGGCTATTGATCGCAGTCTCCGTCCAATTGCTGGGGATAATGACATCCGGGACGATGGCACCGCTCTGTAATAGGAACGCCGTGTAGTCTCTTGCACCGAGCACCGCCCACGTCGAGCCATTCCAATACTCCCAGAGGAAGGTGACAATGGTGCCGCCCCCAACTATCTCCAGCCAGATACCCCGAAACCTTCGATCCGACCCGATGTAGATGAAGCCTGGTTGCGGCTCCATGTCGGCGTGGGTGAAGGAGGTCGCCAGGTCGTTGTCGGTAGCTACGCTATCCCGGTTATTGAAAGCAACGTCGTCCGTGGTCGTCCGCACATAGACCGGCGGCGTCCCGCCTACACCCAGCCGCTGCGTGAAGGGCTCGATGCTTGCGTATAGGTACTGGGCGTCGGAAGCCATGTTTAAGATGCGCGAGCGCCCCTGCACCGTATGGTCGGGCAACGCCTCGATGGGCAGCGGCGAGGCAGGCACGACGGACGGGCCCGGCAGGACTCGCACGGCGCCACCCCAACCCAGCGGTACGATCACCTCGTTGCCCCAGGTGAACGTGCCGATCCCCGTCAGGGGGTGGGGGTTCTTATTCAGGCCTTCCCAGATGTTCTCGAAGCGCTCGGTGTCGATGTCGTAGAGGTAGATGCCATCCGGCTTCACCCACACCATGACGCTCTGGCCGAGCAGGCCCGCTCCGTTGATTTTAGATGAGGCGTCGCCGACATCTCTCGCCGCGCCCGCCGTCGCCGACTGGGGATTCGTGCCCGCTGCCCACTTCTGCACCTGATAGCCGTTCGTGAGCACCGCCCACAGGTTGCCGTTTTCTGAGAAGAGGGCGCGGGCTTGACTGGGCGTACCTGATGTGGCGGCCCACGTGCCTGCAGCAGTACGGGAGCGGATGTTTTGCGCCGTCTCATAGCAGGCGAAGAGGAGCGGCGTCGTGCCACCGTTTGAGTGAAGCGCGAAGGGGATGATACCAAACTCATCGCCCTCGCCGCCCGAATCCTCCGAAACGGTGCCATCGGGGTTGATGCGGCTGACTCGGGCGGAGTCCGTCAGTGAGGACTTAGCATTTCGCAGCCCGTGCTCAGTGGCGACGAGGATGATTGGATCGCCAGCGCTATTCTCCCACTCAACCGCTTGGAGCACATGAGAGCCCGCTGCAGCAGCGGGCTGCCAGGCGTTGCCACCCTCGACCTGGAAGAACGGCGCGAAGCCGCCCGAGTCGACTATCCCGTGCAGGGTGCTCTTGTAGGAGCCGGGACGAAACGGGTTCTCGTATGCGTCGCCGTAGACGCTGCGGTTGCCCGAGAAGAGAGGAACTTCACTGACGCCTGCACGCGGCATTAGACCTTGAGCACCGCACGGCCACGCGGCTTTTTGCTGTCTGACACAAATTGTGGCTCTATCCCGTATTCGACCTGCGCGCTCCGCAAGGCCGCCTCAGCGTCGGCCAGCGACTCCAACCACCGCGTCGGGTCCTCGCGTTCGTCGCGCCGCTTCAGGTACTTGTAGCACTCCCAGATGGCGGCATCGCGCACCCATTGGAGCTCGGCCCAGGTCTGGTTATCGTCGTCGTTGGCCGCCGGCGGCGTCGAGGTGAGGCGCGGGAAAGGCGCCTTCTCGTAGTAGAAGAGGGGGCGAGTGCCGGGCGCGGGTTGGATCGTCAGCATGACGCCCCGCCCTACCGCCTCGCGGCGCTGGACCGTGCCCGTGAACGCCTTGGGGTAGAACCGCCCAAACGTGCTGCCGCCGCGCTCGTATATCTGGCCGACGTGCTTCTTGGTAGCGATGCGGCGCGGGAGTGAGAATTGCGTCCGGCTCGGCTCCCAGAGTTGCACCCAGGCGAACTCCCCTACCTCCGTGTTGGTCTGCACCTGAAGGCGGAAGGCGATCTGGTTGCAGCTCGCAGGCAGCGTGAAGTTCGCCTCGATGAGGCCAAAGCCGCGGCGCGTCCATTGAAGGCCGTCTGATGGCTCCAGCGTGATGTCAGCGGAGTTGGTGAGGTCGCGCACGATGATGCGCGTCGCCCCGCCGGCGTTGCCCGCGACGCTATCTTTCGCGCTCACCAGCGCCTCTATGCGCCAGATGTCGCGGTCGTCGGGGTCAACGTCGATGGGGGCGGATTCCAGGAAGCCGGGGCTGGCGGTCGCCACGAGGCGGATCGCGCGCCTGGCAAACTCATCCGGTGGAGTAAGCTCCGGCAGCGTTGTCGTGACGCTGGTGGCGGTAAAGAGCTGCGTCCCTGCGTCATCATCGATGTTTTCGCTGCCATCCTCCACCAGCTCGTCGCCGACGTCGCCGCCGGGCAGCATCGTGATCGGCGACAGCCGCCAGTACCAGCACTCCTCGCGCAGGGCGCGATCGACAGCGGCATCGATCTCGTCTGGGTGGGCGCTGTCCGGTGTCCAGATC
>SDBV01001221.1_pt1 | contig 38617 bp, 31 predicted proteins | sample 2277081 | NCBI WGS metagenome assembly SDBV01 (sample SAMN10402039, study PRJNA504765) | marine sediment metagenome | isolation source: marine sediment core GS10_PC15, 223 cmbsf | place: Arctic Ocean: Southern Knipovich Ridge | collected 2010 | reverse complement strand
GTATGGGGCATCCAGAGATGGCGAAGCAGACTGGAGAATATCGAAGCGATCATAGATGACATTAATTTGATCGAGGGTGATATCCGCGACGCCGAATCTGTTTATACGGCTTTAGAAAGATCGAAACCGGACTACATCTTTCATCTTGCGGCCCAGAGTTTTGTCCCGACTTCATGGAACGCTCCGACCGAGACGCTAACGACGAACATCATCGGACAAGTCAATATTTTTGAGGCGGTAAGAAGACTTGGCCTTGAATGTCCTATCCAGATAGCCTGTTCTTCAGAAGAGTATGGAATGGTCCATCCCGACGAAGTCCCGATAAAGGAGACCAACCCGCTTCGTCCGCTCAGTCCATATGCGGTAAGTAAGGTCGCGCAAGACCTTATGGGATATCAGTATTTTCAAAGTTACGGGATAAAAGCGATCAGAACCAGGGCGTTTAATCATACGGGTCCAAGACGGGGCCATGTCTTTGTTACCTCGAATTTCGCGAAACAAATAGCTGAGATCGAAGCCGGAAAAAAAGAGCCGATTATCAGCGTCGGTAACTTGGACGCGAAAAGAGATTTTACCGATGTAAGGGATACGGTCAGGGCTTACTGGCTCGCGGCTGAAAAGGGTGAGCCCGGGGAAGTATATAATATCGCCTCAAACCGGACGATCACGATTCAAGCACTCTTGGACAACTTGCTCGCTCTAAGCGATAAAAAGATCGATGTACGGCAAGATCCGGATCGGATGAGACCGTCAGATGTCGAGATCCTCTGGGGAGATGCCAGCAAGCTAGAGAAGGCAACCGGCTGGAAGCCGGAGATACCTTTTGAAAAGACCCTGGAAGATACGTTAAATTGGTGGCGAGAGAGAGTCTGACTTTTTTGAATCCGGAAACAGATCTGGTGGTCGAAGATAAGATCACTTTCGGAACGGATGGTTGGCGAGGCATTATCGCCGACAGTTTTACTTTTGAAAACATTGCTTTAGCCACTAAAGCGATAGCTGATTATGTGTTGTCTAAAAAAGTCAGCCCCCGAATCGTAGTAGGGTACGATACCCGTTTTATGTCCGAGCGATTCGCTAAAATAGTCTGCGAAGTCCTGGCCGGTGAGGGTATCGATGTGCTCATGGCGGATGGTTTTACTCCTACGCCTGTCATCTCGTTTGCCGTGTGCGATAAACAGGCCGACGGCGGAATCGTTATCACCGCGAGCCATAACCCGGCGATCTATAATGGATTAAAATTTAAAGCTCCTTATGGCGGCTCCGCGAATCCGAAGATCATGAAAGAGATAGAGGCCGCATACGAGCATAATCTGAAGAAAGATATAAGTCCTAAGTCGATCCCTTTTGATCAAGCCGCGGAAGAAGGCAGAATAACGAAGTTCGATCCGTTACCCGATTATTTTGATAAAGTTTTTTCACTGCTAAAAAAGAGTGAATTTGATCATGAGCTTAGGGTCTTGATTGATCCCATGTTTGGCGCGGGACAAGGTCACTTAAAGAGTATTATCAACTCGCTCGGCTGTGACGCCTCAGAGATACACGGGCGGATACTCCCATCATTCGGCGGGGTAAGTCCGGAGCCGATCGAGTTAAACCTGACTGATCTAAAGAGAAGCGTAATAAATGGCGGTTTTGATCTCGGACTCGCTTTGGATGGAGATGCCGACAGGATCGGCGCCATCGATGATAAAGGGAACTTTGTTGATTCGCATAAGATATTTTCCCTCCTTCTAAGATACTTGGCGGAAACGAAGGGCTTAAAGGGCAGGGTCGTAAAAACCGTCTCGACTACTCAGATGGTGGACAGGCTGGCAAAAAAATATGGTTTGCCGCTCGTAGAGACGCCTATCGGTTTTAAGTATATTTGCGATGAGATATTAGAGGGCGGTGTTCTTATCGGTGGCGAGGAGAGCGGCGGTATATCGATAAAGGGCCATATACCTGAGCGAGACGGGATCCTGATGGGTTGCTTGATTGTCGAGGTCGTTTCGTCGAGAGGGATAAAATTAAGTGATTTAGTAAAAGAATTAAACGATGATTTCGGACCGACATGCTATCGTCGGATAGATGTTAATATGAACCCTGAAAAAAAAGAGATATTGATAGATTGGCTGGAAAACCAGTCCTTTTACCGGATCGGCGGCAGAACCGTCGTCCGGAAAAATTTTAAAGACGGATACAAGTTCTTCTTCGAAGATGATAACTGGCTACTGATAAGGCCATCGGGAACGGAACCGGTCGTCAGGGTCTATGCCGAAGCTGAGGAGAGTTCAAAAGTAGACGAACTGCTGGCGATAGGGTTAGATATAATGAAAAGATCAAGTGAGGGATGATAATGGAAAGCATTAATCTTGATGACAGTAAAACAATAGAGAAACTAGACAAACACAACATGCTGACTTTTCTAAAAGAGTTTCCTTTGCAATGCACGCAGGCGGTCGAAATAGGACGCCTGTGTTGCAGTCACATAATCGCCGATTTGGCGAGAGTGAAAAATATATCGATGATTGGAATGGGAGGATCTGGGATAAGCGGTGAAATAGCTAGAATCGTTTTTGAGCCTCATTTAAAGATTCCGATCACGATAAATAAGGGTTACGATCTACCGGCGTTTGTTAACGAGAATAGCCTGGTTTTGGCTATCAGTTACTCCGGAGAGACAGAGGAGACTCTGGCATCGGCTGAGATTGCTTTGGAGCGTGGGGCTCAATTGGTCGCGATAACCAGTGGTGGACCCCTGCTCGACTTGGCTGAAAAGGAAGGTCTTCCCCTCATCAGGATCCCCGGGGGGCTACAGCCCCGACTAGCTGTTGGCTATCTATCGATTCCGGTGCTTATCTACTTGAGTAGTCTGGGTTTTGTCTATTCGATAGAGGATGACATCGAGGAGCTCATCGATTTACTTACCGCTAGATCGAAAGAGTATTGCTGCGACGTGCCGAGTCAAAAAAATCAGGCAAAACAACTTGCCGAGCAGTTATATGGAAAGATTCCGATCATTTACGGCGACTCCGGGATAAGCGGCTTAGCCGCACTTAGATGGAAATGCCAGTTCAATGAGAACAGTAAGGTGCCGGCGTTTTATAATTTACTACCCGAGATGAATCATAACGAGATAGTGGGCTGGGAAGAGATGGTCAATGCCAGCCGAGAGTTTTTCTTATTGACCCTAAGGGATAGCGGGGAAAATCCTCAGCTGGCAAAGAGGTTTACCGCGACCAAGGAACTTATAGCCGATAGATTCGCAGGGTCCGCGGAGCTGAAGAGCGCGGGAAGATCCAGGCTGACCAGACTTTTTTCCTTAATATACTTGGGTGATTTTGTCAGTGCTTACCTGGCCCTCATGAATGGGATAGACCCTACCCCCGTCGAAAGAATACAACTACTAAAATCTCGTATCGCTAAATAGCGGCAATCCAATTATAAGCAGGCAGAAGATATGGATCAGATAGATTATATAAAAGAGAATGTTCTTGAAGCTTCAAAATATATTTCGGCCAAGATCAAGGTTAAGCCCGACATCGCGATTATTCTTGGTAGCGGAATGTCTGACGCTATCCCTGACCTGGCGGATCAGACGACTCTGTTATATGAGGATATCCCCCATTTTCCGGAATCAAGAGTAGCCGGACATCGGGGCGAACTACTTTCGGGTAGGCTGGATGACAAGTCGGTCTTTATTATGCGGGGCCGTTTTCATTACTACGAGGGTTTTACTATGCGCGGGGCGACTTTCCCCGTCCTAGTCCTTGCTAATCTGGGAATTAAGAGACTTGTCGTCACTAATGCCGCGGGCGGAATAAGCAAGAACCTAAGTCTTGGCGATTTTATGTTAATAAAGGACCACATAAATTTGATGGGAGATAATCCGCTGATCGGTCCAAATGACGACAGTATGGGAACTAGATTTGTCGATCTGTCCGACGCTTACGATGAGTCGATGCTGGCGGTCGCTGAAGCAACCGCTAAGGCAATCGGCATCAGGTGTCGCCGGGGGGTGCTGGCAGCGGTTACGGGCCCCTGTTACGAGACGCCCGCTGAGGTCAATATTCTTAGAAACGCCGGTGCCGACGCGGTTACCATGTCAACGGTCCCTGAAGTGATTATGGCCAGATTTGTAAAAATCAGAGTCCTAGGGATTTCTCTGATATCAAACGTAGCGGGAAAAAAGGGCAGCTTAAGCCATGAAGATGTATTAGCTGAAGCAAGCAGGTCGGAAGCCGGATTAAAAAAATGGCTTAAAGAGTTAATATTAGGGTTATAATTCAACAAGCTATCTATAAGACAATAAGAAGGGAATTAAAAATTGGATTACGATGTTAAAGATCTATCTCTAGCTGGCAAAGGAAAGTTAAGGATCGAGTGGGCAGAGAGGCAGATGCCCGTGCTCCGCTCTATAAAAGAACGTTTTGAAAAGGAAAAACCCTTAAAAGGTCTGACTATATCGGCTTGTCTTCATGTCACCACCGAGACTGCTAATCTGATGAGAACGTTAAAAGCCGGCGGGGCCGATACTTATCTGGCTGCTTCAAATCCACTTAGTACCCAAGATGACGTCGCGTCTTCTTTGGTCGAGGATTATGGTATACCGACCTTCAGTATCAAGGGAGAAGATAACGATACTTACTACAAACACATAAACAGCGTTTTGGATGTTAAGCCGCAGATCACCATGGATGACGGGGCCGACTTGATTTCGATACTCCACTCCGAGAGAAAAGATCAGACCGGAGACGTAATCGGCGGAACAGAGGAGACTACAACCGGGGTTATAAGGCTAAAGGCCATGTCCGATCAGGGCGTACTTCTCTTTCCGGTAATAGCTGTAAACGACGCGTTGACTAAACATCTTTTTGACAATAGATATGGAACGGGACAGAGTACGATTGATGGGATATTTAGGGCGACAAATGTTCTTTTAGCCGGTAAAAATTTTGTGGTCACCGGATACGGTTGGTGTGGTAGAGGCATAGCGATGAGAGCTTCGGGCATGGGGGCAAACGTCACCGTTATCGAGGTAGATCCCTTAAGAGCCTTGGAAGCGGTAATGGACGGATATCGCGTGATGCCCAGTGCTGAGGCGGCGAAGATAGCCGATATGTGGGTGACTGTAACTGGCGATCTTCACGTACTAAGGAAAGAACACTTCGAAAACATGAAGGACGGAGTCATAATCGCGAACTCCGGGCATTTTAATGTGGAGATCGACATTGAGGCTCTAGAGTCGTTATCTATAAGTAAGCGTGAGGTAAGAGAGTTTGTGGATGAATACAAGATGCCGGACGGAAGAAAGCTATACCTGCTTGCGGAAGGAAGACTTGTAAATCTTAGCGCTGCCGAGGGACATCCGGCCAGTGTCATGGATATGAGTTTTGCCAACCAGTCTTTAGGTGCGGAATACGTCAATAAAGAAGCCGGAAATTTGGAGCGTAAAGTCTACCCGGTCCCCGAAGAAATAGATAAAGAGATCGCCAGACTGAAACTGTATGAGTTGGGCATAAATATAGACGAACTTACTCCGGAACAAGTAAAGTACCTTGCTAGCTGGGAGATGGGAACTTAAAGATTTTATTTTATTAAATTATTTAAGTAAAAAATAGATAACAGGGAAACTAAAAATTGATTCATAGGGGAGTCGATTCGTAAAGGCTGGAGCGTTGAACAAAGAAGGGATGACTCGATGCAAAACGCACTTCTCGAGTTGGCTTAAGATTACGACGTCGCCCACTTCTCGTAATGACGATAAAACTGTCGATTGCAAAAATTAAATTGTAAAAAGCGACCTGTTGAAAAGCAATACGGAAACGATCAGATTGCTTCGGCTGAGGTATCGATGCCTCGCAAAGACAAATAGCGAGCTATATACATAGCTTGGTCATTTGCGAGAAGGAATGGGAAAAGGGGATCATCTCTTTTTTATCTATTCGAAAAAGAGACGGCTGAGTCTCGGTTTAAGAGTGAAGAGAATCTATCTTTTTTCCTCCAATATCGGCTTCTTTATTTTTGGCCCATTCGTCTTAACCCTTTTCTTATCGAAAGGAAATATTTTGCGAGTTGCCCTTTGGTACCGAAATAATGATATTCGAATAGTTGACAGACCGACTCCAAAGATCGGACCCGGGGAGCTACTCATGAAAGTAAGGGCGAGTGGGATCTGTGGAACCGACGTCATGGAGTGGTATCGGATAGACAGGGCTCCTCTGGTGCTCGGGCACGAGGTAGCGGGCGAGGTTGTGGAAGTCGGAGAAGGCGTTCTGAGCTATAAAGTAGGCGACCGCATAGTCGCCGCTCATCATGTTTCTTGTAACAGCTGCTCCTACTGTTTTAGCGGGCACGAAACAGTCTGCGATACTCTAAGATCCACTAGTTTTGATCCGGGTGGATTTTCAGAATACATACGATTGCCCCGAATAAATGTTGAAAAAGGGGTTTTCAAGCTGACCGACGATGTTAGTTATGATGAGGGTACGTTTGTCGAGCCGCTGGCGTGCGTTCTTCGGGGACAGAAGCTAGCCGGGCAGGGGCCCGGGAAAAGTGTCTTTGTAATCGGCAGCGGTATATCCGGACTATTGCACATCAAGTTGGCGGCCGCCCTTGGCTCGGGCGCTATCATGGCTTCGGACATTTCGGATCATCGCTTAAAAAAAGCTGTCGATTTTGGTGCTAAAAAAGTCTTTAAGCCCGGTGATTGTACACCTTCAAATATCCGCGAAGCTAATAATGGCAGGCTTGCCGATATTGTTATCATCTGCGCCGGAGCCCCGGCGGTTACTTCACAAGCTCTAAGCCTGGTCGAGCGGGGCGGTACGGTCCTTTTCTTTGCGGCCCAGTCACCGGACGCGTTGATAGATGTCCCTATAAATGATATTTTTTGGAGAAGCGAGGTGACGCTCACTTCTTCCTACGCGGGAAGTCAAAGCGACCACGAGACAGCTTTGGAGCTGATCAGGTCGGGACGCCTGGACGTAAAAGACATGATCACCGGCAGGATCGGGCTGGAGGATATCGAAGGCGGTTTTAAACAGGTCTTGGAAGCCGATATATCGATAAAGATCATCGTCGATCCAAAGATTTAGAATATATTTTATCTTGCAAGTAGCAGGATGTTTGGAAAATAATAGTGAAAAAGGTCAAAGATTATTAGGAGGATAAAATGAGTTGGGGACTTAAGAATCGTTTATCGAAAATTATTAAGCCGGATACCGGGAGAACCGTGATGTTAGCTGTCGATCATGGTTATTTTCTTGGACCGACGAATAGTCTGGAGGACCCCGGTAAGACGATCGAGCCGATATTGGAAGACGCTGATTCATTGATGTTGACGCGGGGGGTCTTAAGGACTTCTGTCGACGAAAAGACAACGACACCGATCGTCTTAAGAGTATCGGGAGGCACGAGCATAGTCGGACCTTCTTTGGAGAATGAGATCATTACTACCTCTATGGAGGAGGCTATACGGTTAAACGCGTCAGCCGTGGCGTTATCGGTATTTATCGGCTCAAAACACGAGCGCCAGACATTGAGTAGTTTGTCGGAACTCGTAAATCAGGGCGAGAGATACGGCATGCCGGTTCTCGCGGTTACTGCAGTAGGCAAGGAGCTTAAGAAGAGGGACGCGAGATATCTGGCGCTTAGCTGTCGAATCGCGGCTGAACTTGGAGCTCATTTTGTAAAAACATACTACTGTGAAGATTTTGAGAAAGTAGTCGAGGGCTGCCCGGTACCAGTTGTCATAGCCGGAGGTCCGAAGCTGGATAGTGAGCTTGATGCTTTAAAGCTTGCTTATAATGCCATTCAAAGGGGTGCTGTCGGCGTGGATATGGGAAGAAATATCTGGCAGTCAGAACATTCAACGGCAATGATCAAGGCAGTCAGGGCTATCGTCCACGATAACGCCTCTCCCGAGCAAGCTCACGAACTATTTTTATCATTAAAGGGATGACTCTTACGCTCGATTTGAGGGAATCGAGCGTAAGAGAGCAGAGAGCAGATTTTGAAGAGGAGTAAGAGAGTTAGGAGTGAGGAGTAAAAAAAGAACGGTTAAGGGAACCATAATTGAAGATTGAATCAGGTGTGAAGGATAACGTAAGTACAGATTTTGAGAAATGAGAGTTATGAGCAAGATACTTACTCCTAACTCTTTACCCCTTACTCTTCACTCCTTGCCTTCACTAGACCCTAGCAAACGATGGAAACAGATGGAAAACGAATTTAAAACCGTATATTGGCACGATGAAAAAGTAAGAATGATCGACCAGACTAAGCTGCCGCTTGAAGAGGTATGGCTTGACTTTGACGACTACAAGGATGTTGCCGAGTCTATCCGTACGATGCAAGTAAGGGGCGCTCCGGCGATCGGAGTGACCGCGGCACTCGGTATGGCGCTTGCGGCAGTCAAGTTTGGTTCCGACAACAAAGAGGATCTGATAGATCACCTGAGTGATGTCGGGGATCATCTGGCGGCCACGAGACCTACGGCGGTCAATCTTTTCTGGGCGATCGGCAGGATGAATGATTTTATCTGGTCCAAGAGAAATATGGATGCAAAAAGCTTAAAGAAGGCTATCGTAAGCGAGGCTGAAGCGATCCAATCGGAGGATATCTCTCGAAATAAGGCTCTGGGAAGTTTCGGCGCCGGGCTAATAGATGATGGTGACTGTATATTGACCCATTGCAACGCGGGCGCTCTGGCATGCGCCGGTTACGGAACGGCTCTTGGCGTTATCCGGGCGGCATGGGAGAGTGGAAAAAAAATACACGTATTTGTCGATGAGACCAGACCGCTTCTGCAGGGAGCGAGGTTGACGGCCTGGGAGCTTAGCCGGGAAGGTATTCCGATGACATTGATCACTGACAATATGGCCGGTTATATGATGCAGATGGGCAAGGTACAAAAAGTCGTCGTCGGCGCTGACCGGATAGCCGCTAACGGCGATGTGGCTAACAAGATCGGAACATATACAGTTGCCACTATAGCAAGCGTGCATAAGATACCCTTTATTGTCGCCGCCCCTACATCGACGATAGATGTAGCGATAGCAAGCGGTGAAATGATTCCTATAGAAGAACGTTCTCAAGAGGAGATAATCGGTTTTAACGGCATCAATTGGGCCAAAGATGATACCAATGTAGCTAATCCGGCTTTCGACGTTACCCCTAACCACATGGTTCAAGCAATAGTAACTGAGAGAGGAATCTTAAGAGACCCGTTTGATGAATCGATAAGCGACCTCTTCAAAGAAAAAACTGTTCCTTAATGGGAACCGGCCTTTTGGGACTCATTAGCGGCGACGCTATCTCTCTCTACGCTCCGATTGTAGCGGTCTTGACCTTGATCGTAATCGGCTATCTATCCAAGTCGGTCCACCTATTAAAAGCTGAGGATGCCGGCACCTTAAACAAGATGATCGTCTATTTCTTTTTGCCGGCTTTTATATTCCAAGCTGTCAGAGGCTCCGAACTTTCGATCAAGGTACTAAGTTTTGCTTTTCTTGCCCCTGCCATCACCTTACTTACTTTTTTTATCGCATATCTTGTCGGCCGGGCGATCAAGACTGAGAGAAAGGTCTTCGGGGCATTTCTTCTGGCGGCGACAGTGGGCAACACCGGATATCTCGGCTTTCCCCTTACCCAACAACTATTTGGGTCTGAAAATGTTATAAAGGCTGTTTTTTACGACATCTTCGGCACGGTTCTTTTTATCTTTACTATCGGTCTCTATATCTCGGAGATTTTCGGTGAAAGTGATATAAAAAGAAATAAGTTAAAGGAGATAATTTCTTTTCCACCGCTCATCGCTATTGTCGTCGGTCTTCTTTTTCATAACATAAGATTTCCTGAAGTGATCCTGACGATCATCTCGTTTCTCGCGGCACCGACGATCCCTCTAATCATGTTCTCTATCGGACTGTCCTTAAAAGTCAGCATAAAAACAACTTATATCGCCCCCCTTATCGGTTTAGTCGTCATTAAGATGATCGTAACGCCTGTTGTTGCGATAATCTTAGGAGGAATATTCGCGTTGGATCCGGTGGGCTTTAGGATACTGGTCCTCGAAGCTTCTATGCCCGTAGCTATGCTAACTTTGATCTTAGCTATTCAATACAGGTTAAAAGATGATTTTATTTCGACAGCGATTTTTTTGACGACGCTGGTAAGCTTTATTACGATCCCTTTTTGGCAGGAGATCTCTAAACTGTTTCTTTAGGAAATGTGTATTCATGAAAATAAGTGAACTGATCGATGCTGTTGTCGAGCTGATATTCCCGAGCCGATGCGCCGGTTGCAAGAGCGCGTCGAGTGAGTCGATCTGTGCTGAGTGTCTTGCGAAGATCGAGACGATAAAAGACCCCTTATGTCGGCGCTGCGGAAGGCCGACGGAACATGAAGTCGTAGAGTGTCGCGACTGCCGCGGGAAAAAACTATATTTTGATAAGGCAAGGGCTCTTTTTGTGTATAACGGGGTCGTCCAAGATATCGTTCATTCATTTAAGTATGAAAGAGAGACCAGGTTAGCCCCGGTATTCGCCGAGCAGATAATCAATAACAACTGGTACTTTGATCTAGACATAGTGACATTTGTACCTCTTTTTAATCGCAAAAAGACACAGAGAGGTTACGATCAGGCCGAGCTTATCTCGATAGAGATCAGCAGGATAACCGGTATTTGTCATAAGCGGCTTTTAAAAAGAGATCGAAATACAAAAGATCAAAACAAGTTAGATCATGTAGCGAGAAGAAAAAACGTAAGCGGCGCTTTTTCGAGCATAGGCGACCACTTGGTTATAGGCAAAAATATTCTGCTGGTAGATGATGTCTACACTACCGGTCGGACGATAAACGAGTGCGCGAAAGTACTGAAGGCAACGGGGGCGAACAATGTTTTTGTCGCTACTGCCGCGAAAGCTATTATCTAGCAAAGAATGATATAAAACTGTACCAAAAGATAGTTTATTTAATGTTTTTCGTCACCGATAAAACTTATATGAAGTTTAAATGATGGAGTTGAAGATGAAGGATGCCAGAGTTGCTAATCTGATCGAGACAGAGACAATCTTTCCGAAGACCAAGCAAGAGATCGACCTTCTAAGAGCTTTAGTCAGTTCCGGAAAATATTATATAAACAGTAGCCGCGTCGCTTTAGAATTTCTTAACGAGAACTGGCTCTACCTAGTCGCCACCTGATCGTTTTTCTCTTTCGTGACCTTGTCTCTCGCTTAATGTTAACAAAAAACGGGGAAAGACCAATAGAGTTTTGCAATTACATTATGTGTATGATAATTTAGCGAGTAGTGATTAAGATTAAAACGTTCGCGGCTCTTCGAAAACAGGTGGAGTCGCTATTTTAAAACAAAACGTTAATAGGCAGATAGGTTATCAGGAGGCAACATGGAGATAAAGATCCGAGGGCAGAACTTGGAGTTAACGGACAAAATTAAAAGTTATTCGGAAGAGAAGATAAATAAACTTACTAAGTACTTCGACCACATCATGGAAGCGGAGATAGAGCTCATAGCCGAGAAGAATCCTAGTATATCGGATAGCCAGATCGCCGAGGTGACCGTTTTTACAAAGGGGCACGTATTGCGGGCAAAAGAGGCATCATCTGATATTTTTGCATCGATCGATCTCGTCAGTGCAAAGCTTGAGAGGCAGCTTAAAAAGTATAAAGATAAGATGTACAAATCTTCAAAGAGGAGGCCGCAAGTGAAAGAAGATCATTGGACTCCGGAGCAGATCGAGCTTAGCAGGATTGTAAAAGTAAAAGAAGTGGTAATGAAACCGATGACCCCGGAGGAAGCGACTATGCAGCTCGATTTATTAGGTCATGAGTTTTTTGTCTTTACTAATTCCGATACTGAAGAGGTTAATGTCGTATATAAAAGAAATGATGATAATTACGGCCTAATAAAATCCGGATAGAACAATAACGATTCATTAGACACAAGATCTCCGCTATTATTTTTGGCGGGGATTTTTTTTATTTACTTTTTCTGTTGACAACCGCTTGTATGTTAACTAAGTTTAATCTAGTTATTGGCGAGACCAAAGGGTCTTAAGTTATGAGCCAGATAGAATTAGATAGCGAAGCCATTGAAAAGGAACTGTGTCTGGTTGCGGATATAGAAGCGGCCCGAATTGTGTTTAATGAGTCCAATGTGGTCGAAGAGCTTCATATCTTAGCCCTCCCCAACAAAGGTCCCAAGCAGATATTAAGGGACGTCGAATCCGCCCTTATGGCTCGTTTTGGCTTGGACGTCGACCATAAAAAGATAAGCATAGCCCAGCTAGGCTCAGATAACGGCAACGGGGCAAAGACTACGTCAAAGCGTCCTAAAGTAATTTCAGTAAACACCGAAGTCACCGATTTAAAAGTCAAAGTCAAAGTCGAACTTATGATCGGCGATAAGAATTTTACCGGTGAGGCGGATGGGATCGCTTCTCAAACCGGAAGGCTCCGCTTAGCGGCGGTGGCTACTTTAGCGGCAGCCGAAAACTGTAAGCTAAATGATTCTAAGTTTATCTTAGAAGATGCGGCTATAGTGATACTCGGAAGTGAATCGGTAGCAGTATCGTGCGTTACCGCGCTATCTGCCGGCAACGAAAGGCGGCACTGCGGATCGGTTATAGTCAAGAACGGCGAGATGGATTCGATCGTCAGAGCTACGCTTTCGGCAATTAACAGGCGTTTTGGTATTTGATAACTGCATAGCTTGACCGGCGCTTTATTCGGACTACGGGTATTGGAATACGTTAAACGAGCGGAGCGGCTTCCTTTTCTAATTAGCGGACGAAAAGAGACTCATTTAATAAAGGAGGACTCTTTTCATGAAAGCAAGAATAACTGTACTGTTGACTACACTAGCAGCACTTGTACTAAGCGGTGGAGCTTTCTTCCGTAGATAGTCATTACTAACAGGCGCCGGTCTTTATTATAAAATGTCAAAAAAACTACTTTTTCAAGAAAAAGTCTTCTCTGTAGTCGTGTTCTCGATCGCGGCTATCTTAATGGTCTCACTTTATAATCAGGGTCACGTCCTTGATATAAAGATCTTACTATTCTTTGGCCTGCTTACCTTTGTCGCTGAAAATTTTTGTATCAACCTTCCTCAAGTCGGAGCGGTCTCAGTGAGCTCTACTATCATAATCGCGACGACAATCATCTTTGGCCCCCTGACAGGAGGGCTCACCGCCCTTTTTAACGCGGTCGTCTGGAGAGACATTAAGGAGAGGACTTCTCCGTTTTGGTGGTTGTTCAATGGTTCTCAGGGGGCTATTAGCGCCGGGGCAGCCAGTCTTACATATCTTTATCTAGGCGGCGAACTTCTTATCAGGACAGGAGGTTTTTTAAGAAACGACTTTCCTTATATTCTGATTCCGATCATCGCCTCAGCCGTCATCTTTTTTTTAGTAAACAGCATACTTTTTTCCCTTTCGATCAGCATCTCCGAGTCTGTTTCTCCTTTGATCATATGGAGGGCAAATATCTTATGGGCGATACCCAACTATTTTTCGCTGGTCCCGCTGGCTCTCGCTTTTGCTCAGATATATATGTCTACGGGGATGATCGGTCTTGTTCTGATGTTTATACCGCTACTAGTCGCCAGGCAGACCTTTCAAGTATATGGAAAGCTAAAGAATACCTATATGGAAACGGTAAAAGCGCTTGTAGTGGCACTGGAGGCTAAGGATCCGTATACTAGAGGACATTCCGAGAGAGTCTCGCAATTAGCTGAAAATATAGGGCGATTATTGAAACTGGGAGCCGATGATCTGGAAAAGCTCCGGTATGCCGGAGTCCTTCATGATATCGGGAAGATCGGTACCGCCAAATATATATTAAGAAAACCGGGAAATCTAAGCAAAGAAGAGTATGCAAAAGTTAAGAAGCATCCGGAGACCGGCGCCTTAATACTCAGGGAAATAAAATTATTGGAAAATGTCATACCGGCGGTATTCCATCATCATGAACGATACGATGGAAGCGGCTATGCGGACGGTTTTAAAGGGGAAGAGATACCGCTGCTGGCAAGAGTAATGTCGGTAGCCGACTCTTACGACGCGATGACGTCTCCCAGACCATATCGTCCCGCCATGTCAAAAGAGCTCGCTTGTCAAGAGCTTTTATCCTGTAGCGGGACCCAGTTCGACCCTAAAATAGTAGAAATTTTTGTCGACTCGTTGGGTATAGATTTTGGTAACGGCCGAACAAGTGGCGGAATGGAGCAGTTAAGACTGGATGAATTCACGCCGGTTAAAAATAGTATTTCTTAGAATAGCCGTAATAATCATCGGTTTTTCGTCTTTCTTTTTTTATGTCAGGTTTTTCGAGCTACGCTCGATAGCGGATTTATTTGTTTTTGCCGCCATGATTATCTTACTGCGCCTCGCCGATAGCGGGAATTCATCATCCCATATATCCTTCGATTCTCCGTTTGTGATCGCGGCGATCCTTCTTCTTCCGTTGCCTGAGGCGTTTTTGATTATCCTTGGAAGCGTGCTGGCCGCTAACTTGATCACTCAGGAGAAGGTCTCTATGGGGGCCCCAATATATCAATTGGCGGAAAAATCGCTTGTTATCTTCGCTTCGGGGTTAATGCTTGGCGGTAGGTATATGACAGGGCAGGGGGAGAGCGCGCTAAATTTTTTTAGTATCGGGTCGCTATCGGTCATCGCTCTATGCGCTGTTTTTTTCTTGTTTGGACTGTTTATAAAAGAGTTGAATATTTCGCTGGTAAAGGCTACGCCCTTTTGGTCTTCGTTTATCAGCCGCCTATATTCTCAAGGTTTTATGTTTGTCGCTCTCGCCTCTATCGGGGTGATCACCGCTCTTATGAATTCTTCAATGGGGGTCTACACATTACTTCTCTTTACGATACCGCTTTTGGCCCTCAGATATTCGTTTAAACTTCTAGTCGAGATCAAGGATACATATCGTCATACTATCGCCGCCCTATCGAGGGCGATAGAGGCGGAAGATCCGGAGCAGCGGAGCCATAGCGAACGGGTGGCGGACCTGTCGACAAATATCGCCAAAGAACTAGGGTTGATCGGGGAAAGACTGGAAGCGGTAAGCTACTCCGCCCTACTTCATGACATCGGCAGGCTTGGGCTGGACAGGGATTCTTTCGATTCTTTTTTGGACACCGACGAGATAACCGACGACGAGATACCCCATGCCCTAATAGGCGCTGAGATACTGGAGCAGGTGGAGTTTCTGGCGCCGTTCGCTCCGATCGTGGCAAAGCATCATATCCCCTACTCGCCCAATTCGAGGCTTACGGAGAGCGAACATCCGATTGAGTCAAGGATAATCGCGGTAGCCGACTATTTTGATAATTTGACTACCAATAGCGATGTTGCTTCCAGGCTGACTCCGAATCAGGCCGTTGCCAGAATAAAAAAAGAGTCGTTCCAGTTCGACCCGAAGGTCGTCCGTTCGCTTATCAGTGTCCTTCGAAGACAGGGCAAACTCATTTCAGTTAGGTAAAGATGGTCTTAGAATTCATCCTCATAGCTCTGATAACCGGATGGATCAGGGGCGGCGGGTTAAGACGTCTGACTGATCTAACTATCGAATCTTGGTATCTTGTCATAGTTTCTTTTATTATTCAGTCGAGCCTACCGTTTCTGAGCTCTTTAGGTCTTTTGGGATTTAGGTATCCCTTGCTCGTCGTCTCGTACATGATACTGATCTATGCCCTGATCAGAAACAAAGAGACGATCGGATTTTTGGTAGCGGCAATCGGGACTACTCTTAATTTTATCGTTATACTATTTAATGGCGGGATGCCGGTAGATACTGATGGCCTGGGTAGCGAGGCTGTAGCCAGACTTGCTAGCGGGGCTGACGGGATTCACGTATTGCTTGGACCAACGACCCGGTTATCGATACTCGCAGATATTGTGCCGTATCCGCTTCCGGCACCATTTGGAGGGACTGCCAGTATCGGGGACATTCTGCTGGGTCTTGGAATATTTCTTATCATTCAGACCAATATGGTCTATTACGGGAAACATAGGAAGTAGGCCCGTAGGCATAACGAAGAAATTCTGTGATAAAATAAAAAGTCATTTTTAATGAATCGAGGTTTAAGGATCTATGCAAAAGATCTTATCTAAAGTCCTTCGAATGGGTGAAGGGAAAAGATTAAAAGCGCTTGAGGAAAAGGTTGCTCAGGTTAACGAATATGAAGAATCGATTGCCGTTCTTAGCGATAGCGACCTGAAGAAAAAAACAGAGGAGTTTAGAGCCCGCTTTAAGGATGGCGAGTCCTTGGAGCATCTTCGGCCTGAAGCTTTTGCGGTTGTCCGGGAGGCGGCGACAAGAACTGTTAAAATGAGACATTTCGATGTTCAGATCATGGGCGGAATCGTACTGTCCGAGGGGAAGATAGCCGAGATGAAGACTGGAGAAGGAAAGACTCTCGCCGCGACCCTTCCCGTCTATTTGGAGTCGTTATCAAGAAGAGCTACCCACCTCATCACCGTCAATGACTATTTGGCAAAGCGTGATAGTGAATGGATGGGAGAGGTCTACGAGTTTTTGGGCCTAAGCGTTGGACTGATCCAAACGATGATGCCCTCCAGTGAACGGCGGATAGCATATGGTTCTGACGTCGTATTTGGGACAAATAGCGAGTTCGGGTTCGATTATCTTAGGGATAATATGGCAACTAATTCAAAAGAGATCCTTCAAAAGGGTCACGACTTTGCCATAGTCGACGAGATAGACAGTATATTGATAGACGAGGCGAGAACACCTCTTATAATCTCAGGTGAGCCGGAGAAAGCCGCCGATATCTATAAAAAATTCGCCAAGATCGTTCCCAGACTAAAGGATACCGACGATTTTGAGGTCGACGAGAAGTCAAAGACGGTGGCCATAACTGAACCCGGCATTACTAAAGTCGAAAAGGCTCTTGGAATCGACAATCTATACGATCATGTAAATAGCCAGTTGGTAAACCATCTCAACCAAGCTTTAAGGGCACAAGCGCTATTTAAGAACGATGTTGATTATGTTGTTAGAAACGGTGAGGTATTGATCGTCGATGAATTTACCGGGAGGTTGATGGAGGGAAGACGGTACTCGGAAGGCCTGCACCAAGCTATCGAAGCTAAGGAACGAGTCTCAATTCGTGAAGAGAATCAGACTCTCGCGACGATAACGCTTCAAAATTATTTTCGGATGTATGAAAGGCTGGCCGGAATGACGGGTACGGCGGTAACTGAGGCGGAGGAGTTTGCTCAGATATATAAGCTTGAGACTGTTGTTATCCCTACCAATAGGGATATGGCAAGAGACGACCGGCCGGATATGATATACAAGAACGAAGAGGGCAAATTTAAGGCGGTCGTAGAGGATATTGTTAAGAAAAGTAGAGCCGGTCAACCGATCCTGGTGGGGACCATCTCGATCGAGAGATCAGAGAAATTAAGCAAGATGCTTAAGAAGAAAGGCGTAGCTCACGAAGTCTTGAACGCGAAAAATCATGAACGTGAAGCCGATATCATAGCCCAGGCGGGAAAGGCGGGAGCCGTCACCGTCGCTACTAACATGGCGGGTCGCGGAGTCGATATTGTCCTTGGAGGAAACCCAAAAGACGAATCAGACGCAAAAAGAGTATTGAAGGCCGGTGGACTTTATGTCCTGGGAACCGAGCGGCATGAATCAAGGCGCATCGATAATCAATTAAGAGGTCGTTCAGGAAGGCAGGGTGACCCGGGTCTATCAAGATTCTATCTGTCGCTCGAAGACGATCTAATGCGCTTATTCGGCTCAGACAGGGTAAAATCGATGATGGAAAGATTAGGCCTTCCCGATGATCATCCGATCGAGCATTCACTGATCTCCAGATCTATCGAGACAGCTCAACGACAAGTCGAATCGCAAAACTTTGAGATCAGAAAACGCGTTCTTGAATATGATGACGTTATGAACCAGCAAAGACAGATCATCTATGAACAGAGAAAACAGGTCTTTAGCGGGGATAATTTTAAAGATATATCTTTTGAGATAATAGATTCGGTAGTAGAAAACACGATTTCGACTTTCACTAACGCTAATGATTTTTCAGAGGATTGGGATTGGGAAGGCATAGTATCATACTTAAACCAGCTGTTTCCTTTCGAGCTAAAGAAAGAAGATTTTGATTTTGAAAAGACAAACGTTGATCTTTTGAAAGAGGAAATCGTCGAAAAAGCGATCACGCTTTTTAGCGAAAGGGAGGCCGCATTCGGCGAAGAGGCCTTTCAGGAGGTTCAGCGGCTGGTCATGCTTCAGGTCGTTGATGTGAAATGGCGCGAGCACCTTTATGAGATGGATTATTTAAAAGAGGGTATCGGGCTAAGAGCCATCGGCCAAAGAAATCCGCTGATTGAGTATAAATCAGAGGGATTTAACATGTTTCAGGAAATGACAATGAGTATTCACGAGGATTATCTTAGATATATATTTCATGTACAAAAAGTAGAGGAACAACCGGAGCCGCCTAAAAAAATTGAGCAAAAGTTAGCCGCGCCGGAGAATGATGTGCAGCCGAGACAAGGGGTAAAAGCGGGCGAGAAAGTCGGCAGAAACGATCCCTGTCCCTGCGGGAGCGGAAAAAAATATAAGAAATGTCACGGCCAATAATTATAAAGGGATGCGATGATAACAGGTAATCAGGAACGAATAGAAAAATTAGAGGAAAAACTCGCAACTGTTAAGGGGTATCTTTGACCCCGATAATAAAAAAATCGAAATAGAAAAAATAGAAAAAGAGAGTTTGAAGAGCGGTTTTTGGGATGACGCGGGTCGTGCCCAGAAGCTTATGAGTAAGTTTTCAGAATTAAAGAAAGAAGTAGATCTCTATGAGAAAGTCACCGAAGAGCTAAGCAATCTATCTATCTTGAATGAGCTAGCGATCAGTGAATCTGACGAGGACCTATCCATTGAAATAAGTTCGTCCGTCGAAGATTTAGAGAGCGAACTGGACAAACTTGAGGAACGGCAATGGTTCGCGAGTGATCAGGATGTAAATGACGCCATCCTTATTATCCATCCGGGCGCGGGCGGAACGGAATCTCAAGACTGGGCCAACATGCTTCTTAGGATGTATCTCAAGTGGGGTGACAATAGAGGGTTTAAGATCGTTTTAAACGAGGTCTCTTCTGAAGAAGAGGCGGGCATAAAGAGCGCGACGATCACTATAAAAGGAAGGTACGCCTACGGTCTTTTATCCGCTGAAAAGGGCGTACACCGGCTAGTAAGAATATCGCCGTTCGATTCGGCTAAAAGAAGACATACCTCTTTCGCTTCAGTAGATGTGTTGCCGGTCGTTGACGAAGAAATATCTATTACGATCGAAACAAAAGATCTTCGGATCGAGACCTATCGAGCTAGCGGCGCCGGCGGTCAGCATGTAAATGTGACGGATTCGGCGGTAAGAATTACTCATCTTCCCACTGGTGTTGTGGTACAGTGTCAGAATGAGCGGTCACAGACGCAGAATAAGGAGACCGCTTTAAAAATCCTTAAGAGTCGATTGTACGAACGCGAGCTTGAGGAGAGGGAGAAGGAGATGGCAATTCTCCGTGGAGAGCAGCGGGAAATCGCCTGGGGGAGTCAGATAAGATCATATGTCCTTCATCCCTACACCATGGTAAAAGATCATCGGACAAATACGGAAATAGGAAACGCTCAGTCTGTTCTCGGCGGCGACCTTGATAGTTTTATCCACTCATATCTAAGATGGAAGACAACAAAATGAAGCGATCATGCAAACGATAGATAATATATCAAAAGAAGCGCTGCTTGAAAAAATTGAAGAAAAAGCTCTGGATATAAGACGCGATATTGTAAAGATGATAAGTCTGGCCGGTTCGGGTCATCCGGGAGGAAGCCTTTCCGCGGTCGAGATAGTCGCCGCACTCTACTTCGGTGCGATGAACCATGATCCAACAGATCCGAAATGGCCAAAGAGGGACAGATTTGTCTTAAGCAAAGGCCATTCGGCGCCCGTATTATATGCCTCGCTCGCTGAGTCGGGCTATTTTGATAGAAGTGAATTATGGACCCTTCGCAAACTGGGAAGTCGTCTACAAGGCCATCCTGACATGAGAAAACTTCCCGGCATCGAGATATCTACGGGTTCTTTAGGACAAGGATTAGCGGTCGCCAACGGAATGGCGATGGCGGCTAAGATCAATGACGAGGATCATAGTGTCTTTACTCTGATAGGAGATGGAGAAAGTCAGGAAGGCGAGATATGGGAAGCGGCTTTATTTGCCTCACATAACCGGCTAGACAACTTAATAGCCTTTACTGATTTTAATGATCTGCAGATCGACGGAAGAGTCTCTGCGATAAAAGACGTCTGCCCGATCGACGAAAAATGGTCATCATTTGGCTGGCATGTCATATGCGTGGACGGACATAACATCGAAGAGATCGTTGACGCTATAGATAGAGCTAAAAAAGTAGATGGCAAACCGGTAATGATCGAAGCAAAGACCATTAAGGGAAAGGGCGTAACCTTTATGGAAGATAATGTCAATTGGCACGGCAAAGCCCCCAGCGCTGAAGAGCTTGCCTTGGCCCTGGATGAATTGGGCGTAAAGGAGTGGGATTGAACAACTCTGGTTTAGATCTAAGCGTTCTTAAGGCTACGAGAGAAGGTTACGCGGATGCTCTGATGGAGCTAGGCTCTACAAGAGATGACGTCGTCGTCTTAGATTGCGATCTATCAAAGTCAACGGGAAGCTGGCGTTTTGGAAGCGAGTATCCTCGCAGATTTATCAATTGCGGGATAGCCGAGCAGAGCATGATGGGGACAGCTGCCGGCCTGGCTGCCAGCGGAAAGGTCTGCTTTACTGGATCTTTCGCCATCTTTGCCACCGGCAGAGCTTTTGAGCAGATAAGGAATACGATAGCCTACTGCGATCTTGATGTTAAAATATGTCCTACACATTCGGGGGTAACGGTCGGTGAAGACGGTGGTTCGCACCAGTCGATCGAGGATATCGCCCTTATGAGAAGTATTCCAAACATGAAAGTCTTGGTCCCGGCCGATTATTTTGAGGCAAGGGAGATGGTCAAGTCTTCAGCTTCACTCGGAGGCCCTGTCTATATCAGGCTCGGCAGACCGAAGATACCCAAGATCTACGGTGACGATCATGTTTTCAAATTTAGACATGCCGACGTTATTCGATCCGGCGGTGACATAACTATCTTGGCTATAGGGATCATGGTCTCGGAGTCGCTAAAGGCAGCGGACGATCTCTGCAAAATAGGGATAGAGGCTGAAGTGATAAATGTCTCGACACTTAAGCCTCTAGATGAAGAGACGATACTTAAGTCAGTTGGTAAGACAGGTCTGGTGCTTACGGCAGAAGAGCATAGCGTGATCGGCGGACTTGGCGGAGCGGTCAGTGAGTTGCTTGGTGAAAAGCTGCCGACAAAGATAGTAAGGGTCGGGGTTAAAGATCGTTTCGGTACTTCGGGAAAGCCTGACGAACTTCTGGTCCACTTTAATCTGACGGCAGCCGATATCCACGATAGCGCCCGAACGCTGGTTTCTTCACAGTAGGCGCACAATCTTTCCGGGATTTACCTCTTTCAAATGCTTTGATTTAAACTGCGATTTATGATAGCATCTTTCATCGGGAGTGGATGCTTAAAGTATGATTAGACTAAAAAACGCCACCAAGTACTTTGGGCCCGATAAGCCCGCATTAATTGATGTCTCCTTAAAAATTGAAAAAAGTGAATTCGTTTTTTTAGTAGGTCCTTCCGGTTCAGGTAAATCAACGTTCATTAGGCTTTTGCTTCGTGAATTTCTCCCTACCCGGGGCGAAGTATACGTTTCGGGGCAGGATGTGACCAGATTACGTCCGTGGAAGATACCGTTTTTAAGACGAAACATCGGTTGTGTATTCCAAGATTTTAAATTACTGCCCAATAAGACGGCATTTGAAAATGTCGCTTTTGCTTTGGAAGTCATCGGCAGAAACAAGCATGTCACAAAGACGCATGTAACCGAGGTCCTAAGACTGGTCGGGCTCGAAGATAAGCTAGACAGCTATCCGGAGGAGCTATCCGGAGGAGAACAGCAGAGAGTATCGATAGCCAGAGCTTTTGCCAACCGGCCTCCCCTGTTGCTAGCCGACGAACCGACCGGAAATCTTGATCCGGCGACATCGCTTGGCATTATGTCTCTTTTAAACAGGATAAACAGGACGGGAACAACCGTACTTATAGCTACACATGACCGCGAGATGGTCGATAGCATGCGAAAGCGCGTCATAGCCCTGGAAGATGGAAAACTGGTCAGAGACCAGCTTAGAGGGGTCTATGGTTATGAAAGTTAATATCGCCTATTTCGGCAAAGAAGCCATCCTCAGTTTTAAGAGGAACTGGGTCCAAAGTGTAGCCGCCATAACTACTGTCGCGTTATGTTTGATAGTCGTCGGTGTTATCGCGATCACGCTATACATCGGTGGTCAGATGATAAAAGAGATAGAATCACAGGTAGAGATTCAAGTATATCTAGCCGACACTGCGACGACTAAGCCAATACAGGCTTTCCAAAAGGAGTTGGTCTCGTGGGATGAGGTAAAACAGGTCGAATATGTCTCTAAGCAGGACGCGCTGGAGATATTTAAGAAAAAATTCGAGAATAACCCCGAAGTCGTAGATAACCTTTCTGACAACCCGCTGCCCGCCTCCTTTGTCATCATGTTGAATAACTCAAGAGAGGTAGAGGATATAGCGGGCCGGATAAAGGGTCTTGATAATATTGATGAGCTGGTAACCGATGAGAAAGATATCAAGTATGGTAAGGAATTTGTCGGCAGGTTGTTTGCTTTTACAAGAAGATTATCGATGGCGACGTCGGCATTCGCGATCTTACTTATATTTGTCTCTCTAGTCTTGATCACAAACACTATAAGGCTCGCGATATTTGCCCGAAGAAAAGAGATCAACATAATGAGGCTGGTAGGTGCCTCGAGTTGGTTTATAAGAATACCGTTTATTATTGAGGGCATGATAGAGGGCGCGATAGGCTCAGGCATCGCTATTTTGTTTTTGACCTTGATTTATAATACATTTTTTAGTAAGCTTGCCAACGGTGAATGGTTGTCGTTTGTGGCTATACCGTTCGACCAAGGGGCTTTCATCCGTTTGACCTTTATGCTCGCGTTCGGCGGAATAGCAATTGGAGCGTTAGGCAGCATGATCGCTCTTAGAAGGTTCCTGAAAGTTTAAAGCTAAACAAGCTAGATGTCGATATATAAACAGTTGTTGAATGGGTGGATGAATGCAGATAGGCCTTACTAAGCGCGTATTTTTTATTTTAACATCATTTACGATAGTCTTCTCCTTACTACTCCCTTTTCCAAGTACTGTCTTAGGCGCGTCCGAGCGGCAAAAATTAGAAAATATTCGAAAAGAGATCAATAAAAACAGAAGCAAAAGCGCCGATAATGAGATATCTGAGTCACAGCTGGAAAAAGAGATAGAAGCGGCGGATAAGACGTTAAGCGAGGTTCAGGAAAAGATCGATCATCTCCAGTCCGAAATCGATGAAGTAAGGGCAAAGATGAGGATCGTGCAGGGAGAATTAAGCGAATTAAACGATCAACTGTTAAAAAATCAAAATGAATTAAATATTGCGCTAAAAGACCTGCGTCGCCTTAATAAGCAGCTAGGAGATAGGGCCGAAGAGTATTATAAAAATAACGAGATGTCATATATAGAAGTCCTTCTTTCCGCGCAGAGCTTCATAGATTTCTTAAACAAGGCGGATTTTCTGGCAAGGATCGTAAATCAAGACACAAAGTTACTAAAAGAGATAAAAAATGTAAAAGTCGATGTTGAAGCGTCAAAAAAAGATATCGAAAAGAACGAGGAAGACACTCAAGAGCGAGAGGCCGAACTTCAAACTGAGATCGATAGGATAAGCGCTCTTCAAAACAGGGAGAAGAAAGAGAGAAATTCACTTACCTCATTAATGAACGACAAGAAATCGATACTGGCTAAGATCGGAGACGAGCAGGCCCAGATAGTGGCGAAGCTCGAGGCATACCAAAGAGACGCGCTTAAGTTGGAAAGGGCCATCAATACTAGTCCGAGCAGGGGCGGCGGAACATTCATCGGTACCCCGTCAGCAAGCGGATTCCAATGGCCGGTCCAAGGGACGTTGACTAGTCGTTTTGGTACGAGATGGGGTCGCATGCATGAGGGGATCGATATCGGGGTCCCGACCGGTACCCCGGTGGTGGCGGCGAAATCAGGAGTCGTAAGCATAGCTAGATATTATGGAGGCTATGGATATTTGATAGATATCGATCATGGGGGCGGAGTCCATACGCGTTATGGCCACAACTCGAGGCTGATAGCCAAAGAGGGTCAGGCGGTATCCAGAGGTCAGGAGATCGCGAAGGCCGGAAGTTCCGGACGTTCGACCGGGCCTCATGTTCATTTCGAGATAAGGTTTAACGGCGCGGCCTACGATCCGCTGAACTATCTCCCCTAAAGTCCGCCGGGTAAAAAGCTTGCTTATCTGGTTAAAATCGAGATCTCGTATTAAAATAACGCTGACAAATAATTTTTCAATGAGGGGTTTAGATAATGCCTAAGAGAATACTAATAATCGTCGGAGTCCTGCTGGCAATAGCGTTTGCCACGGGGGTTTTCGTCTCCGGGTTTTTTATCGGCACACTCTTTCAGACTGACAATACGCCTTCAATCAGTCTGGGGGGGTCGGGAAAAAAACTGGGAGTCGCAAGCGAAGTCTTCGATATCGTAAGAGATCAATATGTTGACAAGGAATCTAAAAGAAAACTACAAGATGGTGCTATTGACGGGATCTTGAAGGCTCTCGACGATCCATATACTCGACGACTTAAGGGTGATCACTTTAAGATCCTTGAGGAGCAGACTAACGGCAGGTTTAGTGGTGTCGGGATCGAGATCAGTACGGAAGACGGTAAGTTGATCGTCGTTTCGCCGATAAAGAATACACCGGCGGCGAAGGCGGGGGTAGAGGCAAAAGACCTGATCGTCAAGATAGATGGCAAGAGCACAGAGGATATGGATATACAGGAGGCCGTTAAACTTATCAGGGGCGAAGAGGGTTCAAAGGTGGTCTTGACTTTTGTAAGAAATGGCGGCAAGCCTTTTGACGTCGAGATAATCAGACAGGATATAAAGGTCCCCAACGTAAGCGGCGAAATAATAGACGGTGATATCGGTTATATTAATATATTGCAATTTAGCGAAAGTACCGGTAAAGACGTCGATAAAGAACTAAAGTCGCTTAAAGAAAAGGGGGCAGCCGGTATTATCATCGACCTTAGAAGTAACCCGGGCGGTTTACTGGAAGAGGCGGTCATCGTTTCGAGCAGTTTTATTAAAACCGGAGAGCCGGTTGTTAAGATCAAGCCAAGAGATGGAAAAAGTGAGACGAAGTTGTCCACGGGAAAATCGGCTGATACAGAGATACCGCTGGTCATTTTGGTAGACAAAGGAAGCGCCAGCGCGTCGGAGATCGTCGCCGGTGCTATCCAAGATCATGGTCGCGGAGAGATAGTCGGCGAAAAGACTTTTGGAAAAGGTTCCGTTCAATCCGTCATTACGCTTTCGGATGGTTCAGGCCTTGTCATCACAACAGCGAAATACCTAACTCCGGACGGAAGGTCTCTTAGCGGTAAAGGGATAAAACCCGATGTCGTCGTCGAACGTGATATGGAAGCTCATAAGTCAGGTGACGACAATCAATTAGATGTGGGAGTCAAGACTCTGCGTGAGATAATGGATAGTAAGAAAGGTAAGAGCTAGTTCAAGAGAGGTCAGTCTTCGTCTTCGATCTCGTTTTCTTCCAATAGCGCGAAAGTCTCTTCGTCCGCAAACTGGCCGATAGTCGGCTGAATTTCCTTGGTCGCCTGACGGGACGTGCTTTCCCGGTCGCTAGATTTTAGCTTTAAACTTCTGGAGTCGGCGATAAGTTCTATTTCCGTCTCGGCGTTATCAAGTTCCCTGAAATTCAAGTAGTTAAAGCTTTGAACATTTATAAAGACGCAATCATTTACTATCATCGTGGCGCTATTTTTGCTGGCGAAGACCTTGACCAGCTCACCGCTGCCCGAAGAGATTGTTTTGCCGTCGACAATATAGTTATAATCGAGACCTTCGAATGTCTCCAGCGCCCGAAGCATGTCTTTCTTATGATATATTGTACCTTCGTTAATAATGCATGGCGCAAGATTTTGATTTTTTGGAACGTTCATGAAATGACCTCACGATTTTGGTCTATTTTATCACATCATATGTAAATGGATAAGAGAAAATAAAAAAGATTTAGAAGGAGATTAACGATTTGCAAATAGGCAAAAAAATATTAATGGTTTTAAATAAAGATCCAAAAAAGGTCTATGAAATAGAGGACCTTCTTGGTGATAACAGCTTGGGTGGGATAAAAAAGAAAGACCTTAAGCGCGCTGTACGTATATTGGTCGATGAGGGTTTATTGATAAATGTGGAACGAGGCTTTCGGTATCTTGGAGACGATGAGACTTTCAGCGGGTGGTTTTCCGCCACGACAAGAGGATATGGATTCGTGGTTACGGACATCGGAGATTTTTTTATCCGTGAAAGCAATGTAGTGGGGACGATGAATAAAGATGAAGTCATCGTAAGACGCGTGAAGAAGTCGAAGTCGAGTAGAAAATTAGAGGGTAAGATTGTCGAGATAGTCAACAGAGCTCATAAAGTCCTGGTCGGCAGGTTGGATAAGAAGAAAGGGGTTATAGAAGTCACCCCGATAAATAAAAAGATATCTTACCTTATCAGTGTCCCGGACGGATCGGAAAAAGGGGCCAAAACAGGCGACATAGTCGTAGTAGATATTGATGTCTGGCCGGACGGGCGAAGGTCTTTAGAGGGTCACGTAATAGAAGTGCTGGGAAAAGAGGGCGATCCCGGCGTAGATATAGAGACAATTATATTTTCCTATGGCCTACTGACGGAATTTTCACCGGGACATACTAAAGAATTAGAAAAAATAGACACATCGATCAGCGATGAAGAGATCAAGAGGAGAAACGATCTTCGCAAGATTTTCACTGTGACTATCGATGGTCTCGACGCAAAGGATTTTGATGACGCCATTTCGCTGGAGGTCGATCAGGACGGAATGTTTGATCTGTGGGTCCACATAGCTGACGTCTCACACTATGTTAAGAGCGGCACGGTTATCGATGAGGATGCGATAGAGAGGGGCACGAGCGTATATCTCCCGGGACGGGTGATTCCTATGCTTTCGGAAAAACTTTCCAATGATATCTGCAGCCTAAAACCTGAAGTCGACAGGTTGACTTTTTCAGTGAGGATGAGGATAGACAAGAGTGGCGAAGTCGTGAAATATGACTTCGCTGAGACGGTGATAAGAAGCGATTATAGATTGACCTATGAAGAGGTCGATCGATATATTGAAGCCGACGATTATCCGAGCGAGCCCTTAAGAAAGCTTATCAAACAGCTTGATCTGTTAAGTTGTCTGCTTTCAAAAAAGAGGACTGCCAGAGGCAGCCTTGAGTTTGAGACGATCGAGCCGAAATTCGAGTTTAATGATCTTGGTTGGCCCGTCGGCCTTGATATCAGACAGCGGACTTCGGCAACGGCCATCATCGAAGAGGCGATGATCCTGACTAATGAGACAGTCGCCGGTTTTATGGCGAAAAACAAATACCCGATGATCTACAGGGTCCACGATAAGCCCGAGCCCGACTCCTTGGTTCAGATAGGAGAATTGCTAAAAGAGCTTGGCTATCCGACAGGCTCACTTGAAGATGCGCATCCAAGGACGTTTCAAGCGTTGATCGATTTCGCTCACGATCGTCCCGAAAAGATCCTCATCAATTCATTACTGCTCCGCTCTATGCGACAAGCCGTATACTCTTCAGAGTCGAAGGGACACTTTGGACTTGCCTCCGAGATGTATACGCATTTTACCTCTCCAATAAGAAGGTACCCCGATCTCGTCGTCCACAGGCTCTTAAAGAAAAGTCTTAGAAGCGATAAGAAAGAAGACGGAAATAGAGAAAAAATAGATGAGGATCTTGGTAAGATCGCAAAAGTAAGCTCCATCAAAGAGAGAGTCGCGGTGGACGCTGAAAGGGAGTCCGTAGATCTTAAGATGAGTCAATATATGAGCGGTCACGTGGGAGATGTTTTTAAAGGGGTGATCAGTGGCATATCGTCCTTTGGACTCTTTGTCAGATTATCTAATTCGGCCGAAGGTCTGGTTCATGTAAGAAGGCTGGGAGATGATTACTATAATTTTGATTCGAAACGGTACTTACTTGTAGGTGAGAGGAGCAAGAAGATATATAGGCTTGGACAGCATGTCACGGTGAAGGTAGCAAACGTTTCAATACCAAAACGTGAGATCGACCTTGTCATCCTGAATTAAGGCGTCAGCTTAATGATAAAATCGTTTAATTTGATATAATTAATGTAGGGGAAACAATATGGGTGAACAGCTGACTATTACAAAAAATAAAAAAGCGGAACACAATTTTTTTATCGATGACCGCTATGAAGCGGGAGTTGTTCTAACCGGTACGGAGGTAAAATCCTTAAGAGCCCGGAAGGTAAACATGGTCGACAGTTTTGCCAGGGTACAGGATGGTGAGGTATGGCTTTACAATTTACATATCAGCCCATATAGCCATGGTAATATTGCAAATCATGAACCTACTCGGACGAGGAAACTTCTTCTTCATAAAAGTGAGATCAGGAAGCTGATTGGAAAGACTAAGGAAAAAGGTTATACTTTGATACCGCTTCGCATCTATTTCCTGCGAAATGTGGCCAAAGTCGAGATCGGATTGGCACGGGGTAAGAAGCTCTTTGATAAAAGAAGACAGATAGCAAAGAAGACCGCCAAACGCGATATGGAAAGAGCCTTTCGCGAAAGACAGAAGAGCTAAGCCTGCGTTTGTTTTCCTTGTTAAAGCGTCACTGTTTAAGTGCTTAGCCAAAATCGGTTAATGAAAAATAAATAAGTTAATTGGGCATAAAGTTAGTTAGACGCCAAGCGAAAATGTAAGCTGCAAGGCAGACGACGGATGAGGCAGGGGAGTGTATCTTTATACATGACTTTGCAGAGTCCGATGATAACGCAGCAGATTAGCGTTTCATTTTGTGAAGATAGGGACGCCAAGCGAAAATGTCAGGTCGTCAAGGCAGACGACGGATGAGGCAGGGGAGTGTATCTTTATACATGACTTTGCAGAGTCCGATGATAACGCAGCAGATTAGCGTTTCATTTTGTGAAGATAGGACGCAAGCGAAAATGTAAGCTGCAAGGCAGACGACGGATGAGGCAGGGGAGTGTATCTTTATACATGACTTTGCAGAGTCCGAGGATAACGCAGCAGATTGCGTTTTCGGTTGTGTCCTGGGGGCGTAAAGGCTTCGACAGGAGTTAGTCTGCAATAAGGAAGCGAGCCGAGATCCGGTAACCTCGTTAAACTTACCGGGCGTTCATTTAAACGCTGAAGAACCAGTAGCACTAGCCGCCTAATTAGAGTGGCTACGTCGACTGATGTCAGTCCGCGACATCAGACCCGGCGCCGCTAAGCGGACTACCGTGCGGCCTAAGTCTGTAAGCCGCTAGGGAAACCAAACAGGCTGGCCCACCCATCGACCTGCCCGCGGGTCCTTGGTGGGTAAGAAAGTACGCGGGATACGCTCGTAGATGCCTTATTGGGATGCTTCTGGACTCGGGTTCGATTCCCGACGCCTCCACTATAAGGGCTTTTCGCTGGCATTAACTGCGTCAGCCGTCGATTTTTTATAGGATCGAGTACATATGTACACTCCCCGATAAAAAATCTAGCCTTCCTTGTTTCTGCTCAGCGAAAAGCCCTTATAGCCCTTTAGACAGAGAACTATTAGGGGCATCTGCTGTGTCAAGTGGCAATGCTCGGTCGAGTCACGTACCAGATATATACACCTTTTTCACTCAATCGCATCTGCTCTTCGTGTTTACCCCTTACTCTCTGACCCTTTACGTTTATGCGAGGCAATGACCCTCAGCCGCGGCAATCTACAACCCCTCAAATCTTTTCAAAACCGATCAACTTTTAAAATTTAATATTTAATATTTACAACTTACAATTCGAGAAGCGCTACTTTGCTTCGAGCTATTTGCTCTTGGTTTTAACAACTTTTTTGTTACCCCAAATCCGCTCTTCCAACTGTCACCCGCGAGACAAGGACCAAACAGTTGTCGCAATCTCCGATCCCCTCAAGCCCGTCGCAACCGATCAACTTTTAAAATTTACAATTCGAGAAGCGTTACTTTGCTTCGAGCCCTCTCTTCTCGCTTGCCTGCTTTTTGGGTATATTAGATGTGTGAAACTGGAATGGCGAAAATATATAGCTGAATTTTTTGGTACATTTTCCTTGGTGTTCGCGGGAACTGGGGCAATCGTCGTAAATGACATCACCGGCGGTGGGGTCGGAGGTCTCGGTATCGCTGCCGCGTTTGGTCTTGTCGTTATGATAATGGTCTACAGTCTTGGCGACATTTCCGGTGCCCACATCAATCCGGCGGTGACTATGGCGTTTGCCGTCGCCCGGCATTTCCCTGTTTCCCAAGTTCCGTTCTATTGGCTTTCCCAGTTTAGCGGTGCGATAGCCGCCTCTTTTTTAGTAAGGCTTTTATATGGTAACGTCGCGAATCTTGGGGCGACATTTCCAAAAACAAGTATCATGACTACGTTTGTTCTTGAGATTGTTCTAGGTATGTTACTGATGTTCGTCATAATGGCTGTCGCTACCGGAACTAGAGAAGTAGGCGGTATGGCGGCGATCGCGATCGGAGGGACTATCGCCCTGGGAGCGATAGTCGCGGGTCCTATCTCCGGCGCTTCGATGAACCCGGCAAGATCGCTGGCTCCAGCATTGGTAACCGGAAATTTAAATGATGTTTGGATATATCTGCTTGCTCCGACTATCGGAGCTATCGTCGGCGCTCTTTTTTATCAGCTAGAGATCGATAATTTTAGAAGCGGCTTTAAATTAGAAAAATAAGGGACTACGAGCTATTCGGAGATTACTTATGTCGCCCAACGTCAACGTTCCTTGAATTGACCAATTGTCTTGCGTCATCTTACACTATTCTATATTTAATACTTACAATTCGAGAAGCGGTTTTTGCTTCGAGCCAAGGTTAGCCCTTGAGTTTTTTTATCTCCTGCTCCACCTCTGCGGCGAAATCATCTTCAAGACCCAACTCAACAAGCGCGTCTTTTCCGCTTTTGTTATAAGATTCAACTATGTTAAAGGGAATATCTTCCAGCAGCCAGCCGAGCGCCATGTAAAAGTATTCTTTATCCATGGAAATATTATTTGCCTTGGCAAACCTTGCCTTCAGAAATAAAGCTTCAGCCAATCGCTTATTGTCCCTGATTTTGTCATCGTAATGATCGACCGGTCTTGGAATATGATCTAGAAGCCCGTAATTCTCACAAAGCTTTGAAGCCTTGCGGTCCAATTCGCCAAAGTAGTCTCTAAAAGCATCGATATTTTGCGGATCGAAAAGCTCTATTAGCTCACTTAACTTATCTGGAAAGTTTGCTCCCACAACGTCCCAAAAAAGTTTGTCAAACGGCTCGGGGATCACCAGGCTGCCAAGAATAAAATAGCTGCCCCCGGCATCTTTTGTCTCTTTTATCATCTCTTCGATATTGCTTAGATCGTCACCTATGTAGGGTATTAAGGGAACGCAGCAGGTGCCGGTAAGGATGCCCTTTTCCGCGATTTCTCTCATCGCCTGAAATCTTTCCTTTGCCGTCGGAGTGCCTTTTTCAAATAACTGAAGATCGTCGGCGATCTTGGAATTCTTTGAGGAGCTGGTTATAGACATAGAGACAGCGATCCAGGACTTATTGCTTATCTTTTTTATGATATCAAGGTCTCTAACTACGAGCGGGGATTTCTCGATGACGTGCATCGGAAATTCTTTTTCATCGATCACCTCAAGCATCGCCCTTATCTCTCCCAGTTCGACCTCTATAGGTTGGTAGTCTCCGATTGTGATGACATCTTTTTCCAAATGATCAAGTTCACTTGAAAATTTAGCCGCCGCGTCTTTTTTGACCGCGACTTCGCTACCATCGTTGGCGCTAATATTGTAGCAATAGGCACAATCAAAGGAGCAACCCCGATAAGGACCGGCGTTATACTTTGTCCAACACCATCCGCCATCGACGTACTTATGGGTAGTTACTATTTTATCTACTTCTATCTCGGGATATTTTTCAGTCATGACACTACATTATAGTTAGGCAAGGCCTTTATAGCTAGGATACTTATTAAAAATGATATATGATGACTAAACTATTAAAGTTTATATAAGTTAAATCCGATTGATAGATTATTATGATATTTACCGCGATCCTCATGTATATAATATTAGCGGCAGCTGTCCTTAGCGGTGTGCTTGCCGTATATATCGCTGCCTCGACTCTTTTTTCTTCCAAGAACCAAGCGGCGGAAAAGGAGATTATTCCGGTCGAGGAAGTCCAGGTCTTTGCTAGAAAAAAGATGAAGAAAGAGAACAAGAAGAAGAAAGAGAAGCCAGTTGTTGCCGGGGCCGGCGGCTCGTTGATCGAGAAATTAGCCGAGCTTCCCGAGGGCTATCATGTCTTAACCGGTCTTGAGCTGAAACTTACCGAACCGGTGAGGCAAAGGGGAATTAAGTCCGACCAAGCCGAAGTGGACTTTCTTGTCATGGGGCCAAAGAGGATATTCATTTTGAAGCAGGCCTCCATCGATAGCGACGTTGCTGACGTAAAGCTGGAAGAGAAGGTAGTGTCAGTATATTTAAAGAAGAACCTGATGAAAGAGTACCGGGTTGTCGGATGGCTGGTAGGTGACGGTGAGAGCAGTAACGATGTTAAGACTGTTTCCAAAGACAGTCTAATCGACGAGATAATCAAGCTTGAGCGCTATTCGCAAGGCAAAAAAAGCAGACCTGTAGGCGAGGACGCCCACGAGATACTTTCAATACTTAAACTTTCAAGGTGGGAAAGTGGAGAGAGCGATCAACCGGACCACGGTTCCCACGTGTTCGCCTAAGACCCTTCTTGTTACGAATTATTACAAGAGATTTTTATACAGCCCTTTGGTCAAACTTACTCGGCCAAGCAATCCATGCGATCATGATCTCCTAAAATCAATTACTTAAACAGTTGGACGACTTCTTAGTTATAGGTATTCTAAAAAAATAGTTCACGAAATCTAGCCCATAACCTAACCCTTGACTTTATCTTTAGTGTAGCGGATTGATTTTATTATCAAAAAGATTTATGATGTTTGCTGATAATTACGGTAGAATTGATACGAAAAAATTAATAAAAGAGGTCTAAAATTTGTCCAAAAAAACCTGGCAATTAATATCGGCTCTGCTCGACATCTTATTCATAAACATAGCTATAATCCTCTCTTTTGTCATCCGTTTTCAGGGCAGTATACCGGAGTTTAATTTTCAGGCTTATACTAACTTAGCTATATTTATAACTATCATCCAAGTAGGAGCTCTTTTTATATATGATATATACCTGCCCGAGCGCACGGAAGGGGCTGCCTCTATACTCGGATCGGTCGTAAAAGCGGCGACACTTGGCACTTTAGTAACTGTCACACTCACTTTTTTTGTCGGGTTTTTCTCGTATCCAAGATCTGTCTTTTTAATATCATGGCTTCTTTTTATAGTCTTCCTCACCGGCTGGCGCCTGGTCAGCACTAAAGTCCTTCTTGTCGATTGGCCGACACAAAGGATCCTGGTAGTAGGAACGGGAGAGCTAGGGCGGCAAGTCGTAAAAGAGTTGAAGGCTAGAAAAAAATGGGGCTATGAAGTCGTAGGGATCGTTAGCGGTACGGCGGACCAGGCAGATGGGATCGACGGCGTTCCGGTCGTCGGGCGTTCCGCCGATCTTATAGATGTGATCTTGGAGCAGCGGGCCGACAGGGTAATAGTTACAACACCAATAAAGCAGCGAGAACTTTTAGAAGAACTTCCAAGAACCCATTCAGCCGGAGTAAAAATCGAGATCGTTCCCGATCTGTATGAGATATTTATCGGAACGGTCGATCACAATCTATTAAGCGATATTCCCTTGATCGAACTTACCAAGGAGCCGGTCCCCAGTTGGGAGTCTCTCGCTAAATCTTTAATGGATAGAGTGGGGGCGGTGGCGCTTCTTATCATAACTATTCCGCTATTGCTTATAGTGGCAATAGCTGTAAAATTGACCTCGTCCGGTCCCGTCATATTTAAACAGCGGCGGGTGGGAAAGAGAGAGAAATTATTTTACCAATATAAATTCAGGACGATGATCGACGACGCGGAAGCTAAGACCGGTCCCGTCCTTGCAACTGAGGACGATAAGAGAATTACCGGGATCGGGAGTTATCTAAGGAGATATCGCCTTGACGAACTTCCGCAACTTGTAAACATCCTGGAGGGCGATATGAGCTTTGTGGGGCCGAGGCCGGAGAGACTTTTCTTCGTTGATCGGTTTAAGGAGGAGATACCCGGTTACATAGAGCGATTTAGGATAAAACCCGGTCTTACGGGTCTGGCTCAGGTAAACGGTTCCTATGCGACAACGGCCGCTAATAAACTGAAATATGATCTTATATATATTTATCATCAATCATTTTTTTTGGATCTAAAAATCTTATTCAATACCGTCAAGGTAGTGTTGACGGCGTCGGGGTCGAGATAGATGGCAGCGAGTAACAACCAAAAAAAGAATAATAAGAAGAAAAATAAGGGCGGCCTAAAGAAGGCTGCAAGCGTACCGGGAAAGAAGGCGGCTAAAAAAGATCCTATCGATCTCTGGTTGGAGTATCTTATGTACGCCCTCATCGTACTTGTCCCCCTTACTTTTTCCAGGGTGACTTTCGATCAATTTGATATCGTCAAGATGGCGATCTTCAGGTATTTGACTATCATCCTACTCTTTGTCTGGCTGCTGAAAGTTTTTACAGCGAAAACGGTAAAAATAAACAGGACCAGACTTGAGTACCTGCTACTATCGTTTCTGGTCATAGCCTCTATATCGGTATTTACATCGATCCATTTTTTCTCGTCTCTTCAGGGAAAATTTAAGAGGTATGAAGGTATCTTTACTTTCATCAACTACGCCGTTATCTATTTTCTTGCTCTCCAGGTCTTTGATGATAGGCAAAAGCTCGCCAGGCTCGCTCGTTTTATCGGCGTCACGGCGATAGTGGTAGCGTTTTATGGCAGTCTTCAGTACCTGGGACTTGATCCGCTGGATTGGGGGACGAAACCTTTTGAGGAGCGGAGCAGCTTCTCCAGTTTTGGAAATCCTGATCTATTAGCCGCTTACCTTGCGCTCTCACTGCCGATCCTTCTTGGAAATTATCTTAGCGCCAGAAACAATCTCGAAGCGGCGATGTTCGGTTTCGGTTTTTTTATTGTCGGCGGCTCACTTCTTACGACCTCTACCAGAGGTGGATGGATCGGCGCTTTGATCGGAGTAGTGGTATTTTTTATTCTTACCGCGAGGAAGCTTAAGCCGCAGCTCGGAAAGATCGCGATAATCACCGCGGTCTCGATCACGCTATTTGCGGGATTGCTTATCTATTCATCCAATCCCGACAATAAAGTAATGAATTTAAACCGGCGGATCACCAGCGCGTTTAATTTTTCCGGCGGTTCGGTAGGCAGTAGGGTAGAGATATGGAACGCCGGACTGGCCATGGTAGCTGATCGCCCGCTTTTGGGCCAGGGTCTTGGGACCTTCAGGATGGCGTCGGAGCATTATGAGACTTTTAATTATGTGAAGATGGTCGGCGGAAGAACGGTTGCCGATAACGCCCATAATTATGTTATCCAGTTACTTGCCGGGGCCGGTATCCCGGCCACTCTTTTCTTTGTATCGTTTATATTTCTCATCTTTTACTACGCTTTTAGGGCAGCAAGAAATAACCCGGATGAAGAGCTAAGCCATGATCTTACAAATGATTTCACGATCTTTTCAATAGCGATAGGATTGATCGGGTTTGTCGTTTACCTTGGCTTTGTGGTAAAGATTTTGAACAGTAATGTCGTAAACGATAACTTCCTTGCCAATCTGTTCTTCAGTTTCTTTCTGTGGCTCGCTTTTTCTGTGATGATCGTCGTTCAGCAACCGATAAAGAGATCATCGATCAAGTCGAGGGTTGACTACTCTTATCCGGCTCTTGTGGCTGCCGCTATCGGATATTTTGCCTATCTGATATCGGGCATAAGCGTCGTCGGCTCAAGCGCCGTCTTTTGGGTAATACTCGGAGCGCTGATCGGCGGCACAAAGCTTAAAAAGACATGGTCAAGGAGTCAGGAATCTGCATTTTCGTTCACCGTTCCCATGGCTATGATTCTTATTATCGTTATGTTTGTCGCCACATTCACGACTACACGGATGTTGATCGGTGACTTTAACTTCGCTAACGCTTATTTTTTAACAAATACTCGCTCCGTTGATGCCGCCGCCGCATACGAAAGAGCCTTTTCGATGTACCCTAACGCCAGGTATCAGACCGATCTTGGACGTTATTATATCGGCCAGGGTAATCTCGATCTTGCTATTTCGGCATTTGAAAAGGCGAAAGACGCTGAGCCTGTCGAGGCTGATGTCAGGATATTCTTAGGCAATATCTATTATGAAAAATATTTGAAATCGGGTGACGCCAAGTATAAAGATATGGCTATCGAAGAGATGACCTTTGTCATAGACAGAAGGCCGTTCTCTGTTCCCGCTAATTATTTGATGGGCGGATATTATCTTGACAAAAAAGAGTATAAAAAGGCGGTTGAGAGATATCACGTCGTTGAACAGATCAGCCCTACCTACGGTAACGTCCTCTCCAAGCTGGCGGAGACCTATAAGGAGCTGGGCGACGCTCAGCAGGCGAATTTTTATGTCGATAAAGCCAAAGGGTCAACCGGTAAGTAGATCGATTATTAATAGCCTTAGCAAGCGCTTCCCAACTCATTTGTCCGATCATCAAAATCTTACGACTTAAACTAAAAAAACTGGCCCTTTTGGATAGCGAAATTCCGTTTCAGGAGGTATAATATACTCTGTGGATGGTAGTTTATTGTCGGTAAGTGGTTAAAGTATGGCCAAGCTGGCAATAAACTTATTATCAAAGGGTCACTGACTTAAAATTATGTTGAACCGGCAGACAGCCATGGTGTTTTGATCGCGGCTTAAGATTACGACTTGAAGATTGAAATTATCGTGGCGAAAGCGTCTCTTGGTAGCTGGTTGTCGGATAGCATAGATACTAGTCAGGCTTTTAAGTTATTGCAGCCGCTAGTGAGGTAAGAGTTGCCAGAAGAGAGAAAGAGAAGCGTAGCGTCATTACAGGCTATTTTATTTGCTATGCTTGCTTTGGCTTTAATAGTCTCAGCGCTCTATCTTGTTGTAAACGAACCCGCCACTTGGGTCGTAAGTAAGAGAGAAAGCCGCGATTGCCTTCGTTGCCACGCGGAATTTATACCGGACTTCGACGACAAATCCACGCATTACCCTTTTGATAAAAAGGCTTGCACGATGTGCCACACCAAGCATGGCACGACTGAAATAAGCCAGATAAAAAAGGAAGATTCCGTCTCCAAGGCAAACGCCGACGAACTGGACAAATACAAGGGATATCTCACCCGTTTTGAGGCGCCAAAACCAGCCAATAAATCAAAGCTAAAAGCCTCTATCGGGAAGTTATGCGTAAACGAATGCCACCAGGAGTCAGTTAGTATTCAAGACGGGAAGAAGTATAAGATGCCCCCGTTTGAGAAGCGTAAGTGTTTAAGCTGTCACGACCCCCACTCTTCAAAGTATGTGAACCTAACGGTGGCGCCGATAAGGACGATGTGCCTGTCGTGTCATCCAAAAATCGCTGAATATTACAACAAAAACACCCTTCACCCCCCGTTTAAGCTGGGTGTCTGTACGTCTTGCCACAAGCCGCACGCGTCAAATTTTAAACCGATGTTAAGGGCGGAGAGAAACATCCTTTGTCCTTCGTGTCATCCAAAAATTGCGAAACTTAAATTAAAGAAGACAAAGATGGAACCGTTTGAGAAGGGTCAGTGCACTGTCTGTCATAACCCGCACGGATCTAATAACGAAAAGCTATTTCAGGCCCCGATACCAACGCTTTGTTTCAGATGTCATAAGGGTATCGAGGAGTTTCAAAAGAAAGCGGTGATGATGCCGCCGTTTAGAGAAGGAAAATGTTTGAATTGTCATTACGGGATGGCCGGAGATTATGTCAAGCTGTTACGCGCGCCGCTGGAAGGAAACAAGATATGCTTTCGCTGCCACGGCGAGAAGGAAGATAACTATAAAGGCATAGGCCACTCTAAAGTGGTAAGAAACGCCTCACCCTACCAGCCGGAAGGAGGGGTAGGCAGCTGCCTGAACTGTCACGAGCCCCATGGTTCTAATTACGCCAGATTGCTTCAAAAGGAGCAGATATCTCTCTGCCTTAGCTGCCATGGCCCCAGGCGTTACTTCGCCCACCCGATCGGTTTTAAGT
>SDBV01001220.1_pt1 | contig 38631 bp, 54 predicted proteins | sample 2277081 | NCBI WGS metagenome assembly SDBV01 (sample SAMN10402039, study PRJNA504765) | marine sediment metagenome | isolation source: marine sediment core GS10_PC15, 223 cmbsf | place: Arctic Ocean: Southern Knipovich Ridge | collected 2010 | reverse complement strand
AATATCTCGAATAATAAATGGCGTGTTGGAGCCTACAGGAATGGGGGAACCTCGATTGAGAGTACAGTGGCTTATCCCACCGTTGATTCCAACCCCGCTGATTCTGCGGAGGTTCTGAATCTGGAAGGTATTGACTTGGAACCCTATATCGAGCAAATAGCGGTGGGAGTCAAATTTGAGCTAACAGATGCCGAATTCACGGTCTCCTATACGGACAGCAGAAATGTGAGTGCTTCTTAGGTTGACAAATTTGAGAAATGTGGTACAATAATAGTAAGGAAATATGTCTTTAAGGAATGACTGATGGCGATACCTGATGTATTAAATCCAACTACTCCGACTGGTGACTTTGATTATGAAGCCTATCGGACGAAGATACAGGAAACGGCGGCTCAGACCCGGGATATTGGGGATACGAGTGTTCCGTCTGGGGCGAAGGCTACTGTTGGACAATTAGGCGGGGTTTATAAAGGAGTAGGTGAGGCTGCTATATCTCAGTTCGGGAAACAGGCCGAAGTTAAGACGAAAGAAGCTGAGAAAGCTGCGACTGCTCTTGAGATGCAAGGTGGAGCTACAGTAGAATATTTGCAGCGATTAGATAAGATACGAGAAGGTGTTACCACTAAGGCCGCTGCGGCTCGTGATGCTTGGGCTGCGGCTCCTGAAAAGGCAGATGAATATGTGCAGGCGGCGAGAAGTAGAGTTGGGGAAGTTCTCTCAAAGCTCGATGATATAAATTCCCAAATAGGAAAGGACAGGGATTTCTCTAAAGCTCACGCTATGCAAGCGTCTGTACAAGCTACCCTTGGTTCTATGAGGTCTGAGGAAAGAAATATTGTCGAGACCTATGGTACAGATAGTAAAGAGTTTGAGCAATTTCAAATGAGTAAGATGAATACCTTGGGGACTGTTCAGAGTAATATCCACGCATCTTTCCAGCAATTACAGGAGAAACAAGGTCAGAATTATCTTAATGTTGTTTCCGAAGCCTACACTAAATCTAATATGTATGTTGGTTTTCAGGAACAACAGCACGTCGATATGTTGCGGTATAAAGCAGACGCTCAAAATGCTTATGACCTAAAGGTATCTCAATTTGAAATCGGGGTTGAACAACTTCGGTCAGCGGGGATGGAAAATCTTGCTAATTGGGTTATCCAGACTCCAACTTTCTCAATGGACGCTACTCCACTTATAACACTATTATCTGATTTGGTTCAGACTCAACAGAAGGAAGTTATGGCTGCCAGAGCTTTAACAGCACAACAGCCTACCCCTAAAAAACCAAGAACATTTTCCCGGGGATTTATGAATATCGGAGCACGGGGAACTCCAGTATATTAAAAATTTAAGGTGTAAATATGCCAAGAGCAAAAGATGCTCCTACACGAGTTGGTGGACAAATAGACCCTTATGTTCAACGGTCTATACAACAGAGTAAACAACAAGCTGAAAGTCGCCTTGTTGCTGCTATGCAGGAAGCTGGGGCAACACAGCGGACGGGGATGCAAGAGGCCGGGGCAACACAACGGGCAGGAATACAAGCTGGAACACAGCGGACTATAGCAGGAGCCAGATTAGCGTCGGAAGATAGACGTGCTGCCGAAGCTGAAACAGCGAGGCGGGAAGATATGGAATTTACTAAAACTATGACAAAAATAAATCAAGAATTACAATCCAAAGAAGCAGAACTTGATAGGGAAATGCAACGTGCTATAGTTGCTGATAATAGGAAAGATAAAAAAGAAATAGCGGAAAGGCAAATATCTCTTGATAAGTTTCGGGCAATATTAGGAGAGAAATCACAAATACGACAGACTAATGTGATGGTTTCAATGCTCAAGGGTACTCGAAATCGTATGGAGGATCAGGAGAAACGGAAAACGGCTATGTATAACCAAGCCGATGAATTCGATAATGATAAAGAAATATATGACTTGTCAAAAGAAAGTGTATTAGAGGCCATTAGAAACGACAAACGAATGGATTTCCCGGCACGGAAACCAAGACCTGCTTTTCGTGGAGCAGGTATCGGGATGTCTTACCCTGCACCAGCGGAGTCCCAAGAAAGGTTAGCCGACCCAATAGGTGTTCTTCAAGACCAAATTATTACCGAAGAGGGAAAAATATCAGTAGAAAATTTATCCTCCGCTAACATATCTAAAATAGAGGAGCGGCTTATAAGCGAGGAATTGAATGTCAAAGAAATTAATAGTACCTTGGGGGCAATGGATGCAATGCTTGGGGCTATTGATGAGAGAAGAAAATCTGTTGACAAAAAAAGTGATGAATTTGATTTCTGGAATGACCAGCATATAAATATATCTCAGTTCAAACGAAATCTTATAGGGCTTGAGGATAGCACTAAACCAATAAAAGACTCAAAAACAGAGACCGTTGGCAAAAGAATATTATATGCCTTGAAAACTATTCGGAGGGGGTCTCTTGGGAATCGAGTTTCTCGTTATCGGGGAGAATTTGGGGATGAAGATTTTGACGGCCTTGAAAAGACCCTTTCTGGGCCACAGGAACCTTATAAACCGGAACCCATTACGCCTGATATGAATCAATATGATATTGAAAATTGGAATTTCTATAATAATAAAATTCTTCCACTCTATCAAAAAACCGAACTTGGAGGATTAGAATAATGGCCGCAATTTCTGCTGCAATAGCGGGAGGAGCCGTTGCTCTCCCATATCTGTTGAAACTTTTGAAAGCTGGTACAAAATACGGCAAAGTAGCCTACAAATCTAAGCGTTTTCTACCTGGACTTGGATATGGTTTTTTAGGTGGTTCAATGCTATTAGGAGCAGCCGGTCAAGCTGGAGAACGAGGATTGACCCGGGAGCAGTTGACGTTACAAACTTTGATGGGCAAGGCTTCTGCGGAGGCTTCCAAGATGACTGTCAAAGAATCCCGGGCCAAGACAAAAGAGTATATGAAAGCCACAACGAAACTTATAAGGGAGGAACGCAGAGAAGCACGGGATATAGAATCCCTGCAATCTTTTCAAGCGAGTCAAGATAGACAGATGGCTTTAGTGCTTCAAGCCGTACAAGCAATCGGACAACGACAGCCTGGGGGTGGTGGTGCTGGGATGCTCGGGTTGATGAGAGGAGGTTATTAGGATGCCTATTGGAACGCCAATCGGACCAGGAGCGGGGCCAGGAGTAGGAATCGGTGGCGTACCTGGTCAGGAAGTTCCTTGGTGGCAGGGATTAACACAGAAACCAGGCGTTAAACAAGCTGCTGGTGGTATGTTTGCATATTGGCTACTCAATAAGCTGATGCAGACAGGCCACGAGGCTGGTATGCGGGGTATTCAGAAAGCAAGTCTGAGAAGTCAGGCTGAAATGATAACTCCTGAGAATCTTTATTTCCAAGCGGCCCAACCTCAAGCACAAGAGGAAGAATCTATGGCACGACAAGCTCTTTTCTCCCAGTTATCGGGCGGTGTACTTGGCCCAAGTTTGGCTCGTGGAGAATATCAAATAGGGGGATAATTTTTTTTATTTTCCACTTGACTTCCCTCCGCAGGTTTCGTATAATACACACTATGGAAACTAAAAAAGTAGTTATAGAATTAACCGTAAAAATGATTATTGAAGTTCCAAAAGATTGGGATGAAGATTCAATAAATTTTTACTTAAATGAAAGTTCTCATTGTTTAGAAGCTGAAGTATTCCAACTTGCAAGAGAAGTTGGTTTTGATGAGGAGAAAAATCCATCTCTCTGTTCTATTTGCCATAGGGCAAAGGGGATATATATCCAAGATGCCAACGAAGAAAATATAGAAAATTTAAGGTATGCCTAAATATAATCCAGATGAAGATATTCCTTATGGTATAGCGGCAGCAGACTTCCCAATTACTTTTTACGATAGACCACAGTTAGCCTTCGCCAATCTCCTGCGGGGGGATGTCGATGCAATGACTCGCTCAATATTTGCACCTCAAACGCTGACTCCTCACGAAATCCAATCATTTCGGAATGCTTTGTTCAAAGGCAAAAAGCCGAGTCCTTTGATGAAAACCATTACGGACCTTGCTACAAATCCTCTTGTTATCATTGGTCTTGCAGTTGGTCTCTGGAAGTTTCCAATAGGTTCTACCAAACCCCTGATGGATTTAGCTGCTGGGTTGTTACCTAAAGCTACGGCAATGAGTAAAACGATGTCGGGATTACATCCGGCTATTAATAACCTCCGCAATGTACCGGGGATGTACCAAGCATTAGCGGATGTTGTAAAAACCAAGATTGATTTTATTGAGACACAGATGGGGACTTTGGGGAAGGCGTTTGGTAAGGCGGGGCGTATATCAAAGGTGGAAGGATATGCAGTAGCTGCAAGATTAGATGGGTTACATAGGCCGTCTCACTCGATGGTTAAGATGCTGGGGAATGAGCCGGAGATTGTTGCGATTATGGGTGGTAAGAATATGCCTATAGCAGTAGGGCTTAAAAGGGGAATGCGGAAAGAAGTTTCGGGACTTTATGGAGGTCTTAGAGGTTGGTTTAATAAAGTTAGAACTACAATGAAAAATGCTCCTGGAGGTGAGAAAAGAATACAGGATGCTTTGGCGAAACAGGGTTTGACTTACGGGGATGATGTAGAATATTATTTTGCAAGAAATGCTCAATTTGATAAATACCATTTGAAAGCTATAAGAGGCACAACCCGCCCCAGATATAGGCAATTTATGCGGAAAGAAGCCGTAACTGGCCCACTTGACAAACACTCTATCGCAAGAACAGGTGGTAGTATAACCAACTTAGAACAATTACAAGAATTAGAATCTGCTGGAATGATCCCTCGGGGTTATACTAATGCCTCTAAAGCTGTTTTTCAGCGTTGGGGTGACGATGCCGCCCGTGAAGTAGAAAAGGTATGGGGAGATGTTCGAGGATTGGGGTTGGATTCTGGACAAGCCAAGGTAGCATTTGGGGATAGGATGCAACTTTACTTTACAAAAGGAGCCGGGAAGAAAATGGATTTTACCGGAAGATTTGGGGGGAAAAAAACCGCTCGGGATACATTGGATGCTATGGCCGATGCTTTAACAGATGCGGACATCAAGGGGGGGGGTTTCTTTCGTACCGAACTACGGGAAGTTGGGCGGGTTATGGGGACACCTCGACAATACACCCTTGATGTCTGGGATGCTACCAAACGATATGCCAATTCATCTGGCACTGCTTTTTCTTGGCACGGCACAGAGGCGGGAAAAAGAATAAATGAAATAGCCGCCAAACCGGGAATATGGGGCGGCCAACCTTGGCTCGAATCTTATGTATATGACGATTTAGTGCCTCATATTATGGGGAATAAGTCTTGGCAGGAACTACAAAGGTCTATCTCCTTTTCTATTAAAAAAGCCAAGGTACATCAATGGACTAAAACACATCCAATGGTAGAACAACTTGTGGGGACAAAAGGGAAAGACTGGTTATTAAAAGGCACAGGGGATATTTCTGGCTCTTGGTCTGCGGAGGGCATAGGTGCAAGTGTTTCTCACTGGTTCCATCTTTCAACTCTTGGGGGAAATATATCTCCGGCCAGCAAGAATAGTTTGCAGACTTTAATAACAACCTTGAATGTGGTTGGTGCAAAAGGAATGTGGCGAGGATTGAGAGGTGTTCCTGGGAGTGAGGGGGCACTTCCCAAGATGGGGAGATATGTCAAGGCTATTGTCGTAGATGGGAAATCTACGAAGGAGGCATTCCGCAGGGCTTTCCCTGAATATGTAAAGGATATGGGAGATGCCTCTCAGATTGTAGAATCGCTACTTGCTGGCGACATTGCCAAGGAGGGGTTTGCTCGTAGGATGGTTAGTGGTGGGGCTTGGGAAAAAGTCAAGACCGCAATGCTGATGCCTTTTAGCACGTCCGAGGGCGGCAATAGACTTATCTCTTATTATGCAGGGAGAAATCAGCATATTTATCAAAATGCTCACAAGCTAAGTGGGGCTACCTCCGCAGTACGAGATTCAATATTTAGACAGGCTGGTAAGGTTGGTCAGACCTTGACGATGACAACTCAGTTCACGGGGGGACCACTGGGGATACCAAAAGCCCTGATTAATGTCTGGGCACCTTGGCGACAATTTATGCACTTCCCCTTGAGATTTGGAGGTATGTTGCACGGGTCGCTCAGAATGGGGCCAGACCCCTCTAAATTGGACTGGGGGACGATTGGGAGGACTCTGGCAGGCTCTACGGCGATGTATGTGGGGGCAAAGAACCTATTAGGGGTCGATTTATCGGCAGGATTGATGACAGGGGCTTTACCAGTACCCACATACGAGGGTGCTCCTTTTTATCCTTGGCCTCTTGTACCCCCAGCAGTCGGAGTCCTTGGAACTGCGGCTAAAGCCCTCCTGACAGGTGAAACCAAGAACTTAGGAGCTACAGCAGCCCTGTTGGTTCCAGGCGGCATAGGGGCAAGGAAAGCCTATCGAGCCTTGCATCCTAAATATGCAGATTATCGGAACAAAACCCCAGATGGTCGGATACCTATTTACAACAACAAACACGCCTTAATAGGAGCCTTGACTCCTCTACAACTTACCCTTAAATCGTTAGGATTGCGTCCCAGTGGCGTTGCTGCGGAGCAGGGGGCGGCTCAGTGGTTATTGGCTCAGCGGGAGAAGATACGAGCATATAAGCGGGATTACCTTCAAGCTCTATCCGAGAATGACACCCGAAAGGCTGAAACTGTTCAACGAGAATGGACGAAAGCATATCCCGAACTCGGGCCTCTGCAGGTAAAGAAGTCCGATATTAAAGCTCTTGAGAACCGCCGACAAGTATCCCGACTACATCGAATCGAGAAGGGACTACCCTCAGCATATCGTCCACTCTTTAGTCAAATCCTCGGCGAAGCCAGCCTCGCTAATATCACACGGGACATAGATGTGGGCGATGTTGGTCTCGGAAAATATTTGCAATAATATTTTATTTTCCACTTGACTTCCCTCCGCAGGTTTCGTATAATACACACTACAAATGGCTGGCGGCGGCGTGGGTGAAACGCTAAGCGAAGGCCAAGCTAAGAGACAAGCATCTCCTTAATCGGAGGGAAGCTATCTCAGCAGGTTTGACTCCTGCCCGCCAGCATTTCAAAATATATTGAAAGGAACGAAAATGAGCAACGAAATATGTCCTCTAATGAGCCGACTAATGGAAGTTGCTGGGCATTATAACGAGAGGATAATTGAAGTTCGATGGGTAAATTGTCAGGAAGCAAATTGTAAACTCTGGACGGAAGCCGAAGTCCGAAATGAGCAACCGGGGATTGTCGGATTTATCCCGGGCTGTGCCCTCCAACTACTCGCTCGCAAGGGATTAGGTAATTATATACACGCAAAATGATTGAATTCCAAGCACATCCCGAATGTACGAAATGTACGCTCTGTGATTCGGCAACGAATGTTGGAATCCCGACCCGAAGATTAGGTCCCTTGGTTAGTAATTCACAGGATGTAAATGAAAATCCTTGGGTTGAGAAAGACAAAGCTCTTTTAGTTGTAGGTCAAAACCCCGGTGTGAAGGAAGATAAACAGGGGAAATCTTGGATAGGATACACCGGCCAACTGCTTAGTAAATTTATTGAAGTATCTAAGTTGGAAAAATACTGTGATATTTACTTGGCGAATGCTTGTCGCTGTCGGCATCCTCAAGGCGGTGACGTTTCTCAAGCACAGGTGAGAGCCTGTCGGGATTATTTATTTGAAGAGATACAGATATTGTTGGAAGTGTACGAAGAAGTTATTATTTTTGCCATCGGAGCTAAGGGAGCCTATAGCGTCACAAATTGTAGTTCGTTAAAAGAAACATTCAAGAATCAAGGGGCGAAGATGCCTGATTTCCCGATTCGTGTTTTCTCTACATATCATCTGGCGATGTTGCATCCACTCCGAAAACCTGCATTGGTAAGGGCGGTAGAAGCCCACTTTGTACTTCTGTGGAGGTATCTGGAGGGGAAGTTTATTCCTAACGAGACTATTGAGGAGCCGGAACTTGGAATGCCTGTCCCCGAGGAACTTCCCGATGTGGTGTCTTGTGACATCGAGACCTATGGAATTTTGGAGGGGGTAGAGCAGACGGTTTTCAATCCCATTAAGTCAAAATATATCGACGGGGTTGATTTCAAAGACCAAGTAGTTTGCGTTAATTTTTCGTGGCGAGATGTTGCGGGAATAATTCATTCCGCCGAATATGTTTTCAGTGACCCGAAACATCTGGGGATTATCCGACAATGGTTTCAGGAAATATGTCGAAGAAAGATTACTCTTGTAGGACAAAACATAAAATTTGATTTGATGTTTTTAGCCTCCGCAGATACGGAACTTAGATATTGGATTGACCCTCGGAGATTGAAAACAGACGACACCTTGATTTTGAGTTTTCTCCTCTATGAGCAACAACCGGAGAAGGGACTCAAGGAATTGTCGATGCTGTTCGGGATTTCAGATTACAGTGAAGTAATGATTACTGCAAAATCAGGTAACGCTAAGTCCCCTTGGGATAAGGACTTACATAAGTACAACGGGGTTGATGGTGTCACTACCTTGAAGTTAAGGGAAGAATTATTAAGGAGACTTGCTGAGCGATATGGACACGATTCGGAAAAGTTAAGTGACACTTGTGCGTGGATGCGAAACGCTATCGTGTGGGACACTTTCGATTTAGATATGAACGGAAGTGCTATGGACATTAAGAAACTAACTGATTTCCACAACCAAGAAGCTGCTCGATGTGAAAAACTTGTGCAGGAAACCGAAGCAGAACACGGAATAAAACTAAAAGGGAAAGGGTCAGATAAACCCCTGCGTGAGTTTTTTATGGATTGTGTAGTAGAAGCTGATTTGCTTGGGGACAGTCGAGTTAAATATACAGATAAGACAAAAAACATTTCCATTGGTGTCGAGAACGCTAACTTGTTGAAGAAACATTTGCCTGGTGGAATACATTTAGACATCGTATCTAAGTTTCAGGAATTTAAGGAAAGGAGCAAAATTGTCAACACCTACACAAAACCATTGCTCGAAAACCCTCGACGGGGTATTGTTACGAGAGATGGAAAAATTGGTATGGTATATCCCTCGTGGTATCCGATACCAAGTTATTTTGAACGTGGCGGTTCGTCTGACGATAAAGTTGGCGGGCAAACACAAGGACGATTTAGTTGTAAAAAACCTGCTCGACAAACTGAACCACGCTCTGTCCGAGATTGTTCCACATCACGGTGGAGAGGTGGTAAGTTAGCAGAGTATGATTATGAGCAAGATCACTTGAGAATGGCAGCGTTACTATCTAATGATCCTCTATTAGTGGATGTTTATACGGGGGGTGAAGGTAAGAGTATTCATTTGGAAACGGCAGCGTATGTATTTCCTGATATATTTTGTCCTGATTTCAAGAAAAAATATCCTAAAGAATATACTGCAACTAAAAGTCTAAATTTCTTAGTTATTTTCAAAGGAGGCCCACAAGCCTTACAATCTTTAGTACTTGGGGATACTGGTGTAGAATTAACTTTGCCTTTTTGTGATGATGCAATAAATTCGTGGTATGCAAAACATCCTGTTTATAAAAAGTGGCAAGATAGTATAATTGATTTGGCGGCTAAACAAGGATACCTTGTCTTGCCTACAGGATGGAGTCGGACTTTTGGATTGGGGCCATCAGGTGTAGCCAATTATACGAATGAGATATGTAACTTTATGCACCAGACTCCCTGTGCTCAATTATTACAGTCGGCTCATTATCAGATAATACACGAATTTCGAGACCTACATTTGAAAACGCTCATTTGTTTGCAGATTTATGATGCCATATTCGCCGACATCTACCCCGGTGAAGAAGAAGTCGTCGATGAAATAATCATCAGGAATATGGAGCATCCCTACGTCCTCGATATTTTCTATCGGTGGGTTGGAAGGGAAATCCCTTGGGTAGTTGAAAAGAAAATGTACAAAATATAAGAAAGGTAACCCTATGTTCAACGTGAGAATAAGAACTACTCCTGTAACAAAAGAAGAGATTGATACCTATATGCTCTCTAAGAAAGGTAATTCACAGGAAATAATTGGTTATCTTAGAAGTATAATTCGACAATATGTTACAGCAAAAAAAGGTAAGAGGTGTATAGATGTTGATCTTGAGACAGCTTGGTCGAATCTACAAAAAATTCTTGTGGATAATGTCGAGAAAAAGGAGTACAAAATATGAAACAGGTCAAGATAGAATATCTGAAGTGCAAGAAGAGAATGCCTCACCGTCCCCTGGATGAAATTGATTTTGGACTGGGTTGGCGGACAGCTTTGAAGTGGGTATTGGATACTTGTGTCCTTTCTGGAACCGAAGAAATGGATATTGAAGAGGAATTGGAATGAAACCAAGAAAACTTGATATTCATTGGCGGTATAAAATCCCCTCGGAGATTACGATTCAAGTGGATACTCGGGAGCAGTTTCCATTATTGTTTCCAGCGATAATTCAGATTGGGCATCCTGAATTGACGTATAAGATGATTCCTATCGCAGTCAAGACAGAACGAACCAAACTTGACTGTGGTGATTATCGTATAAAAGAGTATCCAAGCATTTGTATCACCGAGCGTAAGGCAAGCCAGCTTGAGATATGGAAGAATCTCAATGATTCTCACGACCGTATCCGACAGGCCAAGGCATTTCGGAAGTTGGCGGCTTCCTGTGAGCATCCTATCTTATTGGTTGAGGCTTCTCCACAGGAACTCTTTAGCAATGATCCTCGCATCAAGAACCCCGAGTTAGTCCCACATCGCCTGTCCCTCGCTATTGCCAAGTATGGCTTCCACGTCATCTTCCTGCCCTGGAAGTCTCGATGTGCAGCGACCCGCCGTAAGGCTGGACACTTGCTTTTACACTTGATGATGGGCTACGTCCTCGCAAAGAATTTTGACGTACCGCCAGTATTGTTAGGAGAAAAATGAAATGAGTAGAAAAGACCAATTCGCCAAAGTTGTAACATATTCTACGGATGGGGGAATAGAAAATATAAGCTCAGAGAGGGCAGCCTGGCGGATTATTAAATCAGTATTGAAGATTAATTTTGTTCCCAGGAATAGATTAGGAATCACATTAAAAGAGGATTCCCCAATAGAGATGTTCTTGGAACTCATCAAAAAATTAGATAAATTTACCTCAGAAAAGGCTTGACTTTATTATGAATTGTGCTATAATAATAGTTGACAGGGGCAAAGACGTTAAAACCCATTGCCTTATAAAGAACGGACATTTGCCCCTTACCTTAACCTCCGCAGGACGGGGTTGGCCATGCAGTAGTATAGTCAGCCCCCTCCTTTTTTCTTCAGGAAAGGAAACCCCGTGACTACAAAACGTACACAGAGAAAGTCAATGCCAAAACTGCCCCCAATCGTAATCGTACCCGACAAATCCTATATAGATGCCACAGGTAATGTAATCCCTATGGACGTTATACTTATTTCTGACTTGGTAATGTATCAGAAAATGAATGCTATTTTAGGTGCTTGGGGCAAGGAGCCAATGGGGGTCCCCGGCCAGAGAGGAATCATAGAAGGATGATAAATCTAAAAGAGGCTCGTGTTCTTGACATAGAAATTAAGTTTATGGTTCATAAACTACCTCGGTACTCCACCACCACCGACCACGAAGGTATTACCAAAAAGATTCAGGAGTTGATCGATTTTATGTATCCCGACCAAGACTTAATCGTTGTTAGTTTGGGGAAATTAGCGGGACAGTCTGGCATTATAACGGGGTCGCCCGACTTCCCACCTACGGACTATATGGAAGCGGTATTTACGGTGATTTCAAAAGAGGACACAGTAATACTCACGAGGGGTAAAGATGATAAATCCTAACCAAAATACAAGTGAGGATGTTCTGCGGAGGTTGAAGGATGCTTCCTATGAGCGTATGCGGGTCGAGTTGAAGTGCTCCGTTGGGTTGAAGATGCGAGATTTTGATATGACTTGGGACGATTTAGGGCGATTGCTGGAATTACTGGACCATCCATTAGCTCGGTCAGTGCGAGCCAAGAATTTAGTTACTTGGGGAGAATTGAGTTTAGAGGCGTTGAACAACTTGGCTCATATTTTCAGTTGCGAACCCTATATAATCTTCCGTCCTCGGATGCCCTGGACAAAAACTTAAATTTTTTCAAAAAAGACTTGACTTAGCTTTCAGTATTTGCTATAATACTACTTAGTATGAAATAGTATATCGAAAGGAACCAAAATGACAAAACGATTGACTATGATAACAGAAGAGGCGTTACTGTTGGTTTAGGTTGGAAATTTTAAAGGAAGAAAATGGGCGACTTCAGTAAAAATCCAGTGGTGCCATTTGAGGTTCGGGTTCCCAATAAAATCAGGAAGCGGATAGCGATGCACGAGAAGGAAGGCTCGAAGGTTTGGAAATTTATCCGAAGTCTAACTACTCCTCCAAAAGTCTTGCTTCCGAAAACACCCGCTCCGAAGATTCGTGGTTCGATGTAGTCAAGGTTTACAAGCGGCGTAGCTAATTTCTTTAACATCAAACCGGAGATTAGGAAATGAAAATTGAAGAAATTCAAATGAAACCTTTTGTGTGTCATCAGTCCAGCATTAGCTGTGCTCACGGTTGTGAGAGATGTTGGTTCCTTGCCGAGCGGTGGGGTGTCGAGCTACGGGGAGTCAAGGTAAAAGAAGGGGCGACCCTTGGGCAGATTTACCACAAGTTTCAAGCACTTGGGCAGGACAAACAGGATTTAGTCAAGCCTTGGATTAGTAAGATGCAACTGGAATTGATGGCTCGGGTCGAGAAAGGTGAGGACTTAGATGGACAGATATTCCGGTTGGCAAATCTACTCACGACGCTCTACAACAAAGCCGAGGCAATGGCTCACCTATTTTGGGAACGCTATCCAACTCCGAGTTACTTAGTGACATTAGGAACAGAGATAAAACATTCGATGACGATTCAAAATGGCCCATTAGCGGGGCTGGTTTTGGAAGGAACCATCGACAAGTTACTACAAGATACCCGCAAGGATTGTGGGAATATTTGGATTCGAGACCACAAAAGCACTGGACTGAAAACATTAGATGCTATCTTCGCTGGATTTCCTTGGTCGCCCCAAGCTCGGATGTATCGAATCTTGACCGAGGATTATTGCCATAAAAATCATTCTGACGAAACAAACGGAAACGAATGTACCAATAGCACTATTTCAATGGCGAGAAATGTTAAAGGGTTTATTCTGGATGGAATTATGAAGCCTGGGATTAAGCTCTGTGCCAAGGATGATAAAAATTCAAAGCTCTGGAATTGCTCCGTTGAAGATGCCTACCTCCGCAGGGTTAAAGAATGGTATGCCGAAAAGGACACCGCTGCTATTAGGTCTCAAGCTATAATGTTCAATGAGCCACTATATCCCCCAGAATTCAAATACGAATTGCGAAAAATGCAGATACTTGGCAGTCTGTCTAATAACCCCGAGGATTACAATCGAGACCCTTCGAGGTTTCATTGTTTCCTGTACGATTCACAGTGCATCTACCACGACTTGTGTTCCGCCCCGAAAGCCCGGTGGCCGGAATTGTTCGATACAAAATATCGGATTAAAGAGGAAGAAGAAAATGAAAAAGAAAAAAATTAAACACTTTGTGCCAAATAAGGATAGAGTCCATAATAACGGTGTTCCAGCTTGTAGATGTTTTGACCATTTATTGGCTAAAAATATACCGGCTTTGATACATCTTGGGGAAGTTGCCAAGGGGAGACGGGATACTAACTGTGGGAGTTGTCGGAGAACAAAAGTCTTTCGGAAATTAAAATGAAAATTAACAAAAAGATATGTTGGATAATTACGCTCGGTTTTCACTGGTGGAAGCACTATCCTGGTGAAAAAAGATATGTGCGGTGTCGCCTATGTGGACGAAAACCAAAAAGTATGTGGAAAAAACTACAAAAAATGAGAGGAACGTAAAATGAACAAGAAACAAAAGACACTAACGGTTCTGATGGTGATGGGTTTAGCGGTAATGTTTGGATGTTCTGCGATTCAAGATGTACTTACGCCTACTTTTGTAGATGAAAATGCGGCGGAGTGGGCAAATACTACGACGAGACTGCTTATGCCTTATACTACACTGTTTGATGCCAAGCGGGTTGGCCGAGCTATAGATTATAAGCTCACGATTGAAAGAATTAAAGGGGGGTACTATAAAGGTATAACGAATATTGCTATACTGGCAGGGGAGGAGATTAAGGCTACGGTGTTTTCCCCGGAAGGACCAATAGGTTTACTACTCCCCACGCTATTTGGTGGAGTTTTAGGCAGTATGCTTATCTCAAAACCTGGAGACAAGAAACAGATTAAAGATTTGGAAAAAATCAGTTCCAGCATAACGAGAAAGGAAGAAAAATGACAGTTAGTGATGCACAAAGAAAATCCATTCGAGAGGTGGTTCAAAAGCTAAATGCCAAACCTCCGCAAGAGTCTTTAACAAAAGGTCTTTCCGGCCAGAAGATACTTTCAACCGGAGCAGTTTCGCAGGGGAATGTTGTGTTGCCTGTGACTCCTAATACTGTGCCGGTTATCCCCTCGGATTGGGCCAAACTCGGAGTCGTGACTGGTTATAACCCCAAGTCTGCGGAGGATTTGAATCTGTGGATTGTCGGGCCGAGCGGGGAAGGTAAGACTACTTTTAATTCAAGTATCCCCGGTAATATGATTTTGGATTTCGATAAGGGGGCGGAAAGTGTCGTCGGGACCAGGGCAATGCGAATTCCTATCAGGAGTTATGACCGTTATATGGAGATTACTAAGAAACTCATTGAGGAAGGTAAGGCCGGGAAGCACGTTGTTCATCGGATTTCCATTGATACTGTGGACGAGTGGATTGGTATGATTAAGCTCCAATTACAGAAAGAAAAAGGGGTTGAGGATATTACAGAATTTGGAAGCAGAGGGCACGGATGGGCTATGATTCGAGAGCGGTGTTGGTCGAGGCTTCGAGATTTAGAAGAAGCTGGGTTTGTGTGGTCTTGTATTGGACACATGACTACCAAGAATGAGACAAATCCGGCGACCCATAAAGAAAGAACGGTCATTCGAGATTCGGTATTCCCAACTATGTCTGCCCAAATTGTCAACAGTAGTGATTTCAAGCTGACGATTTACTATCTGGAGAAAGTAATTAAGGAGCCTGTTGAGAAGAAACTTAGCAGTGGTCAGATTATTAAACAGATGAAAGAAACAAGTGTTCCTGTATATTATCTTAACTCTCTTACAACGGCGGAGCGTCAAGGAAAAAGTAGGGGTGCTCCAGGAATGATTCGTAAATTTGAAATTCCGCTTCTCAATGCGTGGCAGGTGTTTAAGAAGAATTACAACGGGGCAATTGAGGCTGCAAAAAAGCAATGACAGTGGATAAGATACAAGTAAAAACTATTCCGAGATTTCCAGACTACGCTATCACGAGAGACGGTAGAGTATGGAGCAAGCCTCGAAAATCTTTCCAAGGAGATACTCTTAAAGGTCGATGGTTAAACCTCTATCGGGATTCTTATGATTATTTCCAAGTATCCCTACAGAAGAAAGGGAAACGAACCTGTAGATTGGTTTCTCGTTTGGTTTTGGAGACTTTTGTAGGATTCCGTCCTTTAGGAATGCAGTGTCGTCATCTGGACGGGAATAACCAAAATAACCGGCTTGATAATTTATGTTGGGGGACTCCTTCTGAAAACCAACATGATAGAAGACGACATGGAACTAACGGAGTTAAACTCTGTAAGGAACAGGTTCGGATTATTTTCCATGCTTATCACGACGGAGCATATACTCAAGAAGAAATAGCAAAAGCGTTTGGCATTACTCCATCTCATGTGAGTTTAATTGCCAAGAAAAAAACATGGTTTCATTTGTGGAACTGAAAAACAATTTTTTTGAAAGGAACAGTTATGGACTTAAATTTTGAACAGTTATTGGCTCAGCACAATCAGGAGTTCAAGGAGGCAGAAGTTTATAGCAACTGGATGCCGGATGATGGGGAGTATATTGTCTCCATCGTCAAATTCGACAAAGGAATATCGTCCAAGGACGGAGCGGATTTAGGTTGGTGGAAACTCACCGGCAGAATCGAAGATGTTCAGGACGAGAAACTGAATGGACGAGAGTTCCCCGTTGGCTACTATACCTCTAAGGCGTATGGTATCCTCAAAGGAGCCGCAAGGGTTCTTTCCGGGAATTCCGATTTGAATGACCTTGGAGAAGCCCACGAAGTCCTCGAGGCATCCCCCGGCTCAGTTCTTAGAGTCAAGATTCGTACCTCAATAAGTAGGAAAAATGGCAAGGAATACACCAACTGCTTTATCTTGGAAGTCATCAACACGACTTCGGAAACCTCCGCAGGTGATGATGCTATGGCCTCGGCTGGTAATGTGCCTGTTGAAGCACCCGGGGACCCGGCTTCCGTTGTTGATGTGTCTGATGTAGCTCCTGAGCCAGTGCCAGCAGCATAGGGAAGAAAAGAGACGTGCAGTATATCCTCCAAATAGGGATATGGAATTCGGTGGGTTCGACTCCCACCGATCCCTTTATTATGGAACCAGTTAAGATACCAATTTCAATTTGTCCGCATTTCTCGCAGGGGAAACCCCGAGGTTTTTATGTTTTGGCGAAAAGGTTATTTCTTACGGAGCAACCGATTCTCGTGAGGCAGCAGTTTGTAGGATTTAATGGATTTTTGTTCGTGACCGTTGTACGTCCCCCAGAAAGCAACACGACCTTTAAGATAGCCCAGCGTATTCAAGTAATGGATGATAGGAGTATTATATGGCTTGGGTCAGTTCATCAATATTTACTGCGGGGGGGATTTAAGGTGTACTTACCTGAACATATCTTGAAGGCGGAGAAGCCTGGTAGGATAGAAGGCGTTGGAATCTTCAGGAAATATGAGGCTCCCGGCTTTAGCGTCTATTATCTGGAGATTCCCAAGCTAACAGGCGGGGTCTTGTTAGGGAGAGAGGAGTTGAAGTAGTGGATTATAAATCGAAGCCGTCAAAATACTAAGGAGAATCTCGATGTTAAAGTGGCAAAATGAGAGATGTGAGGAGTGTGCTCTTTTCAACCCCACCTCGGGAACTGGCTGTAACAAACCCGGCTATGGTACATTGGGCACAAATCACGCCTGTTATAGATTTAAGCCAAAACCCTCCCTAAGGGGAACTAAGGAGACAAATCCTAAATATTCTGAGGGGACTAAGAAGGCTCCATTGCATTGTATCCCCTGTGGACCACTATTTGAGTTGGGATTGGCTATGTTTGAGGGCAGTAGAAAGTACGGGCGGCACAACTACCGGGCTACGGGGGTACGAGCGTCAACATATTATGATGCAATGATTGGGCATATTATGGATTGGTGGGAAGGGGAGGATATTGACCCAGAGAGTGGGTTGCATCATCTTGTAAAAGCGACAACTGCTATGTTTATAATAAGAGATTCGATGCTAATGGGAAATTTCAATGATGACCGCCCCCCAAAATACCCGGAAAAACACGGTAGAACCAATTTCGATAGCCAAGTAGCGAGGATAGTCAAGAGGATTCCAAACTGTGTTGAACCTTTTCTTGAAATAAACAGGAACCCAGATAGAACCAAGCCTGTGCCTGGAGGAGATTAGGATGTGGCAGGACAATATAAATGGGTTGTTTGAACTATGCGGGGGTTTCTTTGTGTTTCTGCATTGTCTTAGACTCTATGGAGATAAAAAGGTTAAGGGTGTGAGCTTTGTAGCAACAGGATATTTTGCAGTGTGGGGGTTCTGGAATATGTATTACTACCCATTTCTTAGTCAGTGGGCAAGCCTCATAGGAGGATTGCTTATTGTTGCAATGAATGTCCTGTGGATTAGCATGATGGTTTACTATATACGAAAGGAGCGAAATGAACAATAGCATTAATCATATTGCAACCTTTTCTGGGAAGTCTTTTGACCTCTTGAATCCTGAACCCAAGATGGTTTGTATCGAGGACATTGCCCACTCGTTGGCGTATCAATGTAGATACACGGGACACACTCGGAAGTTTTATTCAGTTGCCCAACATTGTGCATTAATGGCAATGAATGAGGATTTACCCGGGGAACCACTACAGAAGTTGCTACACGATGCAGCCGAGGCTTATCTTGGGGATATGGCTAAGCCTTGGAAAGGCCTTCTTCGAGTAGAGATTCAAGGAACTCTTCAAACAAATTCGCATTATATCTCGGTTGGAGATTTTGAGGGCGGGATTCAGGAAGTGATTAGTTTAGCGTTGGGAATTGACCTTAGTCATTCTGCGGAGGTCAAGGAATCTGATATTCGGATGATGGCGACGGAGGTTCGGGACCTGATGCCGGTAATGCCCCCGGGCTTTAGGTGGGGATGTGATGTCAGTAATCCCGTAGAGGAGACCATAATTCCTTGGCTTCCTGAGCCTGCGGAAAAAATATTCTTGGCTATGTATCAAATGCTTAAACTCAAGAGGACAAAGGTATGAAACTATTAGATGTTGAGATTAAATGTAATGGGCGTGGGGATAGAGTGGAGATTTTTCCGCTATGGGATATTCATATCGGGAAACATAATTGCAATGAATCGGCATTGAAAAAAGAAGTGTCCGAAATCGTGAAACGGGATGCAATGAAGGGGAGGCACGTCCGGGTTTTGCTCGGCGGGGATGTCTTAAATGCCGTTAATCCAAAGGATATAAAAAGGTTCGATTTCTCAGACGTGGCGGATTGGCTTTTGGCTGGGAAAGTGGCAGATATAAAGGATAAGTTGTCCAATATGACGACACAGGAGATTAAGAGAGCGGCGGAAATCCTTTCTCCAATTAAACATTTGATTATAGGAGCACTTGAAGGCAACCACGAGAAAACTATTCGCAAAAGGGTTAATCAGGACGTGCAAACGGCATTATGTGAGAAACTTGGCATCCCTGATTTGTCCGATGAGGTATTATTGCGATTTAGATTCAATCGGGGATACGGAAGTGGATCATTCATTATTATCAATGCTCGTCACGGTTATGGAGGAGGCCGAAGTGCTGGAGCCGAGCCTATGAAACTAAAGGCTATGTTGGATGAGTGGGGCCAAGCAGATGTTTGTATTAGTGGACATACGCACACTTTCTGTATCCTACCCCCACAACCTTTGGCATGGATACCTTCTCGAGGGAAAATGCCAACCGATTTGCTATGGAAACATCGGTTTGCTCTTAACCCAGGCTGTTGGCTGGATAGTCATTCTATTGGGAGAGGTACTTATGAATCCAATGGGTGTTATCCTGCAAGAGCATTTATGACCGCCAAAATAGTAGTGTGGCCTTTTTATGAACAATTCGTGGGAGGCCGGGAATATGTGTCCCCCAAAATCGAAATCCGAAGTTATCCCATTCTTTAGAGAGGAAAATTATGAACATAGCTAAAATTCAAATGCTTACCAAAGAAGCGGTGTGCCTTCTGTGACCTTAACAAGTCGTACAACATCTAAAATCATCATAGCAGTCCGGGGAGCTACGTTAGAAGTACTTGACAACATAGAAGCGGAAATCAAAAGAGAAGCTACAGTATAATTGAGGTTTAGCGATGGGCAAAGGTAGCGGACGCAGACCGAAACAGATTACCTCCGCAGAAGAGGATTTAAGGTGGGCACTTTTTGGCGGGGCAATGACTTTAGCCACTTTTGTCCAACGATACAACAAACTCAAACAAGACGGGTTACTGCGGAGGTCCGGTCGGGTTCTGAAATAGCTTGTGAAATTCACGCAGTCTCGTGATGGGTATAGTCCGATAATCTTTTGCGTCCGATAGTTTTCCTGCCCCCCCAAGAGTCCGATAACCTTTTCGTGGTATCGGGAAAAATTCCATTTTCATTATAGCATATAAGTAAAGGATAGTCAATAAAATTTTTGGGTTTTTTCATTTTTTGCTTGCATTTCCCCATTAAATAGTGTATAGTTTATATATGAGACAAGTAAACGAAAAAGAGTTTGATGCGTTTTATCGGGAACGCAATAGACTATGTTTACCCTCTATAACTTTTGAAGATATATGGAATAAAAGTAATTCCGTTATTGTTAGAAAAATAATCCAACAAAACAAAGTTATAGGACTGATAGTGAACTGGTTAAGATATTATATTGTGGAGGATAGTAAAATGAAGATAGCAGATGCACCAACGCCAAAAATATATAAAAAGAATCGGCTGAGAATGCTCGTGGATCAGGGCAGTATATCTCAGGATCAGGCGAATCAGTTATGGCGGGATTATCTTAAAATGTTCAAGTAGAAATTCCCTTTCTACTCCTCCCAGGCCGGTCGGCGATACGCTTACCGGCCATTTTTTGTCCTGGTTGTGGGGGTTTCTCTATATGACGTGAAAATCAGGTGGGGATTGTGGTGGGAATTGGGGTTTTCTGGGCGTATAGGTAGAATTGCAGATATTTTCTAAACTTTATCATTTTATACTTGCATAGTCTGGGGAAATAGTGTATACTTTACATAGTGAAACGGAGGTTTCCACTTTTTTGGAGGTATTGAAAATGGAATGGTTATTACTTTTGGCATTTTGGTATTGGTTGTTAAAACCAGAGAAATCCGATTCTGATAATGTTCCAGACAATAATGTTCAGACTTGGCAGGATGATTAACCTGCGGGGGATTAAAGATGAGACGACTACTGTTTGACGATAACTGGCAGGCGATTACGTTTTTGGCGTTTTGGGCATATATATCCCTCTGCTGAAGAGATTTGAAAATGAATATCTATGAACAGACGTTTAGAATTTATTGGCAAATAAAAGATGAGATTGAACGGTTAGGTTGTAAAAAAGTGCCGCACTTTATTTGTAATGAGGCCCCCAATATATCTGTGAAACACAAAGTTATATCTTTTACTCGAAAATTAGGATTAAAAACAGATGGCATGGGAACTTTACGATTGACGGTGGCGGCTCCTGAGTATAACGAGAAGGGAGAAAAACTCTTCGCTTGGTTCCCAGGCAAAAAATATGAGGTTTATCTACATTGCTGCCATATACATATAAAGAATGGATATTTTAGTGCAAAAGATAGGCGTAGGCTGCTCACTTTAGGATTTTACACGGGAAGCTGAAATGAAATGTTTTGTCTGTAAAAAATATATGAATCCAAAACGTGGTGGTTGGCACTATACTACGTTTTACACTAAGAATGGTTTTATCCAGCGGCTGACGTGGTGTTCCGGTTGTGATAAGAATCGCCGGATAGAGGTCAATAGAGAATATGACAGACGTGAGAAAATAGACGCTGAATATATGGAGATACAATATGAAGCTGTCGAAAAAAGATATTGACGTTATGGCAAAAACCTTATCGGATAGATTATTGGCTAATGCTGGGTTAAAGAATGCCAAAAAGATAGCTGGCCAGGTTAAGCGAAATCTGTTAATTGAAAGTAAGAGGAGGAAAAACTTATGAGAATCGAAAAGACGAAATTATATCCTTTTGACGAACTGTCGGAGGATGCAAAAGAGAAAGCTGTTCAGGATTTGTGTAATATCAATGTTGACTATGAATGGTATGAATCTACTTATGAGGATGCTGTACAAGTTAAACTAAACCTCTTGGCATTTGATCTTGACGGTGGGGGAGATTGCCGGGGGGAGTTTATCGAGTATGCCAAAGACACGGCGGATGCAATAATCGAGAATCACGGGAGGATGGGTGAGACTTATAAGACAGCAATAGAGTTTATTGAAGATTCGGCAAAACTGTATATGATATATCCTGTTAAGTTGGACGATGACGGGGAGGACGAGAATGAATACGATAGGGAGAAAGAGCAGGCAGAATTGGACGGGGAGTTTCTCAAGTCTATTCTGGAGGATTATCGTATTATCCTGCAGAAAGAATATGAACACTTGACAAGTGAGACGGGGATAATTGAGACTATCGAGGCAAACGAATATGAGTTTACTGAGGATGGTAAATTAGCATAGTGAAGCGGGATGAGATTTACGATGCAAACTTGTGGCAACAAATAAAAGAAATTGAAACAGCAGCATAAACTTGTAAGTGAGGGCCGCCTGCAATGTCCGGCATAGTGGTCCGGTACTACCAGACGGCCTGAGCTTGTGAGTTTAATAATAAGCAATGAATAGGAGGATAACAATGGATAACTTTGTGAAGATTACAACGGGCTGGGTGCAGCAATACTTTGAGAGAAACAAAGACGGAGTGTTTGTTTGCACGGGACAAGAATTTGAGGCTGGGGATTTATGCAATTATGAGGATGACGGCGGAAATCCGATTGATCCCCAAGTTCACCAATATCAACCCTACAATATGACTTTGGAGGATAGTTAAAATGTCCAAACAAGAACAAGTGAAGACACCGGAACAGAGAATTAAGAAGATAATCAAGCAAACGGAAAACGATTTGTTACAGACTATTGAGCAGGATTGTCGACTAATAACTACTCTAAAGACGCAGCGGGATAATCTGCTGGATGCTGCAAGGGAGATATTGTCGGATTTTGACAACTATGGAGAGGTGCTACAAACTGGTTTTAACGGAGAATATGGGAGTGATACTGGTATTGGTCGATTGAAGATTATTGTGTCCAAGATAGATAACTGAAAGAGAGGTATAGAATGGGAAGATTTAGGTACACGATAAAAGAATTACAAGAGTTTTCAGACTACAAATTGTTGGCTGCTATTGTGTTAGACCGTCAAAGCAGTTGTACAAATTTATATGCTCCTTTGTATCAAAGACTGCAAAGACTACGTAGCAAGCTGAATAACAACAAGAGACTAACGAGGGATAAGCAGTAGAATGAATGGGGCTTGGTTATAGTCCTTTCAATCAGAGAAGAGGATATAAAATAACTCACTTCACCGAGGTCCTTGTCGGCACTACCTCCAGCCACCATGACAAGGGCCTCCCCTATTCACCTCCGCAGGTCATAAACCTAATCATCGAGATCACTAAAAAGGTCATAAACCCAACCACCAATAGCACTTGGCCTAATCACTTCGTCCAACACAGGGCACGTCAGGACTCCGCCGATCCTCAATCCCCCAAGACTTCGCCGATCCTATACCCCGCCTCCTATCAGATATACCCCTGGGGGGTATGTAGCCGACTCAAGACTTACAGGATAATAGTCCTATAACAAAGCCAAACTAAGCTCGGCAATGGGGGTTAGTATCACTGAGTTATAGGACGTAGCCGATAACATCAAGCATCCACTACTGCCACCGCCAGTCCGATAACCGTTGGGTCTGATAACATCGTGCCTGAGACCCCCCCATCGGCCCCTGGCGGCGTCCGATAATGTTAGCGGAAAGACCTCACCTGTTAAAATTCAAAAAAATTCCGAGCCAAAATTCACGCAGTCCAGAATCCCCCTGCCAACAAAGTCCGATAAGGTATGCCGAGTTCTATTTCCGTCCGATAAAGTATCCAACCTTTTCATCGGCTCCACTAAAAAGGTCGAAAAATATTTCCAAAATCCCCACAATTCCCTTGACACCGGTATCTTAGTATGCTACAATCTAATCATAGAAACGGTGTGAGCGTAAAAGGCGAATGTCCCAGAAGGCGGCGGTGGTCGCAGCAGGGGTAAGTGATACAAATGGGTGTAATTCCCTACCGCACCACCATTTTTTGAAAGGAACCAAAATGACCCCAGACCAAATCACCCAACTCCGGGAACTATTAAACAAAGCGAGAAAAGTATTTTGGCATGAGGAAGGATGGACTTGGTACAGAGTTTGCACGGCAGAAGTATTGCCTTTAATTGACCAAGCCCTCGCCCTCCTCCCCTGCCCAACCTGCGATGGAACCAAGAAGATAGTGGCAAGTGGTTATTGGGGTATGCTACACAAAGAGGTTCCTTGCCCCGACTGCAAATAACCCTTGACAATCTTCCGGTATTTGGTAAAATGTAGATATGGAAGAAAAGCGGACGGGTAATCATAACGTACACATCAAATGGCTCACAGGCCATTCCGGGGGTGGTTTGTGTCCGCTTTCCACCCCCAACTTTTTTCTATGACTAAACTCAAGAAAGAACTTGATTTTGTACGGGGGGATAAGGTCAAGGTTGAGCCTATAGAATGGCTCTGGCCTAACCGAATCCCCCGGGGAATGCTCTCCATATTCGCCGGTATCGGTGGTGTCAGCAAATCAACCCTCAGTCTCTATATGGCCGCTCAAATAACCACAGGCCGTCCCTTCATAGACGAATCCACCACGACCCGAAAACCCGGCGACGTAATCATCCTCTCCGCTGAGGACATACCTGGCAAGATAATTATCCCCCGCCTAATCGCAATGCAAGCCGACATCTCCCGTATCTTCATCATCAAAGGCTCCAAGATAACCCTCCCGGACGGAACCGTAGGATTCGTGGGCATAGACGACCTCTCCAAAGATGGCGATTTAAGCCTCCTCAACGACATGATAAAGCACTGCCCAAATCCCCTATTCGTAATCGTCGATCCCTACACCGCCTATATGGGCCAAGCCGACTCCAACGACAATATAAAGGTTAGAAGTTTTCTGCGTCCTCTCTCGGAAATGGCAGCAGACTACAACTTAGCCATCCTCGGAATCACCCATCTCAACAAAAACCAGGACCTAGCAGCCGAATTCCGTATCCTCGGCAGTGTCGGCCAACAAAACGCCGCCCGTATGGTCTGGCTCGTTACCACAGACCCCGACGATTTTGACCGCCGCTACTTCGTCTGGCTAAAAGGCAACCTCGCCCCCAAGCATCATGGTCTCGCCTATCGCCTCGTAAACGTCAACGTCCCCACCTCTGACGGCGACATAACCCCTCAGCCAGCCTGCAACTTTGAACGAGAACCCGTCCTGCTAACAGCCCAAGAACTCCTGGCCCCCCGAAAAGCCCCCCAAGGCCGACCTAAGAAACAAACCGACGCATCCGAATGGCTCGAATCATTTTTAAGTGAAGGCCCCGTTGACTCCAAAACAGTTTACGAGGAGGGCCAACATCTCGGCTATTCTCAAAGAACCTTGGAACGAGTAAAACAATCAATGAATATAATGGCCATCCCCATTCGCCACGAAGTCGGCGGCAAAATTCTCCGTTGGGATTGGAGGCTACAATCGTCATAACCCCTACAATGTTTTACACTCCTAACCCCGTATTAAAGGCGGTGTTGTTTATTTGGCCGATTACGCCATACCACCCCGCCAAAAACCCCCCCCACGTTCCGTTATTGGCGGGCAGGGTTATTGGCGGGCTTGTGTTCTATTTGTAACAACTATAACGATTATAAGGAGCAAAAAATGACCAGAATGAACTTGACAATTTGGTACTTGAATCTTATGTTGTTTGATGGCCCCATCTTGGCTCGTGAAATACTCTCGACCGGAATCAAATTAGGATTTTCCCACAGCACACTTGTACGAGCTAAGAAGGCAATCGGCGTTAAAGCCTATCCTGAGCGGGGTTTTGCTGGCAAAAAAATAATAAGATGGTGGTGGACAACAGGAAAAAAACTTGAAAGGATTACAAATGAAAGTTTTAGTAGCTTGTGAATTCTCTGGAATCGTCCGAGACGCTTTCCGGGCAAGGGGCCACGATGCCTGGAGTTGCGATTTACTCCCAACAGAACGTCCGGGACCTCATTATCAAGACAATGTATTTAATCAATTAGATCAAAAATGGGATTTAATTATAGCTCATCCTCCCTGCACAAGATTGTGTAATTCTGGTGTCCGGTGGCTTGCGGAAAGGAATCTTTGGAATGACTTACTTAAAGCGGGATACTTTTTCAAAAAACTGCTCACTGCGGAGGCCCCTAAAATATGTGTCGAAAACCCTATCCCCCACAAATACGCCGTGAATTTGATAGGTCGTAAATATGACCAAATCATTCAGCCTTGGCAATTCGGACACGGCGAAACCAAAGCAACCTGCCTATGGCTTAAAAACCTACCTAAACTACAGCCTACAAACATTGTAACTGGCCGGGAACAGCGTATTTTTAATATGTCAAAAAACGCAAACCGAGGACATCTTCGGTCAATTACCTTTCAAGGCATTGCCGATGCAATGGCCATTCAGTGGGGATAAAAAATAATACTTGACTTCCCCCGCAGGATAGTGTAAAATAGAGTTTTGAAAGGAACTAAATGAATACAACAGAACAGAATCCCGACACCAAGGAACAATTAGGAATCGTCATAGAAAGCTATAACCACAACGACATTCATCGTGTCGTGGTCGTTAAACTCCCTGGGGAGGACAAGAATTATTTCTTCTTCTATGTCTCAGAACATCCTCGTGTAGAGTTTGGAGACACCATCGAGATGAATTTTTATTCCGACGAATACTACATCTGCCGAGGCAACGACCGACTAACTTTCAAGCTAACCCCACTCGTGTTCCCAGACACTCTTCTTTACGAACTAATAACTGAAAGGATGAATCAATGAAACCATCAAAAAACACTATCTTCTGCGGAGGTAATCTTGAGGTCGTCTCATCCTGGCCATCCAACTTTGTTTCCGCCATCGTAACCGACCCACCATATGGCCTCGGCTTTATGGGCAAGGATTGGGACACACTTATTGAAAAAACCCGGGATAGTGCCGGTGGCTTTTTACGAGACGGAAAAAGTGGTTCCAATCCTTATGCCGCTGCCCGATGTCGTCATGGTTCTGATTCGGTACAAATGCAAGATTACTATTACCAGTGGGCTAAAGCAATGTTCCGAATCACCAAGTCGGGCGGTTTTATGCTCTGCTTTGGCGGGACCCGCACCTTCCACCGCCTCGCCTGTGCAATAGAGGACGCTGGTTGGGAAATCCGAGATTGTATGATGTTCTTGTATGGGACAGGATTTCCAAAATCCCACAACATAGGTAAGGCAATAGATAAAGTACATGGGAATAAAAGAAAATTTCTTGGGATGCAAAAAGCTCCGGGATATGCTAAAAAAGAAGTTGAGATGGGGAAACAAAATCGTAATGTCTATGATTTTGAAAAAACTAAAGGCGATTCTGCGTGGGAAGGATATGGAACTGCGATGAAGCCAGCGTGGGAGCCAATTTTGGTATGTATGAAACCTCTTGATGGGACATTCGCCCACAACGCCGAGAAGCACGGTGTCGCCGGACTAAACATCAACGGCGGGCGGATTGGAACGGGCGGGGATTATACTATTCACGATGCTGGAAGTTCTGGAAGCAAAACTTTAATGTGGAATAGAGGAGAGAAAAAAGAAAGTGGGAAAGAATATAAAATGACAAAAGGCCGATGGCCGGCAAATTTACTTCTGGATGAAAATGTGGCCGAAGGTGAGTCTTGGAAACGATATTTTTATTGTCCTAAAACTTCCCGAAAAGAACGGAATATGGGATTGGAAGATCAATCTGGCAAAAAAGTAAATGATGGTCGTCAAACCCCAATAGACAATCCATATCAACGAGGGGAAACAATCCGATCCAACACACATCCAACTGTCAAACCTCTTGCCTTAATGAAGTACCTTTGCACCCTTCTCAAGATGCCCTCCGCAGAGCAAATAATCCTTGACCCGTTTTTAGGTTCCGGCACGACTGGAATGGCCTGCAAGGAACTCGGCATCAACTTCATCGGCATCGAGAAGGAACGTGAATATTGTGAAATTGCGGTAAAACGAATCGCAGCAGTCCCGGGACAAGAAATCACTTTACATACAGAATCAACTCTGCCTGTTACTAAGAACGTGGAGACGGTCAGGACGACAACAGGCTTCGTGAGTGGTGGCCAAAGACAAAAAATAATCAATGATGCTGTGACTAAATTGAAAGCACGAAAGCTATGACAAGAACCTGTCCCAGATGTAAAAAAGAAAAACCAACTAAAGATTTTCCAAAAGATAAAACTCGGAAAAGTGGGCTTGGTTCTTGGTGTAGTAATTGTAAAAATTTGAGTTGTAGAATATATTACTACACGGGGGGTAAGATAAAATCACGCCTACGAAATAAAAAGTGGAGGAAAACCCCTCCCGGAAAGTTGTTACAAAGGAGAGCAAGATTAAAAAAAAGGTATGGATTAAATATTGCACAATATAATGAACTCCTTAAAAAACAGAGGGGTCTATGTGCTCTCTGTGGTCTTTTGGAGAGGACAAGACAAAAAGGACAACTACGAGCGTTGGCAGTTGACCATAACCACGAAACAGGAGTAGTTAGAGGGCTACTGTGCCAAAGATGTAATATTGCTCTTGGGCATATAGAAAAAAATATAGAGTTATTACCTAAGATAGTTAAATATTTGACTGGCCTACCGCACGTCTCTGAAAGCAGGCAGAGCATAATTAACGTAGCCTCCGCAGCACTAAAGAGGAAACAAAAATGATATTTAATATTCATACCATAAATGTTGACCCGGCGTTCCAAGAACTTTGCCGTAAACCCTACTATAATCATCCCAGAGGGTGTCCTAATTATGGTAAAAAAAGAGGGTGTCCTCCACAGCAAAAAATGTTCTTCAATGTATTCGACCGAGACTTCTATCTGATCTTCACAGAATTTGATTTAGGTACTCACGTCAAGAATATGAAAAAAAAGCACCTCAACTGGACTGACCGACAACTATACTGTTGCCTATACTGGCAGGGAACGGCTCGTAAAAACCTCAAGGCTGAGATTGAGAAAACCAGAATAATGCTTCCCCACCACCATATAACAACCTGCCCAGAAGCAATGGGGATCAATGTCACTGACTTAATGAGGGATAATGCCGGTATTGATTTGGAGTGGCCCCCTAAAATAACCACATATCAAGTAGCTATCGCAGGATTAAAGAAATGAAAAAAAGAGGGATAATATAGACCCGGAGATGTTGCGGAAATCCTCTTGTAAAAAACCCAAAAATCTGCTATAATATAAATGAGGAAGAATATATGGATATGACAATTCTAAACGTACCGAAAGTTCACGATTTTGGTGGCGGAGACCTTGTTGAGTTAAGGTATCTTGAGACAACTTTTAGCATACCCCGTCGAGTTGCATTGCTGTATCTCAAGGCTTTAAGAATCCGGCCTATGTATATTGGCAATGATATTTTCTTTTCCCTACCCACGTTCAAGAAGATAATGTACGTTTTGAGCCGCCCCGGCAGCCCTGGTTTCTTGTTCCCGGCCAGCAAAGCGAAAGGTAATACTGTTCTCAGGAAAACAGGAAATTTCCTCGTCGAAGTAACTGACGACATCTTGACTCAAGCCGCATCCCCCCAGATAATGGCTGAGATGGTAGCTTCCGAGGGGCGGGATGCCTCGATGATAAAAAAACTGGTCACACATCCTCCACAGAGAAGGGATAAAAAATGAAATTAGCAATCGTAGGCAGCCGAACATTCAACGATTACGGTAAATTAGCAGTAACAATCCATAACCACTTCTATCTGGTTCAGATAACTGAGATTATAAGTGGTGGAGCTAAAGGAGCAGATTCTTTGGCTAAAAAGTATGCTCAGCAATATATAAACATTGAATATAAAGAATTCCCTGCGGAGTGGGATAAATATGGCAAGCGGGCGGGGTATCTTCGTAACCAAACGATTGTTGATAATTGTGATATGGTGTTGGCTTTCTGGGATGGCCAATCTCGTGGAACCGCCGACACAATCGAGAAAGCCAAGCGAGCAAAGAGACCAACTTTTATTGTGTACTTTTAGGATATTGGATAATGACACAAGATGAAGCAAGATTGAAATATTGGGAAGGTATTGAGGCACTTAGACAGTGGTTAGAATATGGCACTGATTCCAGGGAAGAAGTCTTAGAAGAAGTGGCAGAGGATTTATAATGCCTGACGAAATTGAAAAATCAGAACCGAGTCCAGACGATGTGTTGGCGGCGATTCAAAGTTTTAATGATCCCTCAATTATCATCAATATATTTAAGGAAATTGGATGGAATTATTCAATCGAAATTCGAGAGACCTTGATTATGGCAAAGCAAAACGCCAATCTCTCTATTAAATTCAAGGCAATAAAACATCTTCGTGAATTACTCCGTGAGGCCGCTGAAACATCTGGGTATACTGCGAATGTATCTCAGACCTTCCCTAATGCACAGGGGGGTCAGACCACGTTTCACGCAAAACGTATTTCTAATATGTTGAATCCAACAAAACAAATTGAATCTACTATTAAGGACCCCAAAGATGACAAAAGACTACAAGACATCGAAAGCCAATCGGGATGCGTTAAAGAAAACAGAACCGAATCCAATCGAGGAAGCGATAGGGGACAGAGCCAAGCCGAAAAATCTCGACCTGAAAACGAAGCTCGTACACAACATAGTGACATCCGGCCCGAATCCGACCCCTGTCCCGGAACAGATACCGGACGAGCCTTCCCCGCAGGAGATGGTGACTCTGGAGGAACTGAATCGCCAGACCGAGGAGAGACTTCAAGACCAATACCCAGAGGAGCCGAGGCTAACGGAGAAGGAATGCTTACAACAAACGATACATCCGACAATACCGCCGGGGAGGGGAATACTAATCCCTGCATCAAAACCAAACCCCCAACCTGTGACCGAAAACTCTTCCCCGGAATCTCCTCCGCAGAATATTGAAAAGATAGCCGAAGAACTTCCTCCGTTGAATGAAGAAGATAAGATGCTTGCACAACAGAAAGAAGAAATGGGGAAAGAATTATTAACCCCTGCGGAGGATAAAGAATTCACGGCTCTGCGGAATCATATTATGGACGCTGGTTTTGTGGCGGCGGGGGTTGCTTTCCATATTCGTTATCTGTGTTCTGAGCCAATGACGACACCATCGACGACCACTTGGGATTTCAAGGATAGAGCCGTGATTCCCGAAATGGTCTTTACTCTGCTTAGACAACCCGGGTATCTCGAGGGGATTTGGCCAAGCCTTAAAGTCGTGATGGGTAGTAATATCAGAAACGACATTTGGTGTGCTGGAATCGCCACGACGATAGCTTTCTTCGATGTCATACGCACTCTACCAGCCCTAAAGGAATTAAGGAATGATAGTTGACGGAATATCAGTAAAAACCATCCCGAGATTTCCAAACTACGCTGTGTCAAATATAATTAATAGGAAGAGGTGGAAACATATTTGGGCGAAAGTTGCTTGATGAAAATCAATCCCTACTATCCTCTTCCACCAGATTATGCAGAACTTTCCTTGGATAACCAACGTGATGCAAGATTAGCCGTTCTACATAGGCAGGATACCCCCGAGAACTTGGTTATTGCGTGGCAATTTTTTCGTAGAATCTATCTCGGCGGTGTCGAGAAACTTTTTTACAAAAATGGATTCTGTGAAAGCCCCCAATTCCATGCAGATTTGGTTTATGATATTGGGAAGTATGCGAGAAATGTCGTAGCGGCTCCCCGAGGTTCAGCTAAATCCACTGTGATAGGTCTTGAGATCCCGATGTTGTTGGCTTTGACTCGGCCCCATTATGAGGTGGCTCTTGCATTGGCTACTGATAGACAAGTTGAGGAACGGTTTGACAAATTGATTCAGCAGTTTGTTGAGAATGAATTAATCTTGCAGGATTTTGGAGAGATGAAGCCCCCAAGGGGAAGAAAGATTTGGAACCATCACCAGTTATCCTTGACAAATGGGGCGATTATAAAGGGTCTTAGTGTGATGGGGCGAAAAAGGGGGGGACGACCAAGATTGTTTCTGCTCGACGACCCCGAAAATGATCCTGATAGTGATTCCCAAGCCGCTGCTCAAGTTGTAGTCGAGAAATTCGAGATGATTCTTTTTAGACAAATAATTCCAATGTTGGAATCTGGCTCGTCTATTTTCTGGGTGGGAACACTAATCAATAGACGCTCCTTTTTATATCATGCTACAACGGGGGATGATTCACGGTTTGATTTTTGGAACCGTAAGGTTTTGAAGGCTATCTCATATGATAAGGATGACCCTAAAAAAGTTTATGTACTCTGGCCTGAGAAATGGCCCCAGAATGTTCTTGAGGCCCGTCAAGCAGAAATAGGGGATTCTGCTTTTGCAGCGGAATATCTTAATAGTCCAATCTCTGCACAAGACCGTATTCTCGTAATTGACCCCCGTAAGAATGAGTATAGTGTTGAGGGGGAATTTGATTGGAAAAACCCCCTGACTCATATCGGAAACATAAAGTGGTCGGAACGATATATGGAGCCGGGCCGCAGGGTCTATAAGGATTTCGAGAAACCATTCCGAGAATTGGTACTTCCGATGTATAGGATTTTGCTATTCGATTATGGGTGTGGTCTTTCTCAATACAATGATTATTCCTGTATTATGATCCTTGGCTTCGACACCTTGAATACCTTATGGATTCTGGATATGTGGCTTGGCCGGGCCAAGGATGCGACATTGTTGCGATTAATCTATGAATATGGATTAGCGTGGCGGCCCCGGGTCCTCGGAATTGAGGCCGTGAGCATCCAGATGAGTTTTGCGGAGGCTGTCAAGGAATATATTGAGGAAATGGAGCAGAAAATCTCACAGCCTTGGAGGGCAAGAGTTTTCCCGATTACATATCCGGCCCGGGTCTCCAAGAGTCAACGAATATCCGGGATGGAGTGGCGATTCCGACCCGGTAGGATAAAATACCCATCCCATCTTGCAGGTAAATGGCCTTTTGACCAGCTATATCAACAGACTGAGGACTATACCCCAGACTTAGCCTTGTTGCCCCACGACGATGCTGTTGATACCCTCTCGATGTCACAATACGTTGTGAAAAATAGAGGTGGGATATTTACGAAGGAAAAAGGGAAACCAAGCCTTTTGGAGCGTATTCGCCGAAACCTGCCTCTTGTTAAGGGGACACCTTTACTCTCGGGAGTATCCCCATCCGAGATAACCGACGAGATGCTTGATGTCTTGAGTAAAAATGCTCGTAAATCAGCTATAGACCCGAATAACCGGCGTGTGGTTCGGGGTCAAAGGAATATTGTGGGATAATGTTTAGATATTTAATGGTTTTCCTGTTTGGGGTATATTCCCTATTTAGGATAATAACGATTTTGAGAAAGAAGAAGATGCTGCTTTAGCTTATGATAGAGCCGCTATTCGAGAACACGGGGAATTCGCATATTTGAATTTTTCGTTGACAAAAGTTAATTCTATGATATAATAAAGTAGATAAATGAAAGGAAGGGATATGGACTTAATAACGATGTTGAGTGTTTTCTGTGGGGTATTGGTTCTTTTCAGTATTGCCCTATTAATCGCATTGTTCAAGTCCTCTAACAGGATAATCGAGATTAATAAGCAACTTCTTATTGTCGTAGCAGGGAAAGAAGAAAAACCAGAATCAACATTGCGTGCATTGGTAGAGTCAAATAAACCTCCGAAGAAAGTCCTCCCCGGTATTGTGGAGAAGAAGAAAGATGAAAAGTCTAAAAATGTTGACTATAAAATGAAAATAGGGGTCAGATAATGGGTTATAGATTTCAGTTGCCTCCAAATACTTCTGCACATAAAGCACAAGTTGAGCAGATGTTCCAATATCTTGTCTCTACCGGCAAGTCAAGGATGAACCCGATTAGTATTAATTGGTGGATAAACCACTACTATATGCGGGGTATCCGAAATTTCAGTAACATAAATTATGGGGGCGGAACTCTTAATGCGTCATACTTGGATGAATCAGGAGTATTAAAGTTCAGATATGAGGACATCGTATCGAAATACCAAGCTCAACTTGGTAGATTATTATCTATAAATCTTGCCCCCGCAGTGTCTCGGAGGGGTACGAGTCTTGATGGTTTACGAAAAGCAAGTACGGCACAGGTAGTCTTGGATTCAGCATTCCCGCAGGAAAAAGTTTCTAAATTAGCCCTCAATGCTTTCCCACCTCTATTACATTTTGGAACAATCGGATTTGGATTGTGGGTAGAGGGGGAGGATAGTATTGGAATTGAGGTCATTAATCCTTGGGAGTTAATTCCAATCCCAATAGATGTCGCTGTCCCATCTGATGTGCGGGGCCTGATTCGTGTACGATATGTCCCCACAGATTACATAAAAGGACTCTCGATAACCCCCGGCAAAGGCTCTAAAGTTTACAAGGGACTGGATGATTTGAAGGTTCCGTTTGGGGACTTACCTTCGGACGTAACCTCTAAATTTCAGGGGATAGCTTCTCTTACCCATACTGGGGGAGGTTTTTATATCAGGAGTGGACAGAGCCAAGTCGAGACTCAGTGGAAGGGACGATACCCTAAAACAGATGAATCCCAAATGGATGTCACTCTCCTCGTCGAGGTCTGGACGGAAACGTCTGATGGATACTTAGCAGAATATCTTATTTTTGCTGGCTCCTATAGTAAGCTAAATCAGTTATATCGCCACGACCATTCTCAAAATAAATACTATATGCCCGTAAAAATTGCACGGGATGTTACCGTTGGTGGATTTTATGGGCGTTCCTTTGTCGATCAACTAATCCCCCTGAACACGGAAGCAGAATATAGTCTCAGTAGTCTTTTTCAGAACATAACAGATTTTGAACTGTATGGCCTACAGATGTGGCCTGCATCCCTGGGAACACCTCCAGAGGCTCTTAGAGGCCGAGATGGTGTCAAGAGGATAACCTATGAACCAGATTACTCAACCCCAGACCTGAAACCTTTCAGTATAATGCCTGCAAAGCTGACAAAATCCAATATAGAGGGAGCTATGGTTGCTGGTGGCTTGATGGATAAGCTGGCTAATCAGCCGACAGAGATGCTGAAAGGCGGTGCTCCTGGCCGTGTCGATTCGGCTTCTGGTTTAGGATTCCTTTATGAAACAAGTGGAATTCCACTAACTCCGACAGCGAAAAATGTGGCTGAAGCAGTCTCGGGAATCTATCGTTCTATGTTAGGAATTATTCAGGATATTTGGCCTCCCGAGAAAGTTGTAAGCATCAGTACTCTTGATGACTCCTTGGCCGGAATCGCTTTTGACATAGAAACCGGGGAAATTAGTCTTGCCAAAAACGCAATCCCCAGCCCCGATGAAGTCAACATCAACGTGGCTTCTGAGGTTCCAATCTCCAGAGAGCAGCAGAAAATGGAGTTAAAAGAAGCCCTTGAAAAAGGAATAATTACTCTGGATGAATATGGTTTTGAAATTCGTAAAAGAGGATTAAACTCTCCGGTGGGGAACGAAGTTGCTTATCAGAATCGTCGAAGGGCTATACTTGAAAATATTGCTCTCTTTGGAGACGGGGAAAAACCGGGCAAAGTTATTGTCAGTGAAAGGGACATGCACCTAATTCATCAAAGTGTACTCAACGCATTTATGGCTCGCCCTGAATTCTATGCCGCCTCTCAAACCGTCAGAGATAGATTCGTAGAACATTACGAAGAACATAACCTTGGGTTAGGAATAATGCCAGATGATATGCCCACGATGGAAGACAGTGCAGCTATGGAACTTGAGCAACCCCCTCCGCAGGAAGAATTGCCACAACAATAATCGAAAGGAATAAAAATGTCAGAAGAAGAAAAACAGGAAGAGAAACAAGAAGAGCAGAAGCAAGAAGAAAAGCAAGAGGAGAAGCAAGAAGAAAAGAAGGTCGAAACTCACACAATTAAGGTGGACGGCCAAGATGTTGCCTTAACTATTGACGAGCTAAAAATAAGAGCCGAGAAAGCAACTGGAGCCGACAATAGATTCCGGGAATCCGCAGAGGCTACAAAAACCGCAGAGCGGGGGATTCGGATAGAAACCCTTGTGAAGTCAATTTCTAAAGAAGATACTCCATCCGAAACTGATGTTCGGGAATTGGCCGGATTACTTGAAATTGAGCCTGCTGAGTTTATGCAATCCCTCAAAGAAGGGACTCCCCCGCAGAACGCAACTAAGGAGACCGATTTTAGTGCCGAATTCCAGAAACAGTTTGGAATGACCCCTGCGGAGGCCAGGGCTGGTTGGGATTTTTCCAATCAACGACACGTCAACGATGCCCGGAAAGAAATTCGAGAAATATCGGACAAAGCGGTTGACAAAGATGAGATACTTGGTAAAATGATAGTAGGCGAAGATAAAGACGATACTTTCGCCGAAGTTAAAAATATGGTAGCTGAGGATGTTCTTAGGAAGATTCAAGATGGCAAACCGTTTGGGGCCGAGATGGTAGCAGCAACAGTACAGAGGGTACGGTCGCAGTTGACTAAACTCGGTATCCCAAAGAAACTCAACCAGCAACCCATCGTTTTGGGCCTGGGGCCGAGTGAAGGCCTTTCATCCGCAATCCAAGCCGACGAACCAATTAAGCGAATTTCTTCGATGGAAGATGGTGATGAGAAAAATCTTGTTACCAGGTATCTTCAGAGGGCGGTTAAGACTGCCCGAGAGATGAAATAGGAATTCGTTGGATTGAAACCCTCGACTAACTGCATATTATTGTAAATGTATTTAGTTGAAAGGTAAATAACGATGGCTCAAGCAATTGCGGCTTTGGATAATTTGGTTCGTGAGGAATTACCGATGATGATTGAAGAGGCGGGGCCTGCAATAGCTCCGGTGTTCGATAAGATCAAGCGGACGGCATTTGGTGTCAAGAGCCAAACAGGTCTCGGTCGGGGCTATAAAGTAATACATTTGTACGAAACCGGCGTAGCTGGTTTGATTGAGTCCGGTGATCCTCTTGGCCCGGAAATGTCCACGATTGTCGGAACACAATCCCGATTACTGGCACAAGGGTCGGCTGCTGCTGGTTTGACGATTTTCCCGACTGCTGCGGAATCTCCCCACATGGGCGACATTAAGAGGGAACTTACACTTCACAAAGTTGTAGGTAACTTTAGTATTCCCGCTGCCTGGAAACAAGCTGACCTCTTGAATGCTGCCCAAATTAAGAAGGTGGCACGAGATATGAAGGCGGTGGCTAAGCTGAAGGCTATATATGAGGCCTCCAGTTTCTTCAGCCACAGTGTTACAAATGCTTCCGGGAACATAAATCAAGTTCTTGGCAGGATTTCGGTTATAGCTGAAAGTATAGCTTCAGGAGAGGGCGATTATATTGTCATTACTCTTGACGAGGTATATGGTCGAATCGCAAACTTCCGCCAGAGTATGCGAATTGATATTGTCAAGGATACTGCCGGGGTGCTTCAAGACGGTGTGAATACCGATGCGACACATGTTCGTAACTATACCGATTCGACTGCAAAATATGTCCACCTAATAATCAGCAGTGTCGATTACTTGGGGAAAAAGATAACCCTTGCACCAGTTAATTCCGATACTGGGGCATTACCTGATTTTACAGCCGGATACGGCTCGGCAACGGTTCCGGGGGTTGCTGATGATTGGTTGGTATTTTCCAAGACAAGTCGTTATACTTCTGGCTCCCGTCCTCAGTTTAGTTGGGGACTCAATGACTGGATTAAGTCGTCTGGTGTGATTTTAGGCGGTGCAAGCGGGGCTGCGGCTCTTGACTTGGCTGTATATCCTCAGTTCAAGTCCCAAGTCCAAGCCGTTAATGGGCCTCTTACCGACGACGTAATTAATGGCTACATCGGTGGGTACTTGGATGCTTATCCAGGCGAAACCCTTGATACCATTATTACCACGCAGGGAGTACAGTTGAAATGGCTCCAACAGCCTGGTTTGTATAACAACAGGCAAAACTACGAGCGTACCGGCAAAGCCCTGAGTTTCAAGGGGGGTTGGTCTCAAATTGCTTATGAGTTCGGCGGACGTTCTTATGAGTGGATTATGAGTCCGATGTGTTTAACCAAGACTCTGTATGCCCTGAAATTCGCTGGGGAAAATATCCAGAGATTCAGTCCTCCGAGATTAGGTGGAATGGAAGCCAGTATGGGTCAGGAAATCGAATTCCTCGCCCCGCTTGGTGGCCATAGTGGTGTATTTATGGTCGCCCACGCTTCGTCTGGTGCTCCACAGGAGTTACTTGAGGCTCCGTTCTGGTACTATTGCCTCATAGCTCCAAAAGACCCGAGAGGCGTAAAGCTTACAGGCCTCACAGAAGCTACAATGCTTTAATAGTAGTCAGGTGTTCTTTGAAAAAGTGAATAGCCGAGAGGTCGTCATTTTTCTTCCTTTCTCTGTAATGTGTTTGGCCTCTCGGTTTTTTTGAACCATTAATAATTGATAGTTTAGCTTAGTTTTTAGGAGATTATTAAGATGCCAGCAACAAATCCATTTAGAGTTTCAGACCTCGTAGCAAAATATGGGTGGAAAGCAATAATTTATCTTTCCAACCTCGGGCCACGACTTTTATCTGAAGCCCAAGTCCTGTTCGTTGATTCAGGACACACAAATGCCTCTGATGTCGATGATGCCGAACACGGGCATTCCTTTGAAAAACCCCTCGCCACAATCGACTACGCAATCGGTTTGTGTACGGCGGGGGAAAGAAGTGTTATCCTCGCAGCCCCCGGTCACGTCGATACAATAGTTAATGCCCAAGTTGATTTCGACGTATCCGACATTACCTGTATAGGTATTGGCGAGGGAGATAACAAAGCCGCTGTAAACTTTGGCCACGCCAATTCCAGCGTCGATATTGGAGCCAACAATATTCATCTCATTAACCTACGATTTGTACCCAGCATCACAGCC
>SDBV01001219.1_pt1 | contig 38632 bp, 36 predicted proteins | sample 2277081 | NCBI WGS metagenome assembly SDBV01 (sample SAMN10402039, study PRJNA504765) | marine sediment metagenome | isolation source: marine sediment core GS10_PC15, 223 cmbsf | place: Arctic Ocean: Southern Knipovich Ridge | collected 2010 | reverse complement strand
TTACTAATCAGTTTGAGAACTGGCTGAAAGAAATTGACATACAGGCGCAAGTGTTCGTAGATAGCGCTCAATAAATTCAGTTCATCCTGGGTCTCAAACTGGTCATAGCCAATCAGGTGACGCACCACTGACCAGTTCTACTGCTCCACGTGCGCCCGGTCATTTTTCTGTACGGACGCGAACGAGTGAAGGTGATTTGTTCGGGCTCCTTAACAGTGCCAGCGAAGATATGTATATTCTTTTTGAGTTCGTCGACGGTGGCCTGGTCGCCGGTGCCATTATGGGCATGTGCGTCATCTTCAGCATAATGAACCCTGTCTTCGCCTCAGTGATTTCCAGAGAAGGCAGCAGCTTTCATTTCATGAAAGTCATACCCATGTCCATAGAAAGCCAGCTGCGATCGAAGATGTCCGATGGCTTCGTGTTGAGCCTTATTCCATGCTTACTGATTGCGACTGCCCTTGGATGGTCAGGCATCCCCCTTGAATACATTGTGACAGCTTTGTTGGGCGCGCCCCTTATCATCGCGGCTTTGACCATGACCGGCGCAATCATTGACCTGAAGCGTCCAAAACTTAACTGGAGTGACGTGAGCCGAGTGCTAATGATGAGCCTGAATTGGATTATTTACGCTCTTCCAGGAGTTGTGTATCTGGCGATATCCACATTGCCAATAATCGCAACGATACTATTGAATTGGGGTTTACCCCTATGGTTATGGGATTCTGAGGTTCCTCTGGTGGGCTCGTTGGTGGGCTATATCACTTATCTCCTCGTGGTATTTGGGGTAGTTGATCTGCTTCTTTACTGGTGGATACATTGCAATGCAAGGCGGTTGATTATGAGCGCCATATAAAAATAATGACACCAGGCGAAAGGGTCTCTTTGAATTAGATTGGTTGTAACAACCAGAACGTTGGATAAACATTTGCAAACTGGTTCGGGTATCCATTGACAACAAAGGAGGTAAAAAGTAGTTTTATGGCTGATCAAATGATAAGCGTAGACAACATTCACAAATCGTACCTGATGGGCAAAGAAGCGGTCCCTGCCCTGCGCGGTGTGTCTTTGGAAATCGAAAAGGGTGACTTCGTCTGCCTGATGGGACCCAGCGGTTCCGGTAAAACCACTCTGCTCAACATCATCGGCGGGCTGGACGAACCCAGCCGCGGCCACGTCACTATCGACGGTGAGAACCTGGTGGCCCTGTCGGAAAACGAGCTGGCCAGGCTGCGCCTGCAAAAGATGGGATTCATATTCCAAAATTACAACCTCTTGGCAAACTTCACCGCTTATGAAAACGTAGAAGCGCCGATGGTACTGGCAAAAACCAGTCGCAAAGAACGCAAGCAACGCACCCTCAGTTTGCTCGAAAAAGTAGGGCTGGCTGACAGGGCTCACCATTACCCGGGGGAACTGTCCGGCGGCCAACAACAGCGCGTGGCCATTGCCCGCGCCCTGGCCAATAACCCGCCCATCCTGATCGGCGATGAGGTCACCGGAGATCTCGACAGCGAATCGGGCCTGGCTATCATGAGGCTGATTGCGACACTCAATGAAGAGGGCATGACCATTATATTTGTGACCCACGACCCGCGCATGGCGGAATTTGCCCGAAGGTTGATTCACATATACGATGGCAAGCTTTTGAACGGTGATGGCACTAATCCTCTCGGCAGGACGATGGATGCATCTGAGAGCCTCCCGTCGAACCCTGATGGATCCGGCAGCGCATGATCTTCAAATACGTCCTCAAAAATTTCCGGCGGCGCAAAGTACGCACTTTCTTGATGGTGCTGTCGTTAACCATCAGCACGGGTCTGATTGTCACCATGATGGCCACCGTAGAGACCATTCGCCGATCCAATGTAGATCTGGTGGTTTCGGAAATCGGGGGATACGATCTGAGCGTTCATCGCGCTGAGACCAGCCCGGAGCAGTTCATCAAGGTAATCGAGACCAGCCAAAGCATACTTGCGGCTGACGATCAGATTACAGCCGTTTATCCTCGCTTTCGCAGCGATGTCGAATTGAGTGCTGGCAATGAGCTGGATAACGGTTTGCTGCTGGCGCTGGATCCGGACGAAAACATCGGCCAGGTAGAAGTCATCTCGGGCTCTTACCAATTGGGTGATATGCAGGCCGCGGTCCTGCAGCCGACGGCATTAAATCTAGGCAACCTGCAAATTGGCGACACGATCGAGGTCGCCTACAGTTTTCCCCAACCACGCGAAAAAGGATCGTTGCAATCGGTTGGGAGCAGTCAGCTCCGGGCTGTCGGAAGATTCACCATCAGCGCCATCGTGCGCCAGAATGGTGTCGCCAGTATCGATAATGGTCTCATCATCCATATAGACGATGCACAAGAATTTCTAGGTTTACCAGACCGGGCGGAAGAATTGATTGTATTGGTGGAACCGGCTTTGTATGAAGCGGGGAATGCCGAAGCGGTGGTATTGAATGTTCGAGACGTGGCATTCAATCTCCAAACAGCGCTGGGCGACCAGTATATCTATCGTCTGGACAAAGCACAAGTGCTGGATCAAACCGCCCAGGTTTTTCTGGCCATACAAGCGGGTACTACCATCTACGGGTTGATATCGTTGGGTGTGGTTGGACTGCTGATATATACGCTCGTCATGACCAATGTGCAGGAACAGCGGCGGGAAATGGCTATCTTACGCATTTTGGGCAGCCATCGGAATTTGCTGTTTGGTATCGTCTTAGCTGAAGTGTTCGTGATCGGCATTCTGGGGGTCGGATTGGGGGTAATACTTGGACAGGCATTCACAGCTTATATAGTGGTACCCCTGATCGAGTACTTGATGCGCGCAGAAGGTCAGGTAACAACCCTCCAACCGGCTGTCAGTCTGGCCGGATTTCTGCCAGCTGTCGTATCAGCGTTTGTGGTGCTCTTTATCAGTGCAATCAAACCTGCCCAGGATGCCGCCAGAACAAAGGTGGTGCACGCTATCAACCCGGGTGTGGCTGATAATGTTCAACTTGAGGATTTGGATCAATTACGCGAACGCAGTCCCAGCCTGAAGCTCTTTGTCATCGGCCTGGGAATGATGTTTGTCGTGGTGATTTTGTTTGGTCTGAGCCTGGTGGAGGTATTCGGCAATCCGGCAGCGCAAGCCGGGATTTTCCTGATCATTCTGCTCTTCTTGGTGATTGGGCTTGTTTTTGTCTTCTTCATATTTACCCGGCCATTGGAAAAGTTTATCCTTTTTATTACCGGGCTCGTATCACCCCGGCTGACCTATTTTGCTAAGCGAAATGTAGGACGCAATACAGAACGCAACACACTCATTTCACTACTGATTTTGTTCAGCGGAGTCTTACCCAGCTTTCTGGCAACGCAAAGTGCCATAAACATTGTAAATATCGATACAAACGTGCGTCTGGATATGGGAGCACCCATAAGGATCGAGAGTTTTTCCAGGTTTGCTACGCCGGAATTCGCAGCTTTGTCTCGTATGAGACCGAGTTTTATATCGGAAGAGCTTCAAGCCATACCAGGCATTGAAACCACAGTTGGGTTGACGCATGAATACCGGGCGCGAGTATCGGACGTTGTGGGAATGCGGACCGGGGAGCTGACGCTGGTGGGTGTAAGCGGTGATCTGAATGAGGTCTTGTTCTCAGATATGATGATTTTCACGGCGGGTGGGTCGGATGCTCTGGCACAGGGTCTGACAGATCCCAATTCTGTGATAATCAGCCAGGGTATGGCCGAGGGTTTGGCGGTACCTTTGGGCGGCACTATTAAAGTCCAGGGGGAGGGATTGGATCATGAAAAGAATCTAACCATCGTCGGCATTGCCCAACGTCTACCTGGCTTTAACGGTGTGGGACGAATTCGCAGCCAGGCGTTGAACGGCGGTATGGTGCTGATCTCCTTAGATGGTTTTCGCCGGATAATCACCGATCCACAGGAAGCAATGCCAAACGCAGACGACCCAATTTTGGACCGAGCATTGGCAACCTTAACTGCGGATGCCGAGTCTTCTGCCGTGCGGATTGCCCTGCATGATACCTTTGAAGGCAAATACAATCACTGGACTCGATTTGCGGATCTAGAGATAAGCCAGGCTCGCGAGGAGCAGATATTTGGGCAAATCTTACTGCTCGTATTGACATCGATCAGCTTCATCACGGCGGTGTTTGGGGTGTTCGCTGTTATCTATGTCACGATTTATGCCCGACGGAAAGAGATCGGAATGATGAAAGCGGTCGGCGCGCGTAAGTGGGAACTTAACGGCATGCTCAGTGTGGAATCGATTGCCTTGACGTTGAGCGCAGCCCTGGCCGGTATCATAGCTGGATCGACGATGGCCTACGTGATTACCTTTGTGGATAATGTGACCGCACAGCGCCCCCAGCAGTTCACGATCGATACTACGGTGATGCCATTAATCATTATCATGGTAACGCTGGCCGCTGTCTTAGGCACTGTATTCTCTGCAAGGCGGATTATCAAACACAAAGCTGTCGAGATCCTGCGGATGAGTTAATCATCAATATGATCCTGGTTCAAGGGATCAATCGAGGAATCAAATGAACACAAAACATTGGATTTTATTGGTATTGATGCTCGTGTTCCTGGTCGGGTGTGCGCAGGAGCCTGAGGCGGTTGAGCCCAGTGCTGCACCAACACCAGATAAGATAAGCGCGCCATCGCCGAAACCGGTACATACAGGCGTAACCATTCTGGCAGATGGCGTCCTTCAGGCTGTGCAGCCGGTATTGCCCCTGGGGTTCGAGACCGGCGGGAAGTTGCTTGAAGTGCATGTGGCAGCCGGCGATCTGGTCCAGGAAGGTGATCTCATCGCCACGCTTTCTGCAGCTTCGCTGGCCGAAGCCGAGTTGAATGTGATCAAAGCCCAACAGTTGTTGGATGACATCTACACTAATGCCGATTTGGATGCTGCCCTGGCCTTGCTCGCCGTGGAAGAGGCCCAGAAGGCAATGGACGACGTGCTCAACTCGGATCTGGAGGCCTCCGCTGCTTGGCAGACGGTCGTCGAGACGCAGGATGCCGTCGATACTGCCCAACGCGACGTATATATCTCCCAGGCCACTGCCGGTCAGGCTGATATTGATTCCGCTTATGCCGCCATGCTGCTGGCGGAGAAAGCACTTGAGATACAGCAAGAAAACTTCGAAGATTATGCTCACCTGCGTGAAGAAAGCGTCAGGCGGGCCAGTGCGCAAGCGAAACTCTCCGCAGCCCAGGGTGCTTACGACGACGCCGTGCGCAACTACCACGCCATGACCAGCACCATGGATGAGGGTGCCCAAGCGATCGCTGACGCCAAATTGGCTACTGCCCAGGCACAGTTGGCCGATGCCCAGCGTGAGTGGGGTCGGGTCAAAGAGGGGCCCAGCGCTGGTAACGTCGCCAGGGTCGAGGCCGAACTGGCTGCTGCTCAGGCTGATTGGGAAGTGCTCAAAGGTGGGCCTGATCCGGAAAAGATTTCTCTAGCGCAGAGTGAGTTGAGCCTGGCCCAAGCGGCAGCGGTAAGAGCAGATACCCAACTTATTGCACCCTGGATGGGAACCGTGTTGAGTATAGAAGCTGCACCCGGAGCGCTGGTCGGGGGTGGTTCAGCCATTGTTATCTTGCTGGATACAACTCAACTGGAATTCCACACCACCAATTTGAGCGAGCGCGATTTAGCGCAGATATTACCGGGGCAAACGGCCGTGGTCACGTTGAAAGCCTATCCCGATGACCCCATTGAGGCTGCGGTGCTTCGGATTGGTTGGCGGGTTGGTTACGTTGTTGGTGATGCGGCCACCTTCCCCGTCATGCTGAGTTTGAGCGAAACCGATCTGGATATTCGCCCCGGCATGACCGGCCGGGCAGAGATTCGTTCAGAGGAGTAGAGGTCTACCGCAAGCGATCTAGACAACATTATGAGATCATTCCTATCACCCGCAGAACCGGGGGCCAGGGCTTGACCTCGCTATCGCCCAGGCCATCATCGCAGCGCATGCTGGCACCATCGCCGCCATGCTCTTTGGCAAGGGGCAACCGTGCGCTGGGAACTTTATGGAATGGGTCACAGTAACGGCCTGTCAAAGGGAGTGTGGATTTGGATGCGCTTTTACGGGATTTAGCCGAACCCTATGCCTCCCGCGCCGAACAGGCAGACCTGAGCTTCAGCCTGGAAATTGTGGGTGATTCCGTTGAGATCAAAGGGGATGCAGCCCAATTAGGAACCCTGATCCAAAACTTGCTCGACAATGCGATCAAATTCACCCCCGCAGGTGGGCAGGTCAATGTAGAACTCAGCACACAGAATGAAGCCGTGCAGCTAAGCGTAACGGATACCGGCATCGGCATCCCCGGGGCTGACATGCCCATCTGTTCTCCCGTTTCCACCGCGGGCGCAAGGCTTCCGCCTACCCAAGTAGTGGCTTGGGGTTGGCCATCGTCAAAACCATTGTTGACCTGCACGGAGCAAGCATCCGTGTTGATAGCGATACAACAGGCACAGTGTTTGTTAACCGGTTTATTCCATACCGATCAGGATACTGAGAAGAAAAGGTAATGCCAGCGTTACTTGACGATTCTTATTGGTGAAATTATCATCCTGAACAGGTAATTCATATGAGACTCAATGCCCCACGGATCGTATATTTTAGTAAACGTTTGTTCTCCCCAGTATAGGCGATCTTTTTTCTGAAAATATTGTTGTTAATTTAATCGTAAATGGGTGGCAACGCACAATCTAACTTCGACATCAGGATCATCAACAGGTGGAAATTTAATTGTGCAAACTTATTCCCATCCTTGTGAAGAGCATTCTTGCTAACTGCATCTTTACTGTTAGAATTAAATCCTGAGTTAATTTCAGTAATATTCATTTTACCGAGCATCATCACCTAACGGAGGGAGATCACATGCCAACATCCAAACGTGAATTACTAAAATCCTATGAATGGGCTCAACTTGACCAGATTGCCAGCGATCAACAGAAGGGACTCCCGCGCCCGGGTATCCAAAAACCCATCCCCACAGATGCGCTTCTGATTGATCTAATACCTCCTGACCAGTTCACCGTCGGTCAAATTCCGACGATCAACGTCATCCGGAACCGGATCAGCCACCGAAATTTCACCAACGATGCCATCACCCAAGAAGAACTTTCTTTCCTGCTGTGGGCTACACAGGGCGTGCGCGACAAAGTCACCGAAGATGGAATTACTTACATCATGCGCACTGTCCCTTCTGGCGGCAACCGCCACCCGATCGAAACCTACCTCAGCATTCACAATGTAGAGGGGATCCAAGCAGGGCTTTACCGCTACTTACCCATAGATCACAAGCTGGTCCTGGAAAAGTTGGACCAGACTCTCCCAGAGCAGGTCAAGCAAGGCAGTCTCAACCAAAACAGCGGTACAGTTGAGGAACCCTATTATTTCATCAAAGAAGCTGCAGTGGTCTTCATCTGGACTGCGATCCCCTACCGGTCGGAGTGGCGCTATCACAAAGCCGCCACTAAGTTGATCGCTTTAGATGCTGGACATGTCTGCCAGAACCTTTATATAGCCGCGGGTGCGATCGGAGCCGGCACCTGCTCAGTTGGTGCCTTTGACCAGACAAAAATGAATGCGTTGTTGGATGTTGATGAGGAAGAAGAATTTGTGCTCTACATGGCCCCTGTGGGGAAAATAAGTGAGAGTTTGGACGCTTAGCACTCAATCACAAGCCATTAAAGGACAAGGAAATTCCAACAGGAAATTATTCAAAAATTTATGGCTCAATACACAAAACTTCCAGGAAGTGAGATTGAAGAGATCGCGGGGCAATATAAACTGACAGTAATCGATTGTAAGCCAATCGAGCAAGGTCTTGGGAATTCCAATTATCTTATTAATACAAACCAGGGAAGGTATATTCTCACAGTTTTTGAGATCGAACCGAAACGTGTGGAAAATATGATAAAAGTGTTATTGCTGTTGGAGCAATATGGATTTCCAGCACCGCGGTTACAAAACCTGGTTAGTGGGGGTGTACTAACGAAATACCAAGAAAAATTGGTTTTGATCAAGCCATACATAACCGGGCATGTAGAAATAAATTTAGACGAGGGTAAAGTAAGCCAGGTAGGAACCGCGCTGGCCAGATTGCACGAAATACCCGCACCGGATTATCTGCTGGATAAACATACGTATGTCGTGAAAACATATCCAGAAATCATGGAGCAGGATATTGATCTAGATTATAAATACTGGGTCGGGCAAAGGTATAGTTATCTTATAAAGAACATACCTTCCAATCTGCCCGTCGGGTTGGTCCATGGTGATTTGTTTTTCGACAATGTAATATTTGAAGAAGACGGATTTAAAGCCATTCTTGACTTTGAAGATGTATGCCGAATTTATAAGGTGTTTGATCTGGGCATGGCGGTGGTGGGAATCTGCACAGAAGATACAAGAATATAGCTCGGTAAGGTGAGCGCTTTAATAAATGGGTACCAAGAAGTTAGATTGTTAGGAGAGAAAGAAAAAGATAGTCTGCAAATATTTATCGAATGTGCCTCAATTTTGACTTCTACTTGGCGATTCTGGAAATACAATCTGGATGAGCCAGATATCGAAAAATCAAATAAATACATGCAAATGGTTAAAATTGCAATGAATGTTAGTCTCATTCCCAAGATGTTGTTCATGAAGACAATATTTGCTTGATCGATACACCGAGCTAAACTGACCTTTTGGTGAGCTCGTCGTTAGCGTCCACATCCGCCGGCTGCGGGAGAAAATCGAATTGGATCCCAGTAAACCCAAATCTTGGTCACCGTACTGGGCATCGGCTACCGGCTGGTGAAATGAGTCGAGCGTTGTTGGTGGGGAGTGGTTTGTAGAATCACTTGGGGGTGTTTCATTTCAGTTAAAACGCTGATTGAGTAAGGCGACCCGTTTTCGTCACCCATATCGAATCAGGACTGCCAGTCCTCGGAGGACTGGCAGTCCTAAATACGATTTTTGTTCAGTATGTTGGTACAAGCTAGAGGAAGAATGGATCGGAACAGACCACCACAGGGTAGTATGTAACTACCACTTATCTCAAAGCCCAGAGTCAAAATTGTAAATACATTTGAGCATATCCTTCTTGGGATGCGCTTTTTATAAATCCTGGACAATCTAGAACCCTTTATAGAGCCAAGAGCTGCCTTTCCTTCTTTATGCCAGTTGCGCTTCTAGCACAGTCCGGTGCAACCTTCATAGAAATTATAGGTATATATACAAGGGATAGAGGTTGACCTCTGGGGCTCACTTTTGTCAGTTTGCCAGCTCTTCAACCTTTACTCAGTCTCGTTATTAAAATGATCGGCCATGCAGGAATTTCTTGGATCTTGAATGAATTCCTGCTGGCAAGCGGGAGTGCAGAAGAATATCCACTTTCCCTCATAGCTCGCCCGCGGAGTGTCGGAGGCAAACTTTTCCGCCGAACCGCAAGCGGTTGTCACTTCGCTGCCGATCACCGGCAATGGGATGGCGTTATCAGCACTCATTGTCCTTCAGCCTGAATTTCTTCCAGGACTTCCAGGTCTTTTTGTAAACTCCGCTGGCGGACCAATAAGCTGATCAAATAAACCAACATCACCCCGAAGATAACCGCATACCCAGCGATCATGAAACTGGTTGTGTTCGCTGGACCCTCTTGTAAGAAGAATGAAAATAGCATCACAGTTTCCTTTTATTCCATAGTTTTTAATCGCAGTTGTTCGACCTGGTCAGCTTTTCTACCAAGGCGGATGCGATGCCAGAACAGGTCAATGAATATAAACGTAAAAGTCAACAAACTAAACATAAAAGTCTGCAGCATCGTGGTCGTCATATCGAAAGATCCCGTGGTGCTTGGGTCGCCGCCGCCGATCACGATTGGGTGGATGGTGCGGAAAATCCTGGCAGAAAAGTAAGTTAGAGGCACACTCAAGGAACCGACGATGGCGTAGACCGCTGCAAAGCGCGCCCGGCGATCTGGATCTTCAATCCCCTGTCGCAGCATCAGGTAAGCAAAATAAATCAGCAGCATGACCGTGGCAGTGGTCAGTCTGGGGTCCCAGGTCCACCAGGTATTCCAGATCGGACGCGCCCAGATCGAACCGGTTACGATATTAATGGAGATGAAAACGATGCCGATCTCGACTGCTGCGAGACCAACGATATCCCACTTGCGGTCTTTTTTGATCAGGTAGATGATGCCGGTGACGGCAGCACCGATGAAGCCGAGCATGCCCACCCACCCGGCTGCGACATGGAAGTAAAAGACTCGCTGGACATCACCCATCACCGCTTCCTGTGGAGCGTAGAAGAAAACCATATAGGTCGCGATGAGCAGCAAGACTACAGTGACAATATCTATAGTAGTAAGTAAACGGGGTTTTGAATCCATAATTCAACTCCAAATGAATAATTTGATAGAAACCAGGGAGGCTGGTTATTCTTCAACAACATAATCAAAGACCATGAATGCAACTGCAGAAAATATTATATCGTAGGCTATCAGCAAGTTAATCCAGGGCCGAATAACCTCCATTTCACTCCCATCCAGGAAACCGGTGCTGGCTTTGACCGCCGCCAATATGACCGGCAGCACCACCGGGAACAGCAATATCGGTAATAAGATGTCGCGCGTACGGGCTTGTACTGCCATGGTTGCCAGCAATGTTCCCACAGCAACGTAACCGATTGATCCCAACAAGATCACCAACAGCAGCCCTGGATTGAACAGGTTGACATTGTATAACAAACTGTAGATTGGCAAAACGATGAACTCGACCATCAGCATAAAAATCAGATTGCCCAGTGCTTTACCAAAGTAAATCGCGCTGCGGTCGACGGGCGCCAGCAGCAAACCATCCAAACAGCCGCGATCTTTTTCGATCGCCATCGATCGGTTGAGACCCAAGGTCCCGGCAAAAACGAAAATCACCCACAATACCCCAGCAGTGATCGTGGGTTCTCGCCGCGTGGCGGGATCGAGGTCCAGCGCAAAATTGAAGATCAGAATCACCAGCAAGGCAAAGATCAGCATCGCAGAAAGCAGTTCCCGGCTGCGAAGTTCTGCAGAGAGGTCTTTCCAGACCACGGCCCCCATAGCGCGCAAGAAACTGACCGCCTTGCTGGAAACGGGGGTCTCTTGTTCTCCAGGTAGATAAGATGATTCGCGTTCGATAGTCATACTTGGAGCGCCTGGCGATAAAACGCCAACAGGTTATTCGGTTCTATCTCATCACGTTTTACAGAGGCAGTGATCACACCTCGCGAGATGACATCGAAACGAGAAGCCAGGTCTGCGGCGCGCGCCAGGTCATGCGAGGTCATGACCACTGTACGTCCGCGCGCAGCCACCTCTCTCAGCACAGTATCCAACATGGCGCTCGCATCCTGGTCCAATCCGGTGTGGGGTTCATCAAACAACATCACATCTGGATCATGCAGCACTGCTCGCCCGATCGCCAGGCGCTGCTGCATGCCACGTGAATAAGTGCGCACTAAATCACGGCGGCGAGGGGTCAATCCGACCAGCTCCAAAACCTCTGCCACCCGTGGCTGCAGGTCCCGGACCCCATACATCCGCCCATAGAAGCGCAGATTTTCCTCTGCGGTTAGATCACCATACAACAGGGGTTGATGTGAGACCACGCCAAGCCGCCGGCGAACTGCTGAAGCCTGGTCAGGCAGGCGGTAACCAGCGATATTCACCCCGCCCATCGATGGGCGGGAAAGAGAGGCCAGGATTCTCAAAAACGTGGTCTTGCCAGCGCCATTCGGCCCGAGCAAGGCAACAAACTCCCCCTGATCAGCCTGGAAATCCATCCCGCGCAGTACGGTCTTCAAGCCAAAGCGCTTGACCAGCTTACGTACTTTAATCATTGTTCCGCTGACCTTGAACACTCGGATCACGGGCTATAACAGAGTCATTCGATATATTAGTAATGAATTCGATCAGAATCACTTTTCTTCCTCGCTAAGAATTTCTTTGATTTTAGACTTAAGCTCTGCCCGGCGTTCCAAATACGCCTTCTCGGGAAGCTCGCCCGCCTGATATTGATCGTCAAGAGCCAGGATCGCGTCAAGCGATGTGTCTACATCCTCTCCATCTTGCTCTGCCAGCCTTTCCTCATCCGGATCTAAAACATCTTGATCCGTTCTTCCATTGCGCGTACGAATGTAAAGCCACCCACCAGAAAAGATTAAAGCAACTCCAAAAGCCAACAGCCCGATAATCAGATCTCTACTTGAACCAAGTGCTAATCCCGCTCCACTAGTTTGGGGACGTCCAGAAATTGAAATTACAAAGTTAGAACCTGCCTCGATGAGGTCGCTGGAATACATATGGTAGGCGCTCCCCTGCACATCGCGCGTACCCATATCATTGAGCTGCTCGCCTGTAATTCTGATCCCATCTTCCGGCAGGAGGATGATAACAGCATTAACCGGCAGGCTAATAGGCTGGCTGAAATCCAGCTTGTTCTTATACAGTAGATCATATGAATAAATTACCTGATGTTGACCTGCACCAGGCCTGACAACCGCATAATCGCCGAATCCGTCGGCCTGCTCAACGTAGCGTTCACCAACAACCCCATCTTGAAATTGTAGATTGGTTGCTCCACCCGGTACTGAGTAAGATAAGACAGGCTGCCCTTCTTCGGAAGCCACCACAGTTTGATCGCCTGAATTGGAAATGATGTACATCTCGACGACTCTCAACGTATCCGGCTCGATATATTCAAATAACAAGTGTAAACGGTCGACCGATAATTGAGAAGTATCGCTAGTGGATTCATAATATGGGATGATCAACACCATGTTTGTATTTTCCGGGTCAACCACGGTGATATCGGAACTGTATGCGACGTCATCATATTCCACACTGGCAAGGAAAGCGCGCCCCTGCAGCAAGGGGACATCTTCAAATGCAAAAATACCATCCGGTTCAACGTGAGTATCTGCGGTGTAAGTTTGCTGCATCTGATCAAACCCATACAAAGTAACTGATAAATCTGCTGGGATATCACCGCTAGAGACGCTGATCACCTGACCTTCAATACGACCGATTTCCGCCACACTTTCAGCCGTTGGTGAAGCTTGTGTGGTTTCGCTGGTTTCAACAGCAGCAGGTGTGGGGGTTTCAGGTGTATCGCTCACTGCGATCTGAGAAGCGAAGGTCAGCGAACGAAGATATGCGCTCAAAGCCCAACGCTCCTCTGCGGACAATTGCTCTGCGAAAGCCGGCATATCTGGCGCTTTTCCCTCACTGATCGCCTGAAAGAGCTGCTCAGCAGAATAATCCGCCATCAGTTCCTGGTCAGTGAAGATAGTTGGGGACTCCGAAAGAGCCGCGGCCTCCAGGCCTTTACCATCACCACCTTCGCCATGACATGCGGCACAGTTACCCTGGTAAAGGGATTCCCCCTGGAGAAGTCTTTGGGGAGAATTGCTCAACGAATAAAGATATGCGACCACATCCCAACGCTGGCGATCAGTCAAGCTGCTAAACGGCGGCATACGGCGTTCCAGGTTGCCTTGTGTGACAACTGTATACCATTCAGCCGGGGAGGATAACCGGGCTACTGCATCCGTACCCAGCGCGGGCGCGGGAACTGGCAGCTGCCCTGCCATCGATCCATCGCCCAGACCTGAAACTCCGTGGCAAGAGGCACATTTCTCCACATAGATGGCGCGGCCTGCAGATGGGTCAGGACGAACAATCGGATAAAGAGGGCCGTTGAGCGGGGGTTGGGTGGGTTCTTCAAATGGCACCTCAGCACCTGGGGGCGGCGTGATATCTTCTGCCAATGAAAACGAGCAGGCAGTTAATATCAACAAGAAAAAAAACGTGATAGAGATGGTTTTTATTGCAGGAAGACGAGAATAGTAGGGGTTTCTGATTTGGTTTTGATCCATTCGCTACATATCACCAACAAGCAATTTTATTTTGATCTTACGCCTTCTGCGAGATCGTACCCGCACTTGGGGCAAAAACGATCGGACTTCTGCACCGGACGACCACATTGCGGGCAAAATCCAGCAGATTTATCTTGCCTGGCACGTCGTCTGGCAGCGAGCTGTACTTCAACCACGTCATCCGCATCAACCATTACCGCGTGTGGTTGCTGAGCAACCACTGCCTCCCCCCGGTCAGCTGTGACAGTGCGGCGTTCAGCAATCGCCACCTCAATCCCCTGTTCAACATCAGCATCACTTATCTCCCCGTCAAATTCATCTAACTTTCGCAGGATTTTCGCCCCCTGCTTAAGTAATCGCTCCCGTTGACCTGGATAATCCTTTTGAGGGATCTTACCCAAGGCATTATCAAAATCCAGTTCTTCGAGAGCTGTCAGAACTCGATCGCGTTCCGCCAAAAGAGTCGATAATTCATGTTCCTTCAGGTCTTCTTCTGGTGTTACCGCGACCGTCTTCCGGTCAAGCAATGGTCTAGCGATAAATAAACTGATCAGGACTAACAAGGCGAGCAGGAGAAATATTGAGCCAATATCCATGATAATAGATTCTTTTTCGTGTCAGGTCGCTAATGGTTTGATGTTCCAGGAATCTAGTTGCTAGATTCAAGCAGGGGATCGATCATGCCTTGAATCTCAGCCAGGGAAAGAAAGGGAGAAATCTTGAACGCAGCCAGTTTTCCATCCTGGTCAAGGATATATGTTTCCGGCACACCACGGATGCGGAAAGCCTGGGAGATCTGCGTCCGCAGGTCAGGGCCATTAGGATAGGTCACGTCGAATTTTTCCAGGTAGACCATGGCCTCGGTTTCGGTATCAACATAATCGACGCCAAGAAATACCACCTCACCGCCCGGTTGGTAAATCCGCCAGGCAGTTTCTAATTCGGCAGCTTCCTCCTCACAGGGTTTGCACCATGAGGCCCAAAAATTCAATACCACCACTTTTCCTTTGAGATCCTCAAGACTGATTTGTTCTCCTTCAAACGTGGTAAGGGTGAAATCCGGTGCGGTCTCTCCAATAGTTACCGGCCCTTCTTGATCTCTTAGCAACCCATAAGCAAGCAGCGCCAACAAGGCAAAGATGGAGATCCAGGCAGCTAATGCCCCGCCTGAAAAGCTTTTGCCAAAGATCGAAACTCCTCTCTTTGACTTTTCAGTAGATCCATTGGTCTCTGGATCGGAAGGGTTTGTTTGCAAATCTGACATGGTAAAACTCCAAGAGCCTTGAGCGGTTAATAAAATGTGCAGCTACCGGCGCCGCAGTTCATCTTCAATTCTGGCCACATAATCATCCTCCCCTGGCTGAGCACTTTCCACCGGTGGAGGAGGTGTCTGTTTCCAAGCTCGCAAGGCGCGAAAGAGAATATAGAGGCCGCCCATGATCACCAGGGGCGGAATAATGTAAATCAACCAGTTCAAACCCGTGGCGGGAGGAGAGGCCAACACTCGATCGCCGTACTGGGCGACGAAATAAGTTTTAATCTCATCTTCTGTCCGTCCCTCGGCAAGCTTCTCACGAATTAATTCACGCCATTGAGCACAGGCTTGAGTTGGACAGACATCCAGGGGAATATTCTCACAAACTGGACAGTAGAGCTGCTTGGCAACTGCGTTAACCTGGTCATCCGTCGGTCCAAGGGGGGGTTGTTCTTGGGCCAATACGCCATCCACAGACAGGAGTGATCCGGTCAGACCAAACAAGAGCAAGATCAATGCAGAGATAATCAGTGAACGATATTTAAACTTCATGCTTTTGCAGCTGAGTAACTGGTACTGCTGGTTTTAATCCGCAATTTCTCAGGATCGGGATCAGGCCAGGCTGCAATCAGGGTGCCGAAGATGAATATAAAACCACCTAACCACAGCCAATTCACCAGCGGGTTATGATAAATCTTGAATGTGGCACTCGCGGTTGAGATGGGCTGCCAATCGACTAACAGGAGATAGAAATCGTCTTCCCAGGTACTGCGTACTCCTGGAATGGTCATCGGCTGCTGAGATTCGTAATAGTAATCTCGCCGGGGATAAAGGTAACCGACGAACTGCCCATTCTTATATACACTCATCTCTGCCCGGGCTACATTGCGGCCATCCTCGGTATCGAAAACGGATAGTGAGTTAAAAGTAACCGAGTAATCACCCAGCGTGATTTGTTCTCCTTGAGAAATGGTCCCTTGGGTTTCGCTCTGGAATACCTCGATGCCAATGATGCCGATCGCCATCAGTACAACACCCAGGTGGATGATGTAACCGCCGTACCTGCGCCGGTTGCGGCCGGCCAGACGCCATAAGGCAAGCGGAAAGATCTCGCCTGATCGGCGGTGCCGGGCTCTTGCTCCTCGCCAGAATTCGTAGAGCGTGACCGCAGCCACGAAAGCACACAGCCAGAAACCCAAGATCGCAGCCCATTGGCGGATGCCGCTGAACAAGACCACTGCCACCACCACCAGCGAAACGAGGAAGGGTTTCCAGATAGCCCGACCCAAGGTCTTGGCTGAGGAGTATCTCCAGGCCGCCAAAGGCGCTACTCCCATTAAGAGCAGCAATCCAGCGAATAATGGCGCGGTCGCTCGTTCGTAAAACGGCGGACCAACGGTGACTTTTTGCCCGGTGAATATCTCGGATATCAGTGGGAAGAGTACTCCCCAGAAACAAACAACCAGGATACCAATAAACAGTAAATTGTTCAGCAGGAACAAGGCTTCACGGGAGAGCATGGATGACATATGCGTCTCAGCTTTGAGGTCATTCCAGCGTTTGAGAAGCAAGGATAAGGACACGATAAAAGTCAGCCCCATGAAGGCGAAGAAGGCCGGGCCAATTGCACTTTGGGCAAAAGCGTGCACGGAGGAGAGCACTCCAGAGCGGGTTAGGAATGTCCCGAAGATCACTAGCTCAAAGGTCAAAATGACCAGGATCATATTCCAGTGTTTCAACATGCCTCGCTTTTCCTGGATCATCACCGAGTGCAAGAATGCAGTGCCGGTCAACCAGGGCATAAACGCGGCGATCTCCACCGGATCCCAACCCCAATAGCCTCCCCAACCCAGGACATCATAAGCCCATCGTCCTCCTAAGATCAATCCGAGAGATAGAAACAACCAGGCCACCAGTGTCCAGCGCCGGGTGATGCGGATCCAGCGATCATCTGTCCGGCCAGTAACCAGTGAGGCGATGGCGAAGGCATATGGGATTACGAAGGACACAAAGCCCAGATAAAGCATCGGTGGGTGAATGATCATACCAGGGTGCCGCAGAAGCGGATTCAGCCCCCTTCCATCAGCCGGGATAAAAGGAATTGAACCTGTTGGCTGCAGCATGGCGGTCGTGATCTGACCAGAGGCGGTCTGCCAAATCCTCACAAAAGGATTTTCAATGAAGATGCTCAAGGATAGGAAAAATGCCAGCGTGACCAGGGATACGATGATCACCCAGGGCAAAAACTCCTGATCCCGATCCCACTTGCGCAGGGTGACTGCGGAGGTAAAAGCTGCCAGCAGCCAGGACCAAAAAATCAGCGAGCCAGCCTGTCCACCCCACAAAGCCGTCACTTTTAAATAGAAGGGCATACTGTTGCTGGTCACATTGTTCACATAATCAACTTCGTAGGAGTTGGTGACTAAGAGATAAATAATACTCAGTGCAGCGACTGATACAAGAGGGAAGGTGAGCAGCATTGCATAGCGCGCGCTGGCTATCCAGCGGTGATCCTGCTTACGAGCTCCGTAATATGCCGCCCCGCTGCCGTAAAGTGAGATCAAAAATGAGATTACAAGCGCACCATAACCTAGATTAGCGACCATATATATCTCCAACTATGTTACATGCAATGCGTGAAACGTTGGCTGGTTCACGTTTCACGCATCATAAGACCTAGAGAAATGTTAATTAAATACCTTAGCCTTCAATCTGCCCAGGAACAGCCTCTTCGTATTTCGTGGGGCACTTGAGCAACAATTCATCTGCGTAGAAGACTCCATCCTCCCCCAACTCACCAGTCATAATAGCTTGGGCTTCGTGACGCAGCAAATCAGGCTTGGGACCGATATATACCACCTCGATGCGGGCTCGATCGGGATCATTGACCGCATCATAAAGGGCCTTTCCCAGACCACCCTGAGCGTCGATCTCGCTGTTGTCTCCCGGCACGTGGGCGATTGTGAATTTCAGGGTCAATGTTTCTGGCTCATATACGACAGTGTCGCCGATCACTGCTCCAGAAACGCGCACATCGCGGTCAATTTCGCTGCCCTTGCGATCGGCTAATTCATCAACGGTTAGAAAATACTGTGCGCTGGCTTGCGTTGAAGTAACAATCAAATAGATAATTGCTGCTACGATCAACAAGCCACCAACGATAAATTTTATGCGACCACCGGAGCTGGCCTGGGTGGATAAGGATCCTTCCAAATCTTGATCTGTCATAGAATACCTCTCACAATGATAATTTTATTGTCTCCTCTCGACCCTTAATTCTGTCATAACTAGATTAACGTAACCTGAGATAACGCGGAATATAAAATGAGAATGAGATTAGTTTATTTCAATTCGATTAGACCAGTACGAATGGCAAATTTTACCAACTCTGTAGAAGAGTGTAAATTTAATTTATGCATGATCCGTTCGCGATGTCTGGCGACTGTTTTTGGGCTGATGCCTAACTGTTTGCCAGTCTCTTTATTTGTATTTCCCTCGGCAACCGCTTCGAGCACCTGAAGTTCTCGCTTACTGAGCACGTCCAGGCCTTTTTCTCCTTCTTTCTGCTCTCCAAAGCGGCGCGCTCCGGGTGGTGATTGGGTTAACAAGCGTCGGTAATCCTCTAGCAACCAGCGTGCTAGCGCGGGTTGCAGGTAAACGTTGCCCATGGCAACACTGCGGATGGCAGTCACCAATTCCTCAACCGCGACCTGCTTGGTGACATAGCCCGAGGCTCCCGCAGAGAGCATCTCGAACAGGTACTGCTTGTCCTCATGCACCGTCAGGGCTAACACATAGCAATCTTCATCCAGCTCCTTCAAGCGGCGGGTGGCCTCTAAACCATCCATCTCTGGCATGGTGATATCCATCAACACCACATCAGGATGCGTTTCCTGGGCTCGTTCAATCGCCTCCTTCCCGCTGCTGGCTTCCGCGACCACCTGCAACCCCTCTTGGGTGTCCAGGAACGACTTCAAGCCAGTCCTAACAATATCGTGATCGTCAACTAACATCAGGCGGATGGTGTTCATCTGGCATCTCCTCAGACTCAGATATGATGGAACCATTCATGGGGACGATGGCCTTGACAACCGTCCCTCCACTCTTAGGGCTGGAAATTTGCAGCTGACCTTCGACGGATTCAACTCGTTCGCGCATACCCTCTAAACCCCAGCCGCGCTCGGGTGATTCCGCGGCCTTGGTATTCATGCCCACACCTTGATCGCGTATGTGCAGAACGACCTGCTCGGGTTCAAAAGCCAGTTCAAGACTTGCCCGGTCGCACTGCGCATGGCGGACGACATTGGTCAGCGCTTCTTGAGCCACGCGGAAGAATACAGTCTCCACCAGAGGGTCCAGACGTTGGCGCTGGCCCTCAACCTGTAAATCGACCTGTAATCCCGCGCGTTTGTATTCTTCCTCTGCCAAATACTGTAATGCTGGGACCAAGCCCAGATCATCCAGCTGTGCGGGCCGCAAATTACGCACCAGGCGATAAATACCCTGGGACATCTGGCGCGTCTGGGTTTGTAAATCATCGATCAGGTCCAATATACGCTGCTGCTCGGGCAGCAAGTTTCTCAAAGTCGCCAGGTTAAGGCTGAGAGCGGTCAAGAATTGAGCTGTCTCATCGTGCAGCTCCCTGGCGATGCGGCCGCGCTCTTCTTCCTGGGCGATGACAGTGTGGCGCAGCAGCTCGCGCCGTAATGCTTCCCGTTCCTCCAGGTCTCGCCTGACCTGCTCGAGGGCTTCAAGGCGTTCTTGTTGGGCAGACAGCAGCTGTGCCTCTCGTTCCCGGTCGACAACCTGGATCGCCTGAATCAGGTTCACTGTTACCAGGACAGCCATCGCCGCCCTTGCCAACTGTACGGGGAACCTGGCCATACTGACGAAAGCATCCGAATTGATCAGGGTCGCGGGGTACAAATCGATTGGTGCCACAAAAATTTGGGTCAAGCCATACAGGGCGAATCCCAAGGCCGCCCACCTAAAACGGCGGGCAATAGCCGCTCGTCCCTCTTTCTCTACTTGCTGGGCGCGCTTGCGCAGTCCCAATCCAGCCAAGATTCCCCCCGGCACCGCCAGGAAATATCGTGCCAGCGTATCCGCTGGTCCCAGCAACAAATCCGGGCGCAATCGGGTAATACTTAACAACACGATCGCGTACAAGCACAGCATTCCAATCAGGATAGTCACCGGGAATCCAAAACCCCGAACTGGCTCAACCAGCATCAGCAGGCCAAAATAAATCAGGGGCATGAAAGATATAACCAGCAGTGCGTATCGCAACCAGTTGATTTGTTCCGGAAAAGGCACTCCCAACCAGACACCCTGCAGAAGAAGGATTTCGATCCATTCATGCATCCCATGCAGCAAACCGAAAATCGCCAGTGGGCGCAGTACGCGCCGTTCGGCCAACATCGGTGAGCGCATGCTCTCCAGGGATAAGGCGATCCCCATGCTGAAGAAAGCCAGCCCATAGATGAAGAAGATTAGTACGATATCCCAGTGCATGGTTTGCAACGATCCTTTCAGCGCCTTCAACACTCACTGCAAATTCAACCTAAAGCTATTGTACAGCAAACCCAAAAAACAATGTTAATCTTGAATGTGACAAATATCACATAGCAAGGGTGACATTCGCACTAATCTGGGATTAATATATGGGGTAGAATCACTGGGTAAAGTTACCCAATCTTGGAAAATATCGCTAATTCGCAAGGGGTTTTACTAAGCAAGAGTAACTTTCCGGAAGTTTACTATCTTACACTGAGGAGGATAGACTATGAAAATCATCAAATATGGGCTCGTGTGCGCTGCTCTTTTGGTGATCGTCACAGGTCTGGCAGCCTGCGCAGGACAAGAGGGCCCAGAAGGACCATTTGGTCCCGCCGGTGCACCTGGACCTGAAGGACCCCAAGGTCCACCAGGTTCGGAAGGTCCGGCTGGACCGGCTGGACCGGAAGGTGAGGCTGCAGTTGGCGGAGTGGGGGCCGAGTATGTCGGCAGCGCAACATGTGCCGGGTGCCATCAGGACACCTATGATGTTTTTATGAAGTCCGGTCACCCCTATAAACTCAATCCGGTAGTGGATGGCCAGCCCCCTGAGTATCCTTTCACCGAGGTGACCGAACTCCCAGAAGGCTACACCTGGGATGATATCGCCTACGTGATCGGCGGCTATAACTGGAAAGCCCGCTTCATCGACCAGGAGGGTTATATCATTACCGACGAACCAGGCGCCTCCGGTAATGAAGAGTATCTCAACCAGTATAACTTCGCCAATCCCAACGTAGGCACCGAAGCCGGTTGGGCGAAATATCACTCCGGCGAAGAAGATAAGCCCTATGACTGCGGTTCCTGCCACACAACTGGCTATAGCCCGACCGGCAACCAGGACGACCTACCGGGGCTGGTGGGCACCTGGGCTGAGCCTGGCATCACCTGTGAAGAGTGTCATGGACCTGGCGGGCTGCACGTGCAGAACCCGCAGGGTGTGCAGATGACCATCGACCGCGACGCCGAGCTGTGCGGTCAATGCCACCGTCGTGGTGACATCGAATCAGTCAATGCCAGCGGCGGTTTCATCCGCCATCACGAGCAGTACGAGGAGCTCTTCCAGGGCAAGCACATCGTGCTGGATTGCGTTATCTGCCACGATCCCCATGAGGGCGTGGTGCAGCTGCGCCAGGATGAAGAAGTGCCGAATACACGCACCCAGTGCGAGAACTGCCACCTGGACGAATCTCAATTCCAGGACTCCGAGATTCATCCCAACGCAACGGAGTGCATCGACTGCCACATGCCGCGCATCGTCAAGTCGGCAGTTGGTGATGCTGAGAAGTTCACCGGCGATATTCGTACGCACTTGATGCTCATCAACCCCCAGCAGATCGAGCAATTCACTGAAGATGGCAGCGCTTCCCTCTCAGAGATCGGTTTGAATTTCGCCTGCCGCAATTGTCATGGTGTGACGGCTTCGGAAAAGAGCGATGAGGAGCTGATCGAAAAAGCGACCGATTACCACACTCCGTAGGAGCAGTAAATTTCTTCTAAAACAATGTTTTATGACAACACCCGAAGCGGGCCGGATCATAACCGGCCCGCTTCACTATCAATTATAATATCGGTATATATCCCTAGCGGAGCTATTTTATGAAACAGCTTTGGCAAAGAATAAGGACTGGCGTAAGAAATTTCTTCTTTCCCCCTGCAGGTTCTCCCCGTTGGGCGCGTATTCTGCCCTACGCCGTTTTGGGCGTACTGACCTTGATCGTATTGACCGGCGCGGTGTACGGTTGGGAATACACCAATTCCCCCCAATTCTGCGGCACTGCCTGCCACACTATGCCGCCTGAATTTACCAGCTATTTAACTTCTCCTCATGCGCGCATCGATTGTGTCGATTGCCATATTGGCAAAGGTTTTCTCGCCACCCGGGTCACCCGCAAGGCTGGCGATATCCGGCATATCGTCGCTGTTGCTTTCAATACTTACGAATTCCCCATTCGAGCTCGTCGATTACAACCTGCCCGGGAGACTTGCGAGAAATGCCATCTCCCCGAAAAATTTTCTGATGATAGCTTGCGAGAGATCAAACAGTTCAGCCCAGACAAAGATAATACACCCATTACAACGTATCTGGTGCTTAAAACCGGTGGCGGCAGCAAACGGGAGGGATTAGGGCGCGGTATCCACTGGCATATTGAGAATAAAATCGAATATTTCCCCGAAGATCCAGAGAAACAGGTAATTCCTTATGTCCGGGTGTACGAAGATGATGGCACGATTACCGAATATATCGACATCGAATCAGGGCTCGATCCCAACGATATCGATCCAGATGACCTGGTGGAAATGGATTGCATCACCTGCCACAACCGCATCACCCACCTGGTGAAGACTCCGGAAGCGACTGTTGATGAGCTGATGAACCGCGGCATCATCGACCCAGGAATACCCGAAATACGCAGAGTGGCAGCAGAAACATACGGTCAAATTTATGACACCACTGAGATCGGCCTGGAGGGTATTGCGGGTATCGCCAGTTTCTACGGTACTTATTATGCCGAATACTACGCCGAAAACAAGGATAAGGTGGACGAGGCGATCGACGCTTTGCAGGAAGCTTATGCTCAAAGCGTTTTCCCTCACCAGAATTCGGACTGGTCCACCCATCCCAACAACATCGGGCATACCGATTCGGCTGGCTGTTTCCGCTGTCACGGCGGCACGAATCTGAACGCTGAGGGTGAAGCAATTCGTCTGGAGTGCAATCTATGCCATTCAATACCCGTTGTGGCCGGTCCGGGGGATTTTGTCTCGCAGATCGAGATCAGCCACGGCCCGGAACCCGAGCCACACAAGAACCCGAACTGGATCAGTTTGCACCGCGATGTGTTCGACCCGACTTGCAGCAACTGCCATACCACGGACAATCCCGGGGGCATTGATAACACATCGTTTTGCTCGAACAGCGCCTGCCACGGCAACGTTTGGGAATACGCTGGTTTCGATGCACCGGGACTGCGCGAGTTATTGCTCGAACAAATGCCCCCCGAGCCAACGCCAGTCGTGCCCCCAGAAGGTAGTGAGCTGACTTACCAAAGCACCATTGGCCCTATCTTGGAGAGTAAATGCGGCACCTGTCACAGCACCTCGAACAATTTGAAAGGGTTAGATCTGACTACTTACGAGGGTATCGTGCAGGGCGGCGAGAGCGGGGCAGTGATCGACCCCGAGAACAGTTTGATTATTATCATTCAGACCCGGGAAGAGGCCCACTTCGCCCAGCTGACATCTGATGAACTGGAGCTCTTGGAGCAATGGATCGCAGACGGTGCAGCGGAGGAGTAAGTCAATTTAATAATACTGGAGCGTCAAGAATTAAGCAGACCAACACAACCGAATATATTTCGCAAGCGGTAATTCGTCAAGTTGGTAAACGCATAAGGAGGCCATGATGGAAGAAAAAGACCAGCTCGGTCGACGAAATTTCTTAGCCATAGCAACCGGAGCTATTGGGGCGGTAATCGGTGTTGTTATCGCGATACCTGCTGTGGCTTATGTCGTCGGTCCTGCTCTGCAACGAAAGACCTCCGAGAATTGGGTCAGGCTCGGCCCAATCTCGAAAGTCGAGCTCGGAACACCCACACTTTATAAGACCACTGTTGAAAGCCAAACCGGGTGGATCGTGACCGAGGGTGAGATCTCGGTCTATGTCCTCACGGAAGATGGGCGTGATTATATCGCGTTGTCGAATGTATGCACTCACCTTGGCTGCCGGGTCCGCTGGATTACCGATCAAGAACAGTACTTTTGCCCGTGCCACAACGCAGCCTTTGACAAAATTGGCCTGGTGGTATCTGGCCCTCCACCCCGACCCCTCGATCGCTATGAGACAAAGGTTGAGGACGATCAATTGTATATCTTGTTGGGAGGTTGAAATGAGTGTCCATATCGGAGATTGGCTTGATGAGCGCATCGGTTGGCGGAATGTGTGGGAGGCTATTTTTCTACGTAAAATCCCCAAAGTAAATTGGTTTTACACTCTGGGCAGCGCGACACTTTTTGTGGCAGTCCTGCAGGGCATTACCGGTATCCTGCTGACAATCTATTATGTCCCCACGCCAGACCATGCCTATGATAGTGTCGTCTTCATCACCACTCAAGTTCCAGGTGGCTGGTTTATCCGTGGCATACATAGCTGGGGGGCAAGCGCCATGGTGCTCCTGACCGTCCTGCATATGGTGCGCGTCATTATGTCTGGTTCGTACAAGTACCCCCGCGAGGTAACCTGGTTCACCGGTGTCGGGTTGTTGCTCGCCGTGATGGGATTTGGCTTTACCGGGTACCTTTTACCCTGGGACCAAAAAGCATACTGGGCGACCATCGTCGGCACCCGCATCGCGGGAGTCGCCCCATTCATTGGGGATCCGATCCTGCGCATTATGCGCGGCGGGGAGGAGTTATCCGCGGTCACGCTGGCGCGCTTCTTCGGCGCCCATATCTGGGTGCTGCCAGCGACTCTATTGCTGTTTCTCGGAATCCATATGTATCTCGTCATCCGCCTCGGCATCAGCGCTGTACCGGGAAAGGAGGAGTGACCGATGAATGAAAAAGAGCGGCAGGAATACCTGGAGCAGTATAAAAAAGAAAAAGAAAAGGGAGTCCCCTTTTTCCCGGATATCCTCTTCAAGGATGCTGTTGTCTCCCTGGTGATTTTTATTGCCCTGGTAGCCTTAGCTTATTTTGTCGGCGCTCCTTTAGAGCCGCGTGCAGACCCGGCTGACACCAGCTATACCCCCCGACCAGAATGGTATTTTCTATTCTTGTTCCAGCTATTGAAGTACTTCCCTGGGTCCCTCGAAGTGATCGGTGTTTTTATCATTCCCTCGGTTGCGGTCATCCTCTTGCTCGCCTTACCGCTGATTGACCAGTCTCCAAAGCGGTATTTTCTGCGCAGACCGGTGATTCTCGGGGCAACGATTCTGAGCGCAATCGGCGTTCTTTTTCTCACCATCCAGTCGAATCGAGAGATACCCCTACCCCCAGAATTAGTCGGTGGTGACCAGACCGCGGTCCTGTACACAGAAAATTGTGCCCCCTGTCATGGCCCATCGATAACCGTCCCAGCGGGCGTTAATTTGCATGAAATTATTGCCCAAAGCAGGCACGAAGGCATGCCCGCCTGGAGCGGCGATCTCACCTCTGATGAGATCGATGCCTTGGCCGGCTTTATCATCTCCCCAGCGGGAAGCCAGCTCTTCACCGATAATTGCAGTGAATGCCATCAGGTCGCAGAGCTGGTGGCAAGCGACCCGGTCGCTCTGAAAGAATCCATCCAGCTCGGAGTGGAATTTGCCTCTCATGCAGAGGTGGAAATCCCCGATTGGACCGAATCGATCAGCCGGGAGGATCAAACCAAGCTGCTGAATTTCCTTGTCGCACCAGATGGTCAGCGATTGTTTGCCACCAATTGTGCTCCCTGCCATGGCCAATCGGTGGCCTTTGCCGGGGGTGAGGAGCAGTTATTAGACACCATCAGCCAGGGGGGGATGCACCTGGAAATGCCGCCCTGGCGGGAAATGTTGAGTGAGAACGAGATGGACTTGCTTGCCAGATATGTAACTGACCCAGGCAGTGTTCCAGAGGGTGTGGAAACCTTTCAAGCCAACTGTGCAAATTGCCATGGTAGCCGCATCCCCTCCTCAGAAGATGTAGAAGTTGCCCGGCAGATTATTGCCGAAGGCGGCGCTCACGATACCATGCCCGTTTGGGGCGATGTGCTTACTCCCGAACAACTGGACGCTTTAGTCACTTTCACCATCGCCGCAGCAGAGGGCACCTCAGTTGAGATCGGTCAGGAACTGTACAGTCAAAGCTGCGTACCCTGCCATGGCGAATTCGGCGAAGGGGGTCCCAACCCATCCCGCGCCGGAGATATCATCTTTCCGATCAGCACCGCTGAATATTTGAAAACAAGGGATGATTACACGATTAGGGCGATCATCGCTCAGGGTCAACCGAATTACGGCATGTCACCTTTCGGCAGCTCTTTTGGAGGACCTCTGGACGATGAAGACGTCGATGCTGTTGTAGCTTATATTCGATCATGGGAGGCAAATCCGCCGGTTGAACTGCCACCTGAGGTTGTAATTGATGTGGAGGAGACCGTAGCGTTGGATACCAAACAAATCTATGACCAGCTTTGCTCACAATGCCATGGTCTGAATGGAGAAGGCGGTATTGGACTAGCTTTCGAGAACTCCCAGTTTCAAGCCACCAGAACCGATACCCAGCTTTATAACGCCATAAACCTGGGCCATGATGCAACCTCGATGATCAGTTGGGGTGACGTTTTGAGTGCTGATCAGGTCCAGAAACTGGTCCTACTTATCCGCCAGTTTAGACCCTCACCGGTTTCAGGTCAACCGACCACTGCTGCAGTGTCATTTTCTTCAGATGTGATGCCCATCTTCCAAGCCGAGTGCATTGCCTGCCACGGTAATTTTGGAGGCTGGGATGCCAGCAGCTACACCAGTGTGTTGGGCACAGGCGACCACGCCCCAATGATCATACCTGGTGATCCGGAGAACAGTTTCCTGGCTCAAAAGATGATCGGTACACAATCCATTGGGGAGATTATGCCCCCTGCTGGTTTGCTGCCAGAAGATGAGATCCAGGTTATCCTTGACTGGATCGAGGCAGGTGCGCTTGATAATTAGCGTTCAATGAGATCCTGCGCGGGTAGAGATATGTCGAATTACTGGTGCTGAGATATATTTAAACGATTTGATTTACGAGTAGCTGTGGATTCAAAACAAGGTTCTCGATTTTGGCAAATCAAGGCAAATCTGCGCGCTAAGATCACGCTTGGTGTGGTTGTGCCTTTGACTTTGATCCTAGGTATCTTTACCATAATCGAGGCCTCTCGTCATCGAGAGATCGAACTTTACAACCTCACTCTACTTGCCTCGCAGTCTGGGAAGGTAATTGAAAGTTCCTTGCGAAACGCGATGTTGGAATCCAATTTTTCTGAAGTGCAGATGATTTTGAATGCGGTTGGCGATGCAGGGGAATTCCGAGTCGTTTACCTGCTGGATAGCGAAGGGAAAATAATCTTTGCGCCGCATGGTGAGAGAGTTGGTGATCGGTTAGATAATACCCATCCAGCCTGTCAGGCATGCCATAAATTGCCCCCCGAGGCCAGACCAAGCAGTGTGGTGGTGACTGATGATAATCAGCGCGTGTTTCGGAGCATGTACCCAATAAAAAATGCTCCGGAATGCATGATCTGTCACGATCCAGATCAACCGATAATCGGCTTATTGCTCACCGATATCCCTTTCACAAAGGTAGAATCGGCTTTAGCTGCAGGCTTACGTGAGAATCTGTTGTGGTGGGTAGGAACGATTTTAGTAACCGTTGTGGTGGTTAATCTTGCCCTGAGCAACATCGTGATCAACCGCTTGCAAAGATTAGCCCAGGCTTTGGTAGGCTTTGGGCAAGACCAATTGAGTATCCGGCTCCCCGCTGATGATCCCGATGAGATCGGTCAGCTTTCAGAAGCCTTCAATAGTATGAGCCAACGCATTGAAGACGAAGTAGCTGAAAATCGCGCCCTCTCCGATCACCTTTACATGCAAAGCAAACAGCGTGGTGAACTACTCAAGCATCTGATCACGGCCCAGGAGGATGAGCGCAAGCGTGTAGCCCGCGAACTCCACGACGATCTTGGTCAAGCGTTGGGTGCTCTTGCTTTGCAAACAGAAGCAATAGAACAGCTGATTGACTCAGACACAGAAGCTGCTATCAACCAATTGAACTTAACCCGAGATCTGATTACCGACACGACGGATCGGATGTATGAACTCATTTTAGCGTTACGTCCATCCACCCTCGACGATCTGGGTTTGATAGCTGCGTTACAATCCCATGCCGAGAGATTCCTGAACGGGAGCGGAATTATCTTTGAATTAAATGCAGCTGGCCTGACCAGTCGTCTCGAACCTGAAATGGAGACTGCCCTGTACCGGATCTACCAGGAGGCATTGAACAATGTCAGGCGCCATTCTGGCGCGAAAAAGGTGTCCATCACCATGACCATGCAAGACGGCTTTCTCAAAAGCGAGATACAGGACGATGGTCGTGGTTTTGACCTTCGAAGGCTAGATTCGAACGAAGACAGCCCACATGGGTTAGGATTATTGGGCATAAAGGAGCGCGTCAGCCAGTGGGGCGGGAATGTAGATATTATCACTAAACCAGGGAGTGGTACCCTCATCCGCCTGCGTTTCCCGATAGCGGAGGTTGGTGGTGGCTGATCAAATCTCCGTGCTGATTGCCGATGATCATACAATCGTTCGTTCGGGTGTGCGTTTGCTACTAGAAGCCGAATCTGACATCAGAGTGGTCGGTGAGGCACTCAATGGTCGTGAGGCTCTCGAGCTGGCGGAGTCGCTTCAGCCGGACGTTGTGTTGATGGATATCTCCATGCCTGAGATGGATGGATTGGAGGCTACCAAGCAGCTCAAAACACGCTTCCCACATATCAACGTTCTAGTTCTGACCATGCACCGGTCGGACGATTATTTCTTCGAGATGCTCAAAGTTGGCGCCTCTGGATACATTCTCAAGGGTGCCAAGACCAGCGAACTCATCAATGCAGTCCGCATAGTCCAGCGAGGCGAGGTCTTTCTATATCCTTCGATGACCCAAAAATTGGTTCAAGGTTATCTACAGTTAGCAAATTGGGAGGATGAGGGTGAACCCTCTTTGAGCCCTCGTGAAAAAGAGATATTTCGATTGTTAGCAGAAGGTTACAGCAATAAAGAGATCGCGGAGAAGCTGGTCATCAGCCCCAGCACTGTACACTCTCATCGTGGTAATTTAATGGATAAGCTCGGGCTGGGCAATCGACGTGAGTTAATTCAATACGCAAGGAAGCGCGGTCTGATCCAAAAATAGCTCGATCCAAAAATTTGTCATATCCTATCCCCTAAGAATTGCCAATTTATTTGGCGATTTTTTTATTAAATCTGGCAATTTCAGGGATACACAAAAGCGTCATTTTTCACTAATATTCTATTAAGGATTTATACGGGATTTGGAGACGTGATGGCTACCCATCAAGTGTACGTGATTTGGACTCACCCACTTTTCCATGACTCATTACGTCAGTTGTTGGATCATACTGATATCAAATGGGTCGGTGCAGCCTCGGATTTCACAATCGCAGTTGAAGAGATATCTCGCCTGCATCCGGACACAATTCTCATCGAAGAGCTGGAAGGTGAGACGACCGCATCCACTTTTTTGAAAATTGTGGAAAAGTTTCAGTGGAATTTGCGCGTGGTAGGGGTAAGTCTCAAAGATAATCAATTGAGCGTTTACCAACACGCGCAACAGACGGTGGGGCAACCAGAGGATTTGATTCGCTTGATTATTCAGTGATAAACCTCAGAAGGTTTCTCCGATGCACAATAATGGTTACATGTCTTGGTTATTTTTTTCCCAGGAGGTCCTCTATTGAAATGAAAAACTTCGCGATGATGAATTAGAGTTACCGTTTTGAGTGAAAATTTCTGAGGAGAGTGCTAAATGCTTCGTAAACTGATTTTAATAACATCAATGCTAATTCTAGCTACACTGCTATTGGCCGCTTGTGCTGGATCAGAAGGCCCTGAAGGTACTCAAGGGCCTCAAGGGCCCGCGGGACCAGCAGGAGCTCAAGGTCCCGAAGGTTCACCTGGAACCGAGCTGACAGAAGATCAACTTGCGGCTCTAGAAACCGCGGGCAATTTGTCCGGTATACAGTTTCCTGGCTTAGATGAGGTGCGCCGGGGTTGTCCCGCCTGCCATGAGCTGGTCGACGAGGATACCGGGAAATACACACTGCCTTTCGAAGCTCATGAAAGGGCAGAAGCACGCGGAGAGGAACATCCAGAGACTGCCCCGGACGGCACTTCGCTCGCAGCAACAGAGGAAGTGAGTGTCACCACCTGCTTGCAATGCCACGCACCTGGAACTGGCGACCGCGCAGGAAAAGGGGTTATTGCCCCGTTGTCGCTGCGCGATATCGTCCATCCCGCTCACATGTACAGCCAGTGGTTCAAACTGCACTATGGCGGAAGCTGCTTCACCTGCCACAATGTGGACGGTGAAGGAAACTGGGAGCTGCTCACCGAAAAAGTTGAGGTCAACGAGAAGGGTGTACCGGACCCTGATGCACTGCCGATACCCGGTGCCATTCCCATTGGAAGCGGAGCAGATTCGTCTGCATCTGCATCTCTTGGCGGGAGATTGTACGATAAATGGTGGAAAGAAGCCGGGGTGGATGAATCCAGTTCAGACCAACCCCTATGGGCAACTCAATCCACCAACACCCGCAGTGGTGGTGACACATGGCGCTGCAAAGAATGCCATGGATGGGACTACCAAGGAGCCGCTGGCGCTTACGGTTCAGGTTCCCACTTCACTGGTTTCCCCGGCGTTTTCGATGTCCAGTCGGAATCCTTTGACACAATTGTTGCATTTATTAACGGGAGCGCCAACTCGGATCATGACTTTTCTGCGATGGGGGATGAGGCCATCAATAATCTGGCGACATTCCTGAAATCCAGCCTAATCGATGTCTCACCCTTAATTGATCCCGAGACGAAAGCAGCCATCGGTGGTGATACCGCAAACGGTGAAGAACTTTTCGCCGGTTGTACTTCCTGCCATGGAGACGATGGGCGCTTGATCAATTTTGGTGATGATGACGACCCAACGTTTGTAAGTACGGTCGCTTTAGACAACCCATGGGAGTTTCTGCACAAGGTGCGTGCTGGTCAACCCGGCACCGGCATGCCAGCCGCCTTAGATGCGAATTGGAGTATGGATGATTTGCTTGATTTGTTAGCTTTCGCCCAGACTCTACCCACGGAAGCACCATAGTCAGCAAGATTGTAAACAATTGGGCCGGAGGGTAAAACCTCCGGCCCAATTCGAAATTCATCTCACCCTTGAGAATGGAATGAAACGTTTTTGGTTGATCGGAATATTAATTTTGGTTGTAAGTGGTGTAATCGCTGGCGTAGTTCTCACCCGTGCACAGGTTTATGCAGCCCCCGAGCAACCCATTGCGTACAGCCACCAAGTTCATATTGAAGCGGGCATCCAGTGTTTATTTTGCCATCCTAGCGCGTTAAAGTCTCCGATAGCTGGCATTCCTTCGGTACAGAAATGTATGGGGTGTCACAACGTGATTCAAACAGATAACCCAGAGATACAGCAGGTTGCCAGCTACTATGAAAATGGAGAACCCATCCCCTGGGTAAGGATCAACGTACAACCTGATTTTGTATATTTCAACCACCAGCCACATCTCGGTGCAGGTCTTAACTGTGAAACCTGCCATGGAGATGTCGGCCGGATGGATGTGACCAGACAATTTGTGAAAATGGACATGGGTTGGTGTCTTGATTGCCACTTGAACCAACCCGAAGAAAAAGTAGGCCGTCTGGCTGACTGCCTGGCTTGCCACAAGTGATAAAAAGATGACTAAGAAGATATCCCGACGTGACTTCCTCAAAATCGCTAGTGGTGCTGCTGTGCTGACTGGTTTCTCGCCCAGCATCCGCCAGCTGGTCCTTGAACCGTATGTACAACCGCCGGAAGAGATATTGCCAGGTAAGGCTACGTGGTATGCCAGCACATGCCGTCAATGTCCAGCGGGATGCGGGATCATTGTGCGGGTGATCAATGGACGGGCCAAGAAAATTGAAGGTAATCCCTTGCATCCCCTCAACCAGGGGAAACTATGCGCCCGTGGACAAGCTGGGCTCCAGGTTCTCTATAACCCTGATCGGCTCAAAAATGCTGTCCTTCAGACTGGAGGGAGAGGGTCTCTAAAGTTTGAACCCTTGTATTGGTCGGAAGCATTAGATATCTTAGCTGACAAGATCGAGATCTTGAACAACCCCAACCGAGTTGCATTTTTAAGTGGGTTGATGCCCTCGCACTTATACGTGTTGAGTACACGTTTGCTGGATGCATTGGGTGCGCCCCCTCCCATAATCTACGACCTGCACTCTGCACTCGAGGGTCGCGGTTCTACGGTTCAACTATCTGAGGCGTTATTTGGAGCTCCAGAATTACCGATTTATGACTTGGCCAACGCCGAGGTGATCTTCTCTTTTGGCGCAAACTTTCTTGAAACCTGGATGTCACCTGTCTCTCAAAGCCATGCATATGGAACAATGCGTCAAGGGCAATTTGGCGGACGTGGATTTATCGTCCAGTTTGAACCACGCCTGTCAGCCAGCGCTGCTTCTGCTGACGAATGGATCCCTTTAAAACCAGGGGTCGATGGTTTCGTCGCTTTGGCGATCGGCCGGATTATCGTTGAGGAACGTCTTGGTCATGTGGGCAGTCACCGCCCTCACGCCGTGTTATATGAAAACGTAGACGTGCGTGAGATGGCTGATGCCAGCCAGGTTCCGGTCGAAGTCCTGCACCGATTAGCACGCATCTTCGCTGACGCAGATCAGGCAATTGCTATTCCCGGTGGGGGGTTAGCTGGACAGCACAATGGACAAGCCAGCATGCTGGCTGTACAAGCCCTCAATTTGCTGGTCGCCCAAATCGGAAGGGTGGGAGGCGTCTTCTTGTCCCCACCCGGCCCCACAGCCGCCTTTCGCCAGAATCCAAAGCCAGATTCGTTTGAAAGCGTAGCTGAATTAATTGAACGGATGAAATCGGGTGACATCGACCTGCTGTTGATCCATGGCGCAGATCCCTTGTTCGAACTACCAGCCTCGGCAGGATTCGCTGAGGCTCTCGCGCGCGTGCCATATGTCATCTCTTTCAGCTCATTTGTCGATGAAACAGCTGCCCGATCTGACCTGATCCTGCCTGACCATACTTACCTTGAATCCTGGGGCTATGAGGTGCCTGCGCCAGGAGCTGTCAAACCGACGGTAAGCAGTCAGCAACCAGTAGTACGACCACTTTACGATACACGTTCCACTGGGGATATCCTCCTGGCAGTTGCCGACCGTTTGGGAGGCCAAGCTGCTGAAGCCCTGCCTTGGACTGATGAAGTGGCTTTTCTGCAAGAATTTGCCGTGGAACTGCACGGTTCCAGCCTGGGAGCATATGATGCTAAAACCCCAGCCAGCTTCTGGGCCCTCTGGCGACAGTATGGTGGTTGGTGGACAGAAAAGGAAATCCCTCGCGAGCCTGATATCACCACAATTGTCCAAGAGCCCCTGCCTATATCCGAGCCTATTTTCGATGGAGAGGAAGATTCTTACCCATTCCATCTCCATCCATACCCATCGATAGCGCTCTCGGATGGACGGGGTGCGAACCTACCCTGGTTGCAGGGAGCGCCAGATCCAATGACCACCGTCAGCTGGGGAACCTGGGTGGAATTAAATCCGGAGACTGCCAGCTCATTAGGTGTAAGCAATGATGATATTGTGCGAGTGATCTCTCCCCATGGTGAACTGGAAGCACCCGTTGTCATCTATCCTGGAATTCGACCTGATGTGGTCGCGATCCCCGTTGGGCAGGGACATAAGCACTTCGGTCGATTTGCAAAACGACGTGGGAGCAATCCCATCGCTATGGTAGCTGCCATTACCGACCCAGAGACTGGCTCTCTTGCCTGGGGAGCTACTCGTGTACGCATAGAGCCAACTGGACGCAAAAAAATCCTGGCAAGACTGGAGAGTTTGGCTGGGGAAGGGCGTGAATCTATTGGATAAGACTGAACCTCGCTGGGCAATAATTGTAGATCTTGACCGCTGCACTGGTTGCCAGGCATGTGTAGTCGCATGCCAGGCAGAAAACAATGTACCGGCGGTTGGCGAGGATGAAACTGCAAAAGGGCGTTGGCTACATTGGATCCATATTGAGCGTTATTGGGAAGGTGAATACCCAAATATAAAAGCACGTTTTATGCCAGTAATGTGCCAGCAATGCAGTCAGGCTCCTTGTGAACCAGTTTGTCCTGTGTTTGCCACTTACCACACTGCGGAAGGCTTGAACGCCCAAATCTACAACCGCTGCATCGGTACGCGCTACTGCGGCAGCGCCTGCCCTTACAAAGCGCGCACCTACAATTGGCTGCGACCTGAGTTCCCCGAACCATTGAACGAGCAGCTCAACCCAGATGTGACCGTTCGCTCTCGAGGTCTGATAGAGAAGTGCACGTTCTGCATTCAGCGCATCCGGCGAATTGAAATTGAGGCTCATGCCCAGGGACGTGAACCAGCTGATGGGGAGATTCAACCAGCCTGTGTGCAAACCTGCCCACCTGTTGCGCTGGTCTTTGGTGACTTGAATGATCCTGACAGCCGGGTAAGCCAGCTCGCTACAAGCCGTCGATCTTATAAACTTTTGGGCGAGTTGGGTACAAATCCAGGGGTGATTTACTTGAAAGGAGGCGAGACGAATGTCTGATCCAGAGGTATTGACATACCCTGAGGATAGTGGTGCTGCAGAATTCGAAGATCGCCTGCTACTCTCCGAACGTGAAAGCTACGAGATCAATGAAGCTGTGCTCCAGCCTATGTTTCGGACAGGTAGGGGGTTTTGGTTACTGGTGGTATTTTTAAGCGTATTGGTCTTATGGGGACTTTTTGCCTGGGGATACCTAATTTATTGGGGCATGGGCAGCGCGGGTATCAATCGACCAGTTTATTGGGGATTATTTATCGCCACCTTCGTTTTTTGGGTCGGTATCAGCCACGCAGGAACGATGATTTCCGCTGTGTTACGCTTATTGAAGGCAGATTGGCGGCGACCAATTACGCGCGGCGCGGAGGCGATGACAGCTTTCGCACTGTTGATGGCTGGCTTGTTCCCGTTTATCCATCTGGGGAGGGTGTGGAAATTCTATTGGATGCTCCCCTACCCAAATAACCGGTTTATGTGGCCAAATTTCCAATCGCCTCTGATGTGGGATATGGTCGCCATCTTTACCTATTTAATCGGTTCTACCCTTTACCTCTATCTTGCTTTGATCCCAGATCTTGCTATGGCCCGCGACCACACCGGTAGATGGCGCCAGAAATTGTACCGGGTTTTATCTCTCGGCTGGCGCGGCACGGAGGCAGAGTGGCATAAACTGCATCGTGCCTTAAGCATCTTTTCTGTGGCGATTATCCCCATCTTCCTATCTGTTCACTCGATCGTCGCTTGGGATTTTGCAGTCACGATTCAACCGCGTTGGCACAGCACGATATTCGCTCCTTACTTTGTGGTTGGGGCTATTTATTCGGGGCTGGCTGCCCTAGCTCTAATCCTGGTTATTGTACGTAAGGGAATGAAACTGCAAGAATTTCTGCGTGCAGAGCACTTCGACGCTCTGGGAAAATTAGTGATGATAGCAGGTATGGCCTGGGTTTATTTCTGGTTCGCCGGATTTATTGTTGAATGGTATGGCAACGAACCGGTTACTCGCGAACTAATCCGTGAGGAGATCTCCGGAAGTCTGGCGCCACTATTCTACTTGCAAATGTCTGCCAACCTGATCCCTATTGCCATGCTGGTCTTTAAAAAGGTCCGCACGACACCCTGGTTATTGCTGCTAGCCTCGATATTGGTGAATGTCGGTATGTACACTGAGCGCGTATTAATCGTCATTGGCAGCTTGCAGCGCAACTTCATGCCTTTCAATTGGGGTGATTACAGGCCAACTTGGGTAGAAGTGAGCATCGTAGTGATGACTTTCGCTGGTTTTACACTTCTGTATACTCTCTTTTCCCGTGTCTTCCCATACGTACCAGTCTGGGAGATCAAGGAGGGGCGCTTGCGCTACACGGTGCGCCGCATCGGTCGATTATTGGTACCCACCGCTGCTGAGATCGATTAACTCTAAAGGCAAATATTGGACATGTATTCTTAATTTCGATGAGATCACGAGACTTCATAAGAAAAATATTGCAATGAGTGAACAAACTATCACCCTGATAGCTCTTTTCGACGAGAGCAGCGATACTGCCAAGGCAATTGACGAACTTCACGCCTTGGGTATCCCTGATGACAAGATGGTGGTCATGACTGATGTCCCCTACCCTGAAGGTGCATTGGGAAGGAGCCGGGAGTGGCTAACCTTACCTTATATTGTGCTGGCAGGAGCAGCAGCTGGGTTGCTATTTGGCTTATTTTTATCTGCCATCACACCCCATCTCTATCGTCTGGATGTGGGCGGCCATCCTCCGGTGGGCTTTCCACCCGCAGCAGTGATCACTTTCGTCTTAACGATGATGGGGGTCATCGTATCGACCTTTCTCGGTGTTCTCTGGGAAATGGACTTCCCGCGTTTTGGCCCCTCCCCCTACCACAAAGAGGTAACCGATGGCAAGCTGGGGGTGCTTTTAGAATTCCCTTCTGAATTGCAGGAAAATGTTAATACCATCCTTACAGCCAACCAGGCTGATTACATCGGGGAACCCGAGATGATATCGCTATGAATCCCCGACTGCAGCGCGGATTACTCATCATCGCAGCTCTCCTGACGCCATTCATCATTGGACTCTTGTGCACCTACGAGATAATAAAAATCCCCTTTACCACCGATATGGACAACCAGATCTCAATAAATTATCAAGAAGGCCCCCGTCTCTTGCCACCTGATGGTGCAGTGCCGGTACAAGGGTTGGCGGTCATTCCTGAGGAATTTCCAGTTAATCCAATTCCAGCGGATGAGGTCTCGCTGCAGCGCGGCAAAATCCTTTACAACATTCATTGTCAGGTTTGCCATGGAGTACAGGGGCACGGAGATGGACCATTAGCGGATTACTTTGATCGAACACCACAAGACCTGACCAGCTCGCAGATAGCGGCTGAATTTGATGGTGCCGTCTATTTGACGATTATGAATGGTTTCGGTCAGATGCCAGCTTTATTCGAGAACCTGACGCCGCATGAAACTTGGGATGTGGTGAATTTTCTTCACACCCTGCCTGCGAGGTAATTAAAGAAAAGATGACACATAAAATCGCAATCTTATCCGCAGTCATTATCTTGTTATTGACTGCTTGTGCTGGTCCGCAAAGCCTTCCGTCGGGTCCTACTCCGATACCTACACTCATCCCGGCGACTGAACCAAGCAGCCCTCTGACTGCAACGGCGGTGCCTTCGTTCTCCATCCAGAGCTACCCCGCCAGGCTACCCTCAGCTGAACTTGGTCAGCCCCTTTATCAGACTCACTGTGCGAGCTGTCATGGCGAGGATGGAAATGGGGTTGTGCCCGGAGCACGTAATTTTGGTGATTTGGATTATATGCGCGGTGAAACTCCGGCCTCTTTCTATACCACGGTCACTGAAGGAGGAGGTGAAATGCAAGGATTTCGCGACTTATTGACCTCAGATGAGCGCTGGGATGTGATCTTTTACGTGTGGCGTTTTTCTACGAACGCTGAAGCACTTGCACTTGGGCAACACCTTTATGAGGTTAATTGCCAGGTTTGCCATGGGCTCGATGGTAGCGGGGAGGTTTTGGGTGCTGCAGACCTCTCTGACCTTCGTTTTGTTGACGACCAAGCGCCCCGAGATTTTTACCTGATCACCACGCAAGGTAAAGGCTCTATGCCAGCATGGCAGGGTCGACTCTCGCAGGATGAACGCTGGGCAGTGATCGACTATGTGCGCACGTTCTCTTATGACCCAACCCTGCCAGGAGAGGTCGCTGCTCTACCTCTACCGACTACCGCGGCTGAGGATATCACTTGTGACCCTAAATACCTGACACAAACCAATCCTTTTGACTGGAATGATCCAGCTGCCAATATCTCTGGGAAGGTGATATACGACCAGGCTTGCGCTATGTGTCACGGGGTTGACGGATCAGGTGGGCTTCCAGGTGCCCCTGATTACACCAATTCCGTAATTGCAGATGAATTACGCGCCAATAGCAGTGACAAACTATGTGTTATTGCAGATGGG
>SDBV01001218.1_pt1 | contig 38632 bp, 21 predicted proteins | sample 2277081 | NCBI WGS metagenome assembly SDBV01 (sample SAMN10402039, study PRJNA504765) | marine sediment metagenome | isolation source: marine sediment core GS10_PC15, 223 cmbsf | place: Arctic Ocean: Southern Knipovich Ridge | collected 2010 | reverse complement strand
TATTATCTCATTTAATAAGCTGCTGCCTATCATACTCATAAAAGCACCCGGCACACCATGCCCGGTACAGTCGGCTACTGTCCATATAGCTGTATTATTTTTTGAAGCATAAGCCCAGTAAAAATCACCGCTAACAATATCTTTTGGTTTAAAAAGAATAAAATGCTCGGGAAGTATTTGCTTACAATATTCGCTTGATGTTAAAATTGCTTCCTGTATTGTTTTTGCATATTGAATACTATCGGTAATGTCTTTGTTTTTTTGTTCAATTATTACATTTTTTTCATCAACTACTGCTTTTTGTTTTTGTATGAGATTTTTTTGTTTGCGGATAATGCGAAAGCGGTTGTATAATACAAAAGCAAAAGCGATGGCAAGGGTTAGAATACCAATTACTGAAAATATGATTATTCTTTGTTTCTTTGCTTCCTCCTCTTTTTTGGCGAGTTGGGTGGCTTTTAGTTCATTGTCTTTATTGAGCAGTTTTATTTGTTGTTCTTTTTTCTCGGTTTCGTATTTGGTTTGCATTTCGGTTATTTGTTTGTTGCTTTCTTCGTTGAATATGCTGTCTCTGTAATCTGAGTATAGCTGGTGATACTTATAAGCTTTTTTATAATTTTTTATCATGGAACTAGCTATAGCTAAATTCTCATAATTTTCGGTTATCAGCATTTTATCTGCAATTTCAAATGAAAGTGACAAGCTCTTTAGGTTGTATTCAATGGCTTTTTCAAATTCTCCTAAGTTGCTGTATAATTTTCCAAGACTGTTTAAAGTTGACGCGACACCCTGTTTATGTCCTATTTCTTCACGGATGTAAAGTGCTCTTTTAAAATATTCTTTTGCTTTCTGGTATTCACTCTTTTTTGAATACAAACCTGCAATGTTATGAAGACTTGTAGCAATACCTTGCTTGTCACCCATTTCTTCCCTTATCTTCAAGCCTTTTACCTGAAAATCCATTGATAGATCTAAATCTTTCATATCCTCGTATAAGACACCAAGGTTATTGTATATCATCCCTATTCCATTTTGCATATCTAACTCTTCATAAATTTCAAGGGCTTTTTTATAGTATTTAATGGAATTCTTGTAATCTTTTCTGCTGATGAAAAAGGTGCCGAGGTTGGAATAGTTTGCAGCTATACTCTTTTCATCATTCGCTTCTTCATTGATAGCAAGAGCTTTTAAATAATACTCCAGTGCTTTTTCGTGATCCCCTTTATTATCATATACAATACCAATATTATTATAACCGCTCGCGAGTTCTTTTTTATCATTAAGCTGTTTCTGGATCAAATTTGACTTAGTATAATATTTTATTGCTTTTAGATAGTCACCTCTTATGTCATATACTATTCCTATATTATTCAAACTTGCAGACAGTCCTTTCATTTGACCCAGTTCCTTCTTTATCTCTATTGCTTTGTTATGATAATATATTGAAGTATCATAACTTCCTTTATTGCAATTAATTATTCCCAAATGGCTATATAATATTCCCTCAGCTATTCTATGGTTCAATTTTTTACTAAGTTCAAGGCATTCCAACCCATACCGTATTGCTTTTTCATAATCTATTGTACTATAATTCCAGCACAATCTCTCTAAGATCTTGATCTTAGTTTCATTTTCACCAGCAGTATCAAGGATAATTTCAAGAGAGTCAACACTCATATACTGGATTATCATCTTCTTGTCTGAATATTGGGCAAAGGAGAAGTTATAAATAAGCAGTAGTAATGAAAATAGATATGTTATTGAAATTGATATTTTCATATTCTAATTTTAAAATTTAGTTATTGGCAAAATGAATTTGAGCACCTAAAAATGTTCAAATTTAATGAAAAAAATTTGATTTTGTACTCTGAAAATGATTTTTAATTTTGGGGAGTATTTATAATAGAAAATGAATTAAGTGAAATTTAGCCAAGCCCTGGGGCGATATTATGGTAAAAAAGTGGTATCCGCTCAAAAAGTAATGGTATTAATATATAATGACAGCACGATAGCACGATAGCAAGATAGCAAGATAGAGTTATGTGCAATCGTGCAGTCGTGCATTCGTGCAATCATGCAATCGTGCATTCGTACAGTCGAGCAACCTCGCAGTCAAGCTATCGTGCAATCGTGCCTTCATGCTTTCGTGCATTCGTAAATATAGGATTTACTATTAATTATTGAGACGATACATGAATAATGGCATTTTTTTTTTGGGACTTGGGGCTTGAGATTTGGGGCTTGGGTCTTAGATACAAGTAGGCAATTGACAATTGGCAGTATGCAATTTGTTTTTTTTTGCCAACTGCTTATTGCCAACTGCCGACTTGTTGATTGATGCACAAGACCTAAAATATTTTGCCGAATTTGGTCAAGATCTCAAAAGTAAGTTACTAGTAGATGTTATAATACAATCCTGCATTAGGTCCTAAAGGAAGTCCAAGCAATATCCATACTATCAGTAATGCTGTCCAGACAAGAAAAAATGCAAAAGAATAAGGTAACATAGTAGCTACTAATGTACCAATTCTTGCCTTGCTGTCATATTTCTGAAAAAAAGCTATAATTAGTGCAAAAAAGCTCATCATTGGTGAAATTATATTTGTAACGCTGTCTCCAATCCTGTAAACGACTTGTGAAAGTTCCGGTGAATATCCCATAAACATAAATAACGGAATGAAAATCGGTGCAAGGATTGCCCATTTTGCAGATGCACTTCCCATTACAAGATTGATTAATCCCGAAAAAATTATAAACATAATCATTAATGGAATAATACCTAAATTTGTAGCAGTAAGGGCATTGGCTCCTTTTATAGCTATAATAAGTCCTAAATTGCTCCAATTAAAATATGCAACAAACTGTGAGGCAAAGAATACAAGTACAAGATACGTCCCAAGGGTTTTCATACTTTCGCCCATGCCTTTCATTACATCTGAATCGTTCTTATATTTTTTTGTAGTAATTCCATAAACAAGACCCATCAAACCTGCTGTAATAAATAAAATTGAAACAACACCCTTCATAAGAGGCGAGGATAATAATCCGCCGTCTGTCCCTCTGAAAAAACCATTCAAAGGGACTGTTCCTGCTAAAATAATTAGTAAAATAATCAAAAATGTAATAGTAGCATAAAGCATACCTTTTTTTTCAACAGCTCCAAGTTTTTCTAACTCTTCATTATTTTTTTCGCTTTTATATTCTCCAAACCTTGGTGCAATAACTTTTTCAGTAATCCATGTACCTGCAAATGCAATAAAAAAGGTAGAAATAAACATAAAATAATAATTGGCGGTTGGATTTACTTCATAAGACTGGTCAACAATTTGTGCTGCTTCTGTTGTCAATCCTGCAAGCAGTGGGTCAATTGTACCTAAAATAAGGTTTGCACTATATCCACCCGAAACTCCTGCAAATGCAGCAGCCATACCGACAATAGGATGTCTTTTAACTGCAATAAAGATAATTCCTGCAAGAGGAACTAAAAGCACATAACCTACACTACTTGCCATATTCGACATAATTCCTGCAAAAACAATAATGAAAGTAAGAAGATGTTTGGGAGCTGATAAAACCAACAAACGAATAAAAGCAGCGATTAATCCGCTATGTTCGGCAATTCCTATTCCTAACATTGCAACCATAACAATTCCTAAAGGTGCAAAACCGGTGAAGTTGGTTACCATTTCTAAAAGGATTTTATGTATTCCGTTCTTTGAAATCAGATTTTCAGGTGTTATGATTTCATTTGTTGCCGGATGAATGGCTTGCCATTCAAATACATAGCCAATCCATGAAAAAATAATGGCAAGCAAGGCAAATATTGCGAATAAAGTTGAAGGGTGTGGAAGTGCATTTCCGACATATTCAACAACATTCAGGAAGCGTTGAAAAAAAGATGTCTTTTTTATAGTTAGATTTTTCATGCTTCTTATATTTTTTAAAGCATTAAAAATAAAGTGTGTACGACAAATAAAGTTATTTATTATTATTTTTGAAAAAATTAATACCTAAATTTAGCAAGTTTATTTTTTGCCACTGATTCACACGGATATTAAGAGGTAAAAGGTAATTCATCATTTACCATTTACTATTTACAGGTGCTGGGTACTGGGTGCTGGTACTGGGTACTGTTCGCTGTAATCCTGAGCCCAGAACCCAGAACCAAGAGCCAAGTACCTAGAACCCAGAAACAGATTATTAAATCAGTGGTTTTATTAAATTATTTCTAAGACTTGCTAATTTAAGATAATAACATGTACAAGCAATGGATATTAGCAGTAATAATAACTTTATGTGCTGTTCTTTATCAGAGGATGACAGGCCCGACCTATACAAAAAAAATTAAGCTCAATATAAATGAAAATTATTATACATTAAAATTTCCACGAAGCCATAGCAGTGAAAAAGATTGTGAAATTAAATTAAATATTCCAGATTCGTCTGTTACAGGAAATATTTACTATCGCCTTTTCCCTACCAATGAGCAATGGAAAAAAACTGAATTTATCAGAAAAGGAAATGAGTTAATTGCAAAATTACCACATCAGCCGCCAGCCGGCAAGTTACAGTATTTTATTAAATTATCTAATATTGAAATTGCAAAAAAAAAACCTGTTATAATTCGTTTTAAAGGTGATGTTCCTGCTTATTTTCTTATTCCGCATATTATATTTATGTTTGCGGCAATGTTGATTTCTAACTTAGCCGGTTTACTTGCAATAAAAAAAATCATTAAGTATAAGCTCTATGCAAATATTGCTTTCATTTTGTTATTAACAGGAGGCTTTATATTTGGTCCTATTGTTCAAAAATATGCTTTTGGTCAAGCCTGGACAGGATTTCCTTTCGGATGGGATTTAACAGATAATAGAGCGTTAATTGGTTTAATGGGATGGTTAATTGCCGTTATTTGGAACTTGAAGAAACAGAGACCTTACTTAATTATTATTGCAGCTGTTATTTTGCTTCTGGCTTATTCTGTTCCTCACAGTCTGTTCGGTTCAGAACTTGACTACTCAACCGGAAAAGTTACAACTGGATAATAAACATTTTGTAACTATTCAGGTATAAGGGTATAGGGTATAATGGTATAGGGGGGGGCACACTCAGCCCTTATTTCATTATACCCTATACCTTATTTCCATATACCTGAATAGTTACAACATTTTTAATAAATTAGTAAAATTTAACTATTGATATTTATTAAAAGTTGTTAATGTATTCGTAACATTAAACTATTGATATTCATTAAAAGTCATTAATAAATTAGTAAAATTAAACTATTGATATTCTTTGATATTCGTTGATATTTTTAGGCATTTTAAGTATTTTAGGCATTTCAAATTTAGGTATTTTTTTATTGTATATCATTTGTATATCAATTTAATATCTGCTTGAATATCTTTTTTTATTCAATCTCAGGCGGATTGATGTTAATATGCTTAGTTTAGTACCGCAGGTTGCACCTGCGGTTATTCAAATGGTAATTGCTCTCGCAATTAATCTTTCGGGATTTTTCAATAAAGATAATAAAAATGTCCAATCCCGCCTGGCGGATGGATACCAAAATAAACTATCTTTGTAGCCATAATTTACTTTTTACTAAGATTTATATTTATCTTTGTTAGTTTATTTATCAACATAATTATAGTCCCAAATTGGAAATAATTCAATGAATAAATTTAGTAAGATTTTACAATTTATCACACCCTATTGGTTCAAGGCAGTTTTAAATGTAATTTTTAACATATTATCTTCTATTTTTGCATTGTCGTCAGTAACATTAGCTATTCCTTTTTTAGGAATACTATTTGAAACTCAACCTTTAATAGAATCAGTTGGTGAGCTTGATTTTTCAGTAGAATCTTTAACAGAACATTTTTATTATTTTTTAGGTCAAGTAATTATTAGCGAGGGAAAGAAGATGGCTCTTTTATATTTGAGCATCTTAATTGTTGCTATGTCTTTTCTAAAAACATCCTTAAAATATATTGCAACGTATTATTTATCATCAGTCCGAAATGGAGTAATTAAAGATATTCGTAATAAAATATTTGCAAAATCATTGATTTTACCACTTTCTTATTATTCCGAAGAGAAAAAAGGCGATATTATTGCCCGTATGACGAATGATGTGCAAGAGATAGAATGGTCTATTATAGCTTCATTAGAAATGCTGTTTCGTGATCCTATTACTATAATAATCTATCTTATAGCATTGTTATGGATGAGCCCCCAGCTTACTTTATTTGTTATTATTTTATTACCTGTTAGCGGATTTATTATTGGGCAAACAGGCAAAAGTCTGAAAAAAACTTCATTGAAAGGACAGAAAAAAATGGGAGTATTACTGTCTATTATTGAAGAAACATTATCAGGATTAAGAATAATAAAAGCTTTTAATGCTGAGGAAAAAGTAAACAAAAGATTTACAAGTATTAATAGTTTTTACACTCGTATTATGATAAAGATGACCCGCAGACGTTATCTGGCAACTCCTTTAAGTGAGTTTTTAGGAACCATAGTAATGATGGCAATTATGGTGTATGGTGGTTCAATGGTATTAAATAATGATTTTTCACCTCAAGTGTTAATGGGATATTTAATGATGTTTTATTTTATCATTACACCTGCAAAGTCATTCTCAACTGCATATTATAGTGCATTAAAAGGAATGGCATCTGTTGATAGGATTGATGCTATTTTAAGTGCTGATATTTCTATTAGGGAAAAAACATATCCTAAACCAATCGAAAAGTTTTCATCGTCAATTGAATATAAAAAAGTATTTTTTAAATACGCTACTAATTATGTTTTGAAAGATATTAATATAAAAATTGAAAAAGGAAAAACCATTGCATTAGTTGGACAGTCGGGCTCAGGAAAATCTACACTTGTCGATTTACTCCCACGTTTCTATGATGTAACAAAAGGTGATATATTAATTGATGGATTTTCTATAAAGGACTACAAAATAATTGATTTACGTAGTTTGATGGGAAATGTAAATCAGGAACCAATTCTGTTTAATGATTCTTTTTTTAATAATATTGCTTTTGGAGTGAATAATGCGACTGAACAAGAAGTAATTTCTGCTGCTAAAGTTGCTAATGCTCACGATTTTATTATGGAAACTAAATATGGCTATTACACAAGCATTGGGGATAGAGGTGGAAAACTATCTGGTGGTCAGCGTCAAAGGATTAGTATTGCAAGAGCAGTATTGAAAAATCCTCCTATACTAATTTTAGATGAAGCTACATCTTCACTTGATACCGAATCAGAACGCTTGGTGCAGGATGCATTAACAAAATTGATGAAGGATAGAACATCAATTGTCATCGCACATCGTCTGTCAACCGTTAAATACGCTGATGAAATTTATGTTCTACATAATGGTGAAATTATTGAAAAAGGTAAACACAACGTTTTAATTACTAAAAAAGGAATGTATAAGAAACTTCACGAATTGCAGGTAATTTCCTAAATTTTTTCCAAGACTTCGCCTGTAAAAAAAACCTACGGGAAAAATTTAAGTTAGAATAATAAACCAGGGATGAAGTCTTGGAAAAAATTTAGTAACTTAAATAATATGAAAATAAGTGGATTCTCATACATTAGAAATGGATTCAAATATGATTATCCATTTTTAGAATCTATTCAATCCATTCTGCCTATTTGTGATGAGTTTGTTATTGCTGTTGGAGATTCAAATGATGGGACTAAAGAAGCAATTGAAAAATTAAATTCTTCCAAAATTAAAATCATAGATACAATATGGGATGATAATCTAAGATATAAAGGAAAAATTTTTTCGCAACAAGCTAATATTGCTTTAGATAATATTACTGGTGACTGGGGCTTTCATATCCAAGCTGATGAAATAATACATGAAAAAGATTTGGATAAAATAAAAGATACAATTTTAAAATATTATGATAATAAACAAGTTGAAGGGATATTATTTGATTTTTTAAATTTTTGGGGTAACTATAATTATATTAGAACTCTAAGAAAAATTCACAGGTATGAAATAAGAATTATTAGGAATTTAAAATCAATTCGTTCATATAAAGATTCTCAAGGGTTTAGAAAATATTTAAGTCGTGAAGATTATGAAAAAGGTGAAAAAGGAAAAAAATTAAAAGTAATTAAAATAAATGTTCCTGTTTATCATTATAATTATGTAAGATCACCAAAACTGATGAAAAAGAAATCAGATTATTTTCACAGATTCTGGCATAATGATGAATGGTTGAAAAAAAATAAAAATAATAAAGAGCAATTTAATTTTAATGATATTGACGAATTAGAATTATTTAAAGGAACACATCCTAAAGTTATGAATAAAAAAACTGATTCTCAGAATCGGAAGTTTGTCTTTGATAAAACTAAAACTAAAATCAGTCTAAAAGTGAAAATATTGAATAAAATAGAAAAACTAACAGGCTGGAGGATCGGAGAAAATAAAAATTATATCTTGCTTGATATATAGTTGTATAAAGGTATAATGGAAATAGGGAAATTGAATATTAGATATTAAGATATTGGATACTTGGATATTGGATATTGATGGAAATACAATTGAAATACAATTGATATACAATTGATATACAATGGATATACTCGGTAATAGATAATCAGTAATCAGTAATCGGTAATCAGTAAGAGGTAATGACTAATTACTCAATGACCATATAACCATATAACCATATAACCATATAACCATATAACCATATAACCATATAACCATATAACAATATAATCTATATACTCTATTCCCTTTATAACTTTATATACTTTATACATCAATTACAATCCTGAAGCCAGAATATCTGCAATATGAATAGTTTTTATTGGTAATTTATGTTTTTTTATATACCCTTCAATATGCATTAAGCAGGAAGCTTCGGTTGAAACGATGTATTCAGCACCAGTGTTCAGGGCATTATTTACTTTTTGTTCTGCCATTGCTGTTGAGATAGGCTCATTTTTTACAGCAAAAGTACCTCCAAAACCACAACAAGTATCACTTTCTTTCATCTCTATGATTTCAAGCCCTTTTACATTATTAAGCAATATTCTTGGTTCATCTTTTATGCCATACTCTCTTAAAGCAGTACAAGAGTCATGGTAAGTAATTTTTGCCTGAAATTCAGCTCCTGTATTTGTTATTTTTAAATAATTAACAAGAAAGTCTGTCAGTTCAAACAGGTTTTTATTTACTCTTTCATAATCATTGAAAAAATCAGTATCTTTAAATAGTTCAGGATAGTAATTCTTTATAAATCCTGTGCAAGATGCTGAAGGGATAACAATAGGGCGGTCATTTGGAAAATCATTTAAGAATTTTTTAGCAATTTCTTTTGTTTCATCCCAGAAACCGCTATTAAAGGATGGTTGTCCGCAACAAGTCTGTTTAGGATTGTACTCTACTTCAATATCAAGCTTTTCTAAAATTTTAATTACATTAAACCCGGTTTGCGGATATACCTGGTCAATGAAACAAGGGATAAATATATCAACTATCATATATTAAAATAATTTTTATTATCATAGCGGAGAATGAGGGATTCGAACCCCCGGAGGCTTTCACCTCAACGGTTTTCAAGACCGCCGCATTAGACCACTCTGCCAATTCTCCAATTTTAACTAACGACCTGTCCCGTACCAAAAGGTCGCAAAGTTTATAAATTAAATGTCTCACGCAAAGGCGCCAAGGGCGCAAAGTTAAAGACATAACTTTGTAAATTTATTAAAAAACTATAATTTTCGTGCTTCATCTGACAATCAGCAGTCCACAGTCCACAGTCGGCAATTGGCAGTGCGCAATTTTTGCCGACTGCTGACTGCTGACTAAAGACTAATGAAATTAGTTATTATTAAGCAATTAACATTGAAATTAAAAAATATTTTTGTAATTTCACAGGGTGAATATTCCATTATAATAATCCTTTGCGTTCTTTGCGTCTTTGCGAGATAAATTAGAATACTTTATGTTTCTTTGCGTATTTTGAGCTACAAATATATAGTTTTTTTTGTTATTTTGAAATTGTATAAGTAAAAATCTTTAAAAAATCACCTATTCGCATAACTATATACATAAATACTTGGTAAAAGTAAGGTTTTATGGGTTCCTTATTTATAATGAATATAAATAGGAAGATGAAAATATGCAAAATCATTGATATTAAAGGGAAATATGGGTAGTTATTAACAATTTAGTGGATTTTATTAACAAAATAGCATTTTTTTGCTTAAAAATTTGCTATCTATATTAAATACCCTACCTTTGCAGAGAATTTAATATTTAATAATTTTAATTAACTAAAAATTAATCAATTATGAACAAAGCAGAATTAATTGATGCTATTGCATCAAGTGCAAAATTAACAAAAGCCGATTCTCGCAGAGCTGTAGATGCTTTTGTAAAGTCAACTACCGGTGCATTGAAAAAAGGCGACCGTGTTGCATTAGTTGGTTTCGGTTCTTTCTCAATTTCTAATCGTAAAGCAAGAACTGGAAGAAATCCTCAAACAGGTGCAGAAATTAAAATTCCAGCTAAAAAAGTTGTCAAATTTAAAGCAGGTAGCGATTTAGCAAAAACTGTAAGATAATTATTATTATTTTAAGATGAAGGGAGTACCATTGGTGCTCCCTTTTTTTATACCAATGAATGAATGAATAAAGTTTAGAGTTTAGTTTTATAATTAAAATGATTTTATGCCACAAAGGCACAAAGACACGAAGTTACACTAAATTTAATTATTAAAATTTATAAATATCGTTTTCTTTGTGATTCTTTGTGACTTAGTGTCTTGGTGGCTATAATGAAGAAATGAAGTAATGAATAAAAAAAAGTTACTTGAAAATCTCTCAGAATTTGTTACTGAACATAAGCTTGAATTATTTGAAAAGAACATAAATTACAGAACAAAATACATTACTGTAGTATTAGAGGATATTTTTCAATCGCATAATGCCAGTGCAGTATTAAGAACGAGCGATTGCTTCGGAATACAGGATGTTCATATTATTGAAAATAAAAACAAATATATTATTAATCCCCAGGTGGCTCTTGGTTCCTCAAAATGGTTGAATTTAATTAAGTATAATAAAAAAGAAAACAATTCTTTAGACACTGTACGAGCTTTAAAAAATCAAGGCTATAGAATAGTTGCTACAACTCCCGCCCCAAATATTGGTGTTGATTTAGAGAATTTTGACCTGAAAAAAGGAAAAATTGCTTTATTTTTTGGCACCGAACTGGAAGGATTATCTGCTAAAATTCTTAATAATGCTGATGAGTTTCTGAAAATACATCTGTATGGTTTTACAGAGAGCTTTAATATTTCAGTCTCTGCCGCAATTATCTTACATTATTTAACTTTAAAATTGAGAAATTCTGATATTAACTGGAAATTAACCGATGAAGAAATGATTGATGTGAAGATTGAATGGTTGAAAAGCTCTATTGGAAAATAAAAATAAACTTAAATAATCACAACTTTTTTTATAATTATTTCATTCCCTGTATTTACCTTTAAATAATAAATCCCTCCGGCAAATTCAGAAACATCTATTTCATCAATAAAGGTAAGCACTCCTTTAACATTATTTTTGTAAACAATTTGTCCCTGGATATTCATTAATTCAATAATCAGGTCGGTTTTTTTATCAGTTTTTACAACAATATTAAATATTCCTTTATTTGGATTGGGATAAATATATATTTGCTCATTCGAACCGGCTAAATCACTCATTCCGCCAGGATTAGTAACAATAATATAATCTTGCTTTGTTAAAGTATCTGCAGCACAGCCATTTTCTCCATTATGGGCAATAAGACTAACAGTAAAAGTATCTGCCAATAAGTATTGGTGTAAAGGGGTCATTTCTGTACTAGTAGTTCCATCACCAAAATCCCAGAGGTAATAAGTAGCATTAATGGTGATGTTTGAAAAAAGGACTAAAGCATTTGGCAGATAAACAATAGTGGTATCCGCCTCAAAATTTGCTACAGGTATAAGTTGTGGTACTGTGTGATATGGGGTATCAAAAAGCAATGTTTCTGCTATTGTAGAAGTATCAGTTGAATCCGCTTTTGTATTATACATAGCGTATCCATTATGCCCTATGCCAGGTATTTCTTTATATTGCCATCTTAGAGTAGTGCCTCTCGCTATTGCATTGGTATCTGAAAAATTGTAAAAGTATTGTGCCCGTTCATAACGGTTGCTCCCAAAATCGTAAGAACAGCAATAATTTGTATCAGTATCTGCTGTACCAATTAGTACACCATAGTTTTCATTATAATATTGAATAATATGTTCATTACATAAAAAACTTGGTGTAATAGGAACTAGAAAGGGCAATAGTGTATCATTACATTCTTTAAAATAAGCTATTCCAGTGGAAAGGCCACAAGGATAATTCATTTCTTCACCATTAATAGTATCAATACAAAAAGTGTAACAATATGGGCTAATGGAAACTGCCATTCTAATAGGAATAGAATCAAGAATAGCTTGCCTAATCAACATATATCTTGTAACACATTGCCCACCAGCAGAGAATCCGGTTAAATAAACATGTATTAAAGCTCTGTTTTCTCTATTTAGAACATTTTTGTATATTTGTTTAAATACAATTGGCAACCAATCAAGATAATTTGCGTAATAAATACAAGTTGTATCAACATCAACTTCAAATGCGGTGGCCCAATTCATATAATTAGCAGTTGGTGCTACTATAAGTGCATTTCTTTTGTCTGCAATATCCTGTAAAACACTTATAGTATTGTAGCCATCGCCTCCTATGCCATGTAATGCCCATAAAATCGGGCTGTTAATAGAATCATAATTAGATGGTTTATAATAGCATATTTCACGGATTGTAAATCCTAGACCCTCTGAACTGTGTATAGTTAAAGTTTCGGATGAGATACCGTAAGGTATTTTTTGTGCACTAATATTATTAATTAGACAACAAAAAATAATTATAAAAAAACTTATAAATTTCATCTATAAATGTAAATTTGAATTATCTTATAACTAATATTTTCATTATTTTTCGCTCATTATTAGTTTGCAATAATGCTATTTACAGAAAAAAATCGTAAATCTTAAATCGTAAATTGAGTCATCACTATTACTTTATGAATAAACACTAAATAACCACCACCTTCTCAACTTTCACCTGTTTTCCTGTGTTTACCTTTAAGTAATAAATTCCCTTTGCAAATTCAGAAACATCTATTTCATCAATAAATGTTAGCACTCCTTTAACATTATTTTTGTAAACTATTTGCCCCTGGATATTCATTAATTCAATAATCAGGTCGGTTTTTTTATCAGTTTTTACAACAATATTAAATATTCCTTTATTTGGATTGGGATAAATATATATTTGCTCATTTGAACCGGCTAAATCACTCATTCCGCCAAGATTAATAACAATAATATAGTCTTCTTTTATTAGTGTATCAGCACCACATTCGCTGTCTTCATCATTATAAGCAATAAGGGAAACAGTAAAAGTATCTGCATATGTATAAATGTGCAGAGGGGTCATTTCTGTGCTTGTTGTACTATCTCCAAAATCCCAATGATAATATTGAGCATTCAAAGAATTATTTACAAACAGAACCATCGCATCAGGAAGATAAACAATAGTATTGTCTGCTGTAAAATTTGCTGATGGAAAGAAGTTAGGAGGCGGATTATAAGGCGTATCAAACAGCAATGTTTCTGCTATGGTAGAAGTATCAGAAGAATCCGCTTTTGTATTATACATAGCGTATCCATTATGCCCTATGCCAGGTATTTCTTTATATTGCCATCTTAGAGTAGTGCCTCTTATTATGGCATCTGTATTTGAAAAAGCATAGAAACTTTGTGCTCGTTCATAACGATTAAAACCTTGTTCATTTGCACATGGAAAGTCACCGGTAATAGGTCCTAAATCGGCTGTACCAATTAAAATACCATAATTTTCATTATAGTATTGGATAATATGCTGATTACATATAAAATCACCTCTATTTCCATTCCAATAATCTGGTTGTCCAAGTCCACAGGGAAAAGGCATAAATTCACCATTTAAACTATCAGTGCAAAAAGTATAAAAAGCAGGATTAGTAGAAACAGCCATACGAATTGGTATAGAATCCTGGATAGACTGGCGAAATAACATATAACGGGTAACACACTGACCTCCTGCAGAAAAACCTATCATATACACCCATATAGAATCACGGTTTTCTTTTGTTATCACATGTTGATAAATTTCTTTGAATATATATGGCAACAATATATCATTGGAATACCCCATTGCATAACCATCCCCAAAATTAAAAGTTGGTCCAACAATAAGGGCTTTTCTTTTGTCAGCAATATCTCTTAAGTTGTTTCGTTCACTGGCTCCAGTTCCACCAGTTCCATGAATACCCCATAAAATTGGGCTGTTTAGGAAATCATAATTGGCAGGCTTATAATAATAAATATTATGATTTAAACTATCAGAAGTTAACAAACTGTCCATTGAATCTCCATATGGTATAGATTGGCTGAATATTATAAAATTGCAGAAAAAAATAAAAAATAATATTAAAAATATTTTTTTCATTTGAAACTATTTATTCATATGGTCATTTGATATTATTTTGTAACAATTAGTTTAATAGTTTTTATATTATTATTTGTACTCATTATTGCACAGTATATTCCAGATGATAAATTTTCTGTAGATAGCTCTATTGTATTATTTATATCAGCTTCTGTATATTTATTGTATAAAGTCTTTATGTGCTCACCTGTAAAGTTATAAATGTCTAATTTAACATTTGATGATTTATTTATAATAAAAGTAAATGTAGTAATATCATTAAATGGGTTGGGATGAGCTTCAAAAATTTCTTTTTGTGGAACATTTTTTAACTTTTTATTTTTTAAATTAGAAATACAGGGTCCTATACAATCTCCATAAGCCAGGTGAGCAGGTACAGCACTTTTATTTATACATATTGTATGTGCATTTCCAGGATTTCCCGGTGGTATATGACAGACTAAAACTTTATTCTTACCACATTTTACATCTTCTATTTCAACATCTTTTGTTATTGCTGATACACAGCCATATCTTGTAACAGTTAAAGTAATAGACTTAATACCAATATCAGTAAACTCTATTCCAACAGGATTTTCTTCGGTTGAAGTAAAGGGAATAGCATCAGGTACGAAATCCCATTCAAAGAAAGCACTATCTGAAGTACCACCGTTATAATAAAAATCATATATTAAACCATAAGAAGTACAGCTATGCCTTGTTTCAAAATCTACTACAGGATATGGATGTTCACGTAGTGTGCTTAATGTGGTATTGGTTAATACTGCTTCATTTCTGTCAAAATATATTGCTGCCTGGTTAGTTATTTCCGTACCTTCCGGTAAATTTTCTTTTGGTTTTATATTGAAAGCCACAAAACCCTGACTGCCTTCAGGGTCAGAAGCGCTGTCAGGTAGCATAATATCTTCGTAGCTAATAATAAGTGCATTATCAGGAATAATTTCAACATGTGTAACAGGATGACTGCCTCCCAATATCCTTAGCGTAGTAATATCTAAATCACTGTCCAATTCATCTCTGATAACTATATTATGTGCTGGTGCATTGCCAATATTTTGAAAACGCACCATGTACTTTAATGTTTCATTTTTTTTAATATTACTATAAGGACCACATCCTTTAGGTGAAATAATAAGCTTATCATTTGGGTCTATTGAATTAGTTATTTCTTCAGGTAAAACTCGTATGTTAATATATGGTTCTTGAGTATATTCACACCATCCTTCAATTGTTGCTGTATTTTCTATAGGGGTTTCCAGTGGAAGTTCATCAGGAACATATATTTCAAGGCATATCATGCAAACAAATCCATCTATAATTGATTGATCTAAAGAACATGTTACTGTATTTCCCGAAATATCAGGTCCACCATCGCAACCACATGTACTTGAAATAATTCCATTAATAATTAAATTTCCATCTATCTCGATAGTTAAAACTACATTTGATATTTCAGCTCCTGCACCAGTAAATGCAAAACAATGTTCATAAGTAATACCCGGTGAAGGACCTACATAAGGAAAATAATTAGGTATTTCTTCTTTTTCAGCAAGACAATCATCCGCCAGTAATTCATCATAATAATCATTTCCTGTAATAATATCACCTTCCAATACATTTAATGTATAAACACTATCAGTTCCCGGGCAGTCAATTTGTCTGTACTTTACATCCTCTACCTGCCTTATTTCATAAGTATTTTCTGGTACTCTGAATTCATAATATCCTTCTCTATCAGAAAAAACAAAATAGGGACCTGGTGTTGCCTGTATCATACGCTTTATAACAGGATAATCTATTTCTTCTTCAATAATGCAATTTGTGTCAACATCATTATAAACAGTGCCGGTAATAAATCCAGGATTTCTTACAGGTAAATCCGGTGTACAGGGTCTTACAGGATAAATAGCATTATCTTCTTCCCATATTTCAATAAACTGGTCGGTAGAGACATTTGTAAATATTTGAGTAATTCCAGATGTTGCCCAAACAATTTTTAAAGTATCAATTACAGTTGCATCGCCAAAGCCAAAATGGACATTCAAACCGCTTACGCCCCCACCTCCGCCACCACCTAATGCTGAATTAGCATTAATTTCACGCATTTGCCATATATCATTCCCGTTTATATTAGCTTTGGCATAAACTCTTGCTCCAATTGCTGAGCGATTAGTTATTGTTCCTTTACATCTAACTTTTAACCAGTGATTTGGATTACCGTTGTTTGAATAAATATTCATATATAAAAAATTATTTGGTGCTCCAAAAGCATTTGCTACGAATAAATCCAGGTCACCATCATTATCATAATCTGCCCAGGCTGCCCCATAAGATTCAACAGCAGTATCGCTTGCAATAATTTCATCAGTATTTCTTGTAAAACTGCCATCACCATTGTTTATATAAAAATAATTTTCATAATAAGTTGAGACAAATAAATCAAGATCTCCGTCATTATCAAAATCACCCCAGTTTGAACCGCCTTCTTTATTACCATATGTATTTACGATTGGTCCTTCAGTTATACTTGTAAAAGTTCCATCACCATTATTTTTATATAAATAATCCCCGCCATAAACAGCAGTTACAAGCAAATCTAAATTAAGGTCATTATTATAGTCTGCCCAAGAACAGCCATGATTAACATTTCTATACCATAATGTAATATCAGGATTATCTACAATGACACTTGTGGTATCTTTAGTAAAAGTTCCATCTCCTTTGTTGATATAAAAAAAATTATTATAGTTTTTCACATTATAATCGTAGCCATATGACCATTTAGTAGTAACATATAAGTCCATATCACCGTCATTATCATAATCAGCCCAAGCTGCTCCACTAGATGTTCTGGCATCATTAACAATATCACCGGTTGTAATTTCATTAAATGTGCCGTCTCCATTATTATGATACAAATTATTTGTTTGAAAACTGCTATTTGCAAAAAATAAATCTAAATGACCATCATTGTCATAGTCTGCCCACCCAAGACCTCGTGTGCTGCTACTATCATTTACCAGGGGTACTGTAGTAATTTTAGTAAAAGTTCCATCACCATTGTTTTTGTAAAAATAATTATTCTGATATCCATTATTAGTTACATAAAGGTCTAAATTGTCATCATTATTATAATCAATCCAAACACATTGTGAAGATTTGCCATCAGTAGCTATTCTACCGGGTATAGCAACTACACGCGTAAATTGTCCGTTACAATTATTTTGATACAGAAAATTTCTGCTTTGTATATTGCTTACTGAGGAAAACCCGGTAGTAACAAATAAATCCAGGTCACCGTCATTATCATAATCACCCCAACTAACATCAGGGGAATTGGAACTATCAGTTACAACAGAACCGATAGTAATTTTTGTAAAGGTTTGTGCTGATAAGCTTTGAAGTAAAACAAAAACACAAAAGACTGATAAATAAACTGTAAATTTTTTCATAGTTTTATTTTTTTTAATAATTTAAAATAAGTAAAAATTAATAATACACAAAGATATAACTTTTTTTTTTAACTTTTTTTAACAAAAATTTTCCTAAATATAATAAAATTTTCAAATATCTTTTAATATAAGACGAAATTTGATGCAAAATGGTTGCCTTGAATTTAAAAATATATTTTTTTAAACTATTTCATAGATATGACTTGGTGTAAAGGGTGTTGAGGGATGACATCGCTTCAAGCGATGTCATCCCTTTCTTTTAGCGATGTCATCCCTTTCTTTATTCTCATTTTATTAGAACTATTTTTCTTGTTACCAAACAATTATCTGATTTAAACTGAACATAATAAATTCCATTATTTAGTTTTGAGGTATCTATATTATAATTATACATTCCTTTTCCAAGCTTTGATTGTACAAGTGTTTTTATTCTTTCACCTATATTATTAATAATATATATTTCAATATGATTTTTTTCAGGCAGATAAAAGTTTATTGTTGCAGAATTATAAGCAGGATTCGGATAAATATTGAAAGAAAAATCTTTATAAGATATGTGCTTTGAATTTGAAGAAAACAAGCTGTCGTATTTTTGCTGAGCTGAATTTGCAATATTCTCAAGAACATATAAATTTTCTCCCGCCAATAATGCAAAAGCAATTTTTAATGTATCATTTTCATTGATGCTCAATGGTCCTGTGCTTAAAACATCTATAATATCATTACCATTTTCACTACCTCCGGCATTATGCCGGTTACGTGAAATTACATAGTATTTTTCATTTATTGAAAAGCCATCTGTTATATCAACTCCATAATCTCCTCCTCCTCCTGCTACATTATCAATTGCAAAATGATTAACAGGTGTATTTGTTAGTAATTTTATTCCTGTATAAATTCCATTTGTTTCTGTAGTATATGAATAGGACAAATTAAGATTTTCATTAAAGCTTATTTTATTCATTTGAAAGTTCATTATATCCCAGTCTGCAAAAATACCCGCATACAAATTGTCAATCGTAAAATTATTTTTATTTATAATGTTATATTCAATTATGACATAATTTGCATCATATTCAGTATTCCAGGCAAATACATTTTGGATAACTTCAATATTTAATTTATTTGTGTCTGCATTATCATCATTAAAAATTGTTAAAATATCAAAATCTGAAATAACCGGTGGTTCAATCTTTTGAGCACGGGAAAGAATATAAAAATCATTATCTGCCGAGTCAATACTTGCCCTGATACAATTTGAAACTTTATCTATAGAGTTTCCGATTAATAAGCCGGCTTCGTATAGCAAGGTTCTGCTATTTTTATATGTAAAGCCAATTCCATTATTCTGGTTAAAGTCGTTGTAACCAATTCTTCCAATACTTGTAATAGTTGTCGCAATATTATTTGTATCAATGTTTATAAAAGTGGTGTTGGCAATAAAGCTGATAAACTGAACAGCATAATAATTATCGTCAGTAAAAGTTAATTTAAGCACAATTGTTTCATTATATGGAATTGATGGTAATAATTTCAAACTAAAGGGGTTGCTATCATTATTAAAAGTTTCTAAAGTTCCTAATACACCAATTGCATTAATATTGTTAATTATTTCAATATAAGGAGATTCCGAAGAAATGTTTACACTTAAGTTTGATGTAGGAGAAAGATAATTTTTATATGTCCCTTGTATATATATTGTGTCATTGGCAAAAAAGTGGTTATCATCATTATCATAAAAAATAATATTTGAGAACTTAACCGAAGGAGGAAGAATATCGGTTAAAGCCCTGTAAAGATTAATCCTTCCCGAACCGAGCTTTTCGGCATATACGATATTTTCAGGTATAGTATCTATGTTATCAGCAGTTGCTTTTAGTATTTCCCCGATTTGAAGCGCTGATAGAGTGTCGCCATAATGTGCTTTTACTATTGCAGCACATCCGGCAACAATAGGAGATGCAAAAGATGTCCATCCCTGCTGGCAAGTTATATACGAATCGTTTTGTGTAGAATAAATATAAAATGAAGGTGCACAAACATCAACATAATAATTATAATTAGAGCCAACTATATTTCCATTCCAATCAAATGATGCTCTGATATCGGATTCGTTAGTCCCGCCAACGCTTATAACATTATCATAAGATGCAGGATAAAGAAGGCTCTCATTGTTATCGTTTCCTGCAGCTGCAATTATCAGAACATTTTTATTAAAAGTAGCATAATTTATAATATCCTGTCCATAAGGATGTTTGCTATGACCGCCCCACGAACAATTTATAACATCACAACCCATATCAGCGGCATAAACAATACCCTCATAAGCCATTGGTAAAACAAGGGTATTATCTGAAATTATTTTTGAAATTTTTACAGGAAGAAATTTACTTTTAAATCCCACGCCTGAAATACCTATGCCATTATCTGTTCTTGCACCAGCTATTCCTGTAACAATAACACCATGATTATTAATTTCCCATTGAGGATTATTGTCGTTTTCACCTAAATCCCAGCCTCTGAAATTATCAATAAATCCATCATTGTCATCATCAATTCCATTTATAGGGTCATTATAATTATAGTAAATGTTATCCTGTAAATCTTCGTGGTCAATATCTACGCCGGTGTCTGTAATTCCAATTACAATATTGCTGTCGCCCTGACAAATTTCCCATGCATCATAAGCTTTTATAGTGTCAAGATAATATTGGTTGATATTTAGTGGGTCATCAGGTGTATATAAAAGTTCAGGCAGGTAATGAGGTTGTGCATATTCAATTATATTGAGTGATTTTAAATAGTTAATTGCTTTATAAATTGAAGTTGAAGCTTCATATTCAATCTCATATATTAAAGATAAATCAACTAATGGTTCTTGAAATTTATTGAAATTAGATTTAAGTGCTTTAATTTTTGGAAATATTTTTTTTAATGATTTTATTTGAATGGCATTAAAAAAAGATTCTAAATTATCATCATTAATAATAGTAGTTTTACAGATTTTCCTGTAATCTTGTTTTATTTTAAAAATAATTGTTTTTTGTAAGTATATATCTTTTTTTATATTTGCTGATTGTCGGAGTCCCGATTGAATCGGGACGGAGATCCCGACTTGCCAGGCAAGTCGGGAATAATTTTGACCTGATGAATTGAGTGTTGACAAGCACAATAAAACTCCCCCGAGTACCAGGAGGGACAAAAAGCAGATATTTAGACGAAAATTATTCATAGCTCATTATTTTTTGCAATATAATAAAAATTTTTGAAAAACTCATTAAATTAAAAAGATATTGCCACTAAAACACAAAAACACGAAATTCCACAAAAATATTTAGTGGGATTTAGTGATTTAGAGATTTCGTGGCATAAAATTTATTTATCAGATAGGTTTTGCAAAGGTCTCTAATAATTTTACAAATATATGAAAAAAAAATTACTTGCTTTAAATTGTATAATTATTGAAGATGACAAAACCTCAAAAAACATAATTGAAGAGCTTGTCAATAAAACAGATTCCCTTAATCTGCTCAATTCTTTTGAAAGTGCAATTGATGCTATTAATGCACTTAATAATGAAGAAATTCATTTAATATTTCTTGATATAGAACTTCCCGAGATGAATGGGCTTGATTTTTTAAAAAGTTTAAACAACCATCCACAAATTATTATTGTTTCCGCTCATGAAAAATATGCCCTTGAAGCATTTGAATACAATGTTACTGATTATTTAATTAAACCTATCTCTAAAGCAAGATTTTATAAAGCAGTTGATAAGGCATTAAATAACTTTAACCAAAGTAGAGACGTTGCGCGCAACGTCTCTACTGAGATTTTTATTAAAAAGGATTTAACTACTTTAGTACGTCTAAAATACGACGATATTTTATGGATTGAGGCTCTTGCCAATCACGTCGTATTTTATACTGAAACTGAAAAATATGTTGTCTATTTTTCTATGAAATCAGTTATAAAAAAATTACCTGCAAATAAGTTTAAAAGGGTTCATCGTTCATATATAGTTAACATAAATAAAATTAAATTTATTAAAGATAACTCTATTGTTATAGACAAAAAGGGTAGAAAAAAAGCTATTCCAATAGGAAAATCATATAAAAATAATTTCATTGCAGAGATAAATATTATTGAAAAGTAAATTGTTTATAGAAACCTTTGTCAAGATAAATAGTGATTGTTATCCGCTAACTAGCTGATGGTTAAATGGCTATATGGTTATTTTATTGTTAATTATTGATTTGTGAAATTAATTCTTAAATGGTTAAAGGTTAAATTGTTAAATTGTTATATGGTTATCCTGTCTTTTATTGTATAATTATGCCTTTATTGAATTGTTTAACAATTTAACTTTAACCATATAACAATATAGCAATATAACAATATAACAATATAACAATATGCCTTTACAATATCCTGCTCAAACCTCCGATACCCATTTACAACTAAATATTGAGAAAGCCGAAGGTATATATATATTCGATACTCAGGGTAAGTCATACATTGATTTAACTTCAGGTATATCTGTCAGCAATATTGGTCATTGCCATCCTAAAGTTGTTGAGGCAGTTAAGAATCAAGCAGAAAAATATATGCACATAATGGTGTATGGTAAGTATATTCAAGCCCCACAGATTGAATATGCAAAATTGTTAACAGCTCATTTACCCGCTGAATTGAATTGCCCTTTTTTTGTAAATTCCGGAACAGAAGCTGTTGAAGGCGCTTTGAAACTTGCAAAATGCTTTACACGACGAAGTGAAATAATTGCATTTAAAAATGCTTATCATGGCAGTACTCATGGTGCTTTAAGCTTATTAAGTGATGAAACATTCAAACGTCCTTTTCGCCCGTTATTGCCCGATATACGTCTTCTTGAATTTAATAACACCGATGGACTGGAAAACATTTCTGAAAAAACTGCTTGTGTAATTGTTGAACCTATCCAGGGAGAAGCTGGAATTATTCTTCCTGAAAATAATTTTTTAAAAAAGTTAAGAGAAAAATGTAACGAAACAGGAACACTATTGATATTTGATGAAATTCAGACAGGTTTCGGAAGAACAGGAACATTATTTGCTTTTCAATCCCAATCTATAGGGATTATACCCGATATTCTCATTATTGCAAAAGCGATGGGCGGGGGAATGCCTCTCGGTGCATTTGTATCTTCAAAAAAAATAATGGATTCTTTGAAAACAAATAATATCCCCGGGCATTTAACTACTTTTGGCGGACATCCTGTTTCCTGCGCTGCTGCTTATGCTAGCTTAAAGGTTTTATTAGATGAAAATTTGATTTCGCAGGTAAAAAGAAAAGGCGAGCTTTTTAAAAAATATTTAGTTCATCCTGCGATAAAAGAAATTCGTGGCGTTGGTTTATTATTAGCAGTAGAGACGAGGAATGTAGAGAGGAATGTAGAGACGAGGCATGCCTCGTCTCTACATAATTCTCAACAAATTCAGAAAGTTATTTCGCATGCTGTAAAAAATGGAGTAATTATTGATACCTTTTTATTTGCTGCTCACTGTTTTAGAATTGCACCACCTTTGATTATTACTGATGAGGAGATAAAAATGGTATGCGATATACTTAACGATGCTATTGAAAATTCAATGAAATAACAATAAATAACTATCCGTATTTATACCTGACACCGAATATTAATTGACCTGATTTCTCCCAAAGGAATGCCTATGGCAGAATTTGGGATTTGATTAGGTTAATTAAAAATTTAATTTTAGGTATAATTGTGGATAGTCATATTGATTTTTATTATTTTTGTTATTTCCTAAAATTAGTAAGTATGAAAAAATTAGTATTATTAGTATTTACCCTGTTGTATTTTTCTTTTATACAACTGGGGTTAATTAGTATATTAGCATCGGTATCCTATGCCCAATCAAATCCGGAAGATATAATTAACAAATTCTTTGACCTGTATAAAAATAAAGGTTCAGATATGGCGGTTGATTATGTTTTTTCTACAAATAAGTGGATGGATAAAAACCAAAATGTTGTTATAGAAATGAAAATGCGGCTTAAAAAGGCTATTAATATTATTGGTAATTACTACGGATATGAATTAATAACAAAGAAAAGTCTGGGTCAAAGCTATTTACTTTACAGCTATGTAGTAAAGTATGAAAGACAACCTATTCAATTTACATTTATTTTATACAAACCGGATAAAACGTGGCAGATTCAAAATCTTAGGTTTGATGATAATTTAACTGAAGAATTAGAAGAAGCTGATGATGATTGATTATTGAATGGATATTTTTTAACATAAAAAACTTTTAGCATAGTCTATCAATAGGATATACAATAGAAATACAATGGATATACAATGGATATTTAATGAATATCAAAGTATACCAATTAATATCAATTAATATCAATAGTTTAATTTTTACTAATACATTAACAACGTTTAATAAATATCAATAGTTCAATGTTACAAATATATTAACCACTTTTAAAAAATATCAACAGTTTTATTTTACGAATTCATTAACTACTTTTATTATAACAATGAAACAATTAATTTCTATTTTCTTTTCCCCTCTAAAAGAGGGGGTGCGTTGGAATGTGTGTTTGAAGGGGTGTGTGATTTGTATCATTAGCATAAATTCGTATATTAGTATCGGGTTTTCTCAAGATACTATAAACAAAACACCATTAAAATATTATGAAGATTCGTTAAAAACTTATTTTAATAATATCTTTTATTCCAAAGATGACCTTGAAAAAAAGAAACTCAATCAAAAAATAATTTCTATATTTGAAAATATTCTTACAAACGATAGTTCGTTTACATATCCTTTCGATTCACTAAAACTTATGGGAAAACTTACTTCCCCCGATAATATGCTCAGAATTTATAACTGGAACCTGACTTATAATGATGGAACCTATGAATATTTCGGTTTCATACAATATTATTTTAAAAAAGAAAAAAAGTATCTGATTTTTCCTTTAATTGACAAATCTGATGAAATAACAACCCCTGAAAAGGCGTCATTAAATAATTTTAATTGGTATGGTGCCTTGTATTATCAAATAATTTTAAAAAAACATACAAAAAAGAAATATTATACCCTTTTGGGATGGGATGGAAATAATGAGTTTACTAATAAAAAAAATATTGATGTATTATATTTTAACAAAAACAATGAACCTTGCTTTGGTGCACAAATTTTTAAGATTGAGAATCTGCCCGCCACTACGTTTTGGCAGGCAGGCAAAAAAATGAAACGTGTAATCTTTGAATTTTCATCCCGTCTGGCAATGATGTTACGCTATGATGATAAACTTAAAATGATAGTTTTTGACCATCTTTCACCTTCTAAACCTTCTTATGAAGGTAAATACCAGTATTATGGACCTGATTTTTCTTATGATGGTTTTATGTTTGAGAAAGGAAAATGGAATTATTACCCGGATATTGACGTTAGAAATCCAAAAGATAAAAAGGTTCCGAAAAGGAAAGTCATATATGAGTAAAATAATTAATTAGTATAATCAGAATATCTTTTTTTAATTGAATTTTTATATCTTTGAAAAATTGTTAAATTGCTAAACCCAGCACATAATCTATGTGCTGGGTAAACTGTTAAATTGTTGAAGGTACCTTTGGCTAAATTCAGACCCCGATTGCTCTGGACGAAATTTCAGTGGGAATGACAAAAAAACTTGAACAAATGATAATAAATTATAGGTGAATGATTATAATAACAATTTAACAATTCAACAATATAGCAATATAACAAGAGTTAAATTTAGTATCTATTATTTAACTAGCTAATTTTACTTAATTAGTGTCATGTTTAAATTAAAAGAACAAGATGTTATTATCTTCCTTATAGATGATGATAAACTACATTTAAAAGTTTTGCAAAGTAAATTTGAAACTTCTACAAATTACCAGCTTCGTACTTATTCATCTGGCGAAGAATTTTTAGAAGATATCATTAAAAACCCAATCCCTAAACGCAGTTACCCTATTGTTATTCTTGACTATCTTTTGAAAACAAGAGAAAATTATGCAAGAGATGGGATTGAGATTTTAAAGGATATAAAAAAATTAAATCCCGACATTGAAGTCTTAATGTTATCTGTTGTTGATGATAAAGATGTTGCCGATTCAGCTTTAGAGCATGGTGCTGTTACATTTATTAAAAAAAATGAAAATTCTTTTATAAGAATTCAAAGCTATATTAAGAAAATTATTAGCGAAAAAAATCTTAAACGTATGCACAGGCATAGTCGTTTTACAATAAAAATATTTCTTTCTATTCTTATAATAGTAATAATTTTAATCGGGATTATTTATTTTCTCTTTCCTGAAGTTATTAATTTATGAAATAAAAAATTGTCTCTCGCCAAGACGCAAAGAACGCAAAGGAATTTATTATGACAGAAAATGAAATTGAAATTGTTTAGTTCTTCCAATTGATTTGTAATATGTATTTTCCCAAGTACCAAAAACAAAGTACCAAAATCAAAGTACTAAAAACAAAGCACTAAAAACAAAGTACAAAGTACAACAAACAAATGATTAACTTTGTGAACGGTTACTGTAAATCTAATAAAAAATGGTATTAAAAGGATTGTAAATAATTTATAATCTTTGCGAACTTTGCGCCTTTGCGTGAAATCAATTAATTTTATTTAAAATGAAAAAAGGAAAAATTCAAGTAACTACCGAGAACATCTTTCCAATTATTAAAAAGTTTCTCTATTCTGATCACGAAATTTTCTTGCGTGAGCTGATTTCTAATTCAATAGATGCAACTCAAAAGCTTAAAACACTTGCTTCGGTTGGTGACTATAAAGGCGATATAACAAACCTGATAATTAAAGTTTCTCTTGATAAAAACAAAAAAACTTTAACTGTTTCTGACCACGGGATAGGAATGACAGCAGAAGAAATTGATAAATACATTAATCAAATTGCCTTTTCAAGTGCTGAAGAATTTATGGAAAAATATAAAAAGCATGCTGATGAAATTATTGGTCACTTTGGTCTGGGCTTTTACTCAGCTTTTATGGTATCCGAAAAGGTTGAAATACTTACTAAATCTTATAAAAAGGGAGCTAAGCCTGTTAAATGGGTTTGCGATGGAAGTCCTGAGTTTTCTATTGAAGAAATTAAAAAAGAAGAAATTGGAACTGATGTAATTATTTATTTTGATAATGAATCAAAAGAATTTGTTGATGATTTACGCATTTACGAGATATTAAGAAAATACTGTAAATTCTTACCTATTGAAATTGCTTTTGGTAAAGAAACTGAGTTCAAGGATGGCAAAACCGTTGAAACTGCTCAAGACAGAATAATAAATGATACCAAGCCCGCCTGGACACGTAAGCCATCTGAACTAAAAGATGAAGATTATAAAAAATTTTATAATGATTTATATCCCGCACTTGAAGAACCTTTATTTAATATTCATTTGAATGTTGATTATCCATTTAATTTAACAGGTATTTTATACTTCCCTAAAATTAAAAGTAATTTTGAAATTCAAAAAAATAAAATCCAGCTTTATGCCAATCAGGTGTTTGTTACTGATTCTGTTGAAGATATTGTTCCTGAATTTTTGACCCTGTTGCACGGAGTATTAGATTCACCCGATATACCTTTAAATATTTCTCGCAGCTTCTTGCAAAACGATCCAAATGTAAAAAAAATCTCAGCACATATTACTAAAAAAGTAGCCGATAAATTAGATGAGATATTTAAAAATGACAGAAGTGAATTTGAAAAAAAATGGGACCACATTAAATTATTTATTGAATTTGGTATGTTGAGCGAAGAGAAATTTTATGATAAAGCTCAGAAATTTGCTTTATTAAAGAACACCGATGATAAATACTTTACTTTTGAAGAATATGAAAAAATAATAAAAGAAAATCAAACCGACAAAAATAAAAATCTTATATATCTATATTCTACTGATTCTCAGGCACAATATACATTTATTGAAAATGCAAAATCAAAGGGCTATGATGTGCTTTTAATGGACGGACAACTAGACTCACATTTTATTAATCAACTGGAACAAAAATATAAGGACTCAAGATTTCTTAGAGTTGATGCTGATGTGATTGACAAATTAATTCAAAAAGAAGAAATTGCTGCATCAAAATTATCCAGTGAGCAACAAAATGATTTAAGCTCTGTATTCAAAAGTCAATTACCTGAAGAAAGTAATTTTTTTGTAGTTTATGAAAGTTTAGATGAGAAAGGTGAACCAATGCTCATTACACAAAGTGAGTATATGCGCCGGATGAAAGATATGTCAAAAATGGGTGGTGGTGCAATGGATTTTTACGGCAAAATGCCTGATAATTTCAACCTGGTGGTAAACACAAACCATCCTTTAGTATCTAAAATTTTAAATGATAAAGATAAATCTATTGGAGAAAAGCTTAAAAAATTTAATAATGAGCTGAAACCATTGAATACAGATTTAAGCAAATTACGTGAAGAGCAGGATAAAAAGAAAGATGACGAAAAAGAAAAGCATAAAAATAAAATTGAGGATTTAGAAAAAAAGGCAAAAACATTAAATGCTCAAAAAGAAAAAATACTATCGGATTATGGTAAAAAAAATAAGCTGGTTAAGCAATTAATTGACCTTGCATTACTTTCAAACAATATGCTCAAAGGCGAAGCGCTTACAAAATTTATAAAACGAAGTGCTGAGATGATAAGGACATAACTTTGTAGATTGATTAAAAATGTCTCTCGCAAAGACGCCAAGCACGCAAAGAAACATAAAGTATTCTAATTTATCTTCCGCCTGAGGCGGACAAAGAACGCAAAGAAAAATAAGAGTAATAAATAGTACATTAACTTTGCGCCCTTTGCGCCTTTGCGTGAGACATTTAATTTATAAACTTTGCGCTCTTTGCGCCTTTGCGAGAAATAACATTGAAATTCCGATACATACATACAAAACAATAATGATTAAAGATAGAGTAGCATTACTATCAGTTGCCTATTTAGCCCCGATACAGTATTATACTAAACTTATTAATTATCCGGCTATATATATTGAAAAATATGAAAACTATACTAAGCAATCATACTGCAACCGCTGCTCAATATATGCTGCCAACGGCTTGTTAACATTAAGCATTCCGATAAAAAAACAACTCACGCATAAAACCTTAATTAAAGATATACAAATTGCTTATTATACTAACTGGCAGAAACTTCACTTTACTTCAATAGAATCTGCATACCGCTCATCCCCTTATTATGAATATTATATAAGCTATTTTGAGCCATTTTTTCATTCTAAATACAAGTTTTTATTTGACTTTAATATTTTAATTCAGGAAGTTGTTTTATCCAAATGTCTTGGAATAGAAATTAAAAGCAATATTATATTTACTGAAGAATTTTACACAGGTGGTTTTATTAGCATTAATGAATCGGGAAAATCTAATCAAAACAAAATTATCTATGCTGGAAATATTGACGATTTCAAAGAAAAAATACATCCAAAAGAAAGAAAAGTAAAACCCGATAACGACTTTTTTCCTGTTGAATATACACAGGTTTTTATTTCAAAACACGGCTTTATCCCTAACCTCAGCATTATTGATTTATTATTTAATAAGGGACCTGATTCAATTGATTATTTGAAATCCCGCACATAGCCACAAAAACACAAAATCACAAAATTCCACCAAAATAATTTGTGGGATTTAGTGTTTTAGAGATTTAGTGGCAAATAATAAAATATAAAATTACATTATATTTTAATTTTTGAAAAAACATAAATGTATTACCTTTGTAAAGTTTTTTATATCATGAGTTATACTAAACTGCTGACAAAAATTTTATGAATATAAAGAAAAGAGAACCCTTAGCGATTATAGGAATTGGATGCAGGTTCCCTGGTGATGTTAATTCACCGGAAGAATTCTGGAAGCTTATAAGTGAAAAAAGAGATGCATTGACTAAGATTCCTTCTGATCGTTGGGACGTAGATGCTTTATATGCACCAGAGTTTGGAAGAGCTGGTAAAATAAACGTTAGCAGGGGAGGCTTTATTAATGATATAGACAAATTTGATGCAGGTTTTTTTGGTATTTCTCCTTTAGAGGCATCCCGCATGGATCCTCAGCAAAGAATACTTTTGGAAGTTTCTTATGAAACTATAGAAGATGCGGGCTTGTGTTTGAATGATCTGGATGGTTCTCGTACTGCTGTTTTTGTGGGTATCTCATCTCACGATTACGGTGATATTCAAAATACACCGATAGAAAGAGTGAATATAGGCGCCTATACCAATGTTGGCTCTGCTTTATGTATAAACGCTAATAGAATTTCATATTGTTATAATTTAAAGGGACCAAGTTTCGCTATTGATACAGCATGTTCATCATCATTAAATGCGATTCACATAGCTTGCAGGTCCATTTGGAATGGAGATGCCGATGCCGCATTTGCCGGGGGTGTAAGCATAATTCTGAAACCTGAACCTCAAATGGGTTTTAGTAAAGGAGGATTCCTTTCTCCTAGTAGTACTTGTTATTCTTTTGATGATAGAAGTGATGGCTACATCAGAAGTGAAGGCGTCGGTTTGGTATTCATTAAGCCGCTTTCACAGGCAAAAAAGGATGGAGATTCAATTTATGCTGTAATTAGAGGTTCTGCCGTTAATCAGGATGGAACAACTCAGGGTATTTCAGTTCCTAATCCTGTTGCACAACAGGAATTGTTGGTGGAGGCATACATAGATGCAGGTGTTAATCCACATGATGTACAGTATGTTGAAGCACATGGTACCGCAACCTTTGTTGGTGATCCTATTGAAGCCAATTCTATTGGAAAAGTAATCGGAACCGACAGAGAAAAAGCTTGCTATATCGGCTCTATAAAGTCAAATATTGGTCACCTGGAGCCGGCATCTGGTATTGCAGGTATTGCTAAATTGGCATTAGCATTAAAGCACAGGATTATTCCACCGAATATTCACTTTAAAAAGGGAAATCCAAATATCGCATTTGATGACTTAAAGCTTAAAGTACCAACAGAGAGCATTGACTGGCCAAGCGAAAATGGAGCTCCAAGATATGGTGGTGTTAATTCATTCGGTTTCGGAGGTTCCAACGTACACATTGTACTTGAAGATCATAAAGGAGGAAATGAACAAAAAACAAATGATAAGAAAGGACTGCAAATATGTACGCTTTCTGCAAGAAATAATGATGCACTTAAATCTCTTACAAAATCTTATATAGAATTTCTTAATGATAAAGATAACAAAGAAAGCTTCAGTGATATTTGTTATTCTACTGCAGTTCGCAGTTCACATCACGACATTCGTCTAACAGTTGTTGCTGAATCCAAAAAAGAGCTGGCAAAAAGCTTACAGGTTTATCTAAATGGCGAAACACTTACTGAAATTTCTGAAGGTCGTACCAATAATCTAAAAGATAAAATCGTATTCGTTTTCTCCGGACAAGGTCCACAGTGGTGGGGAATGGGAAGACAACTTTTTGAAAAAGAGCCTTTATTCAGAGAAAATATTGAGAAATTAGATAAAATGCTTTCTGTGCATGCAGATTGGTCTTTAATAGAAGAACTTACTAAAGATGAAGAAACATCCAGAATTAGTGAAACGAATATTGCACAGCCTGCTATTTTCGCTATTCAAATTGCTCTATACGAAATGTGGAAGACAATGGGAATCACTCCTGGTGCTGTAGTAGGACATAGTATCGGTGAAGTAGCTGCAGGTTATGTTTCCGGAGCTTTAACATTAGAACAAGCAGTTTTATTAATCTTCCATAGGAGCCGTGTTCAGTTTAAAGCCACTGATAAAGGTAAAATGCTTGCAGTCGGATTACCTTATGAAGAAGCTAAGAAGTTGCTCAAAGGTAAAGAAGACAGAGTTTCAGTTGGAGCTGTTAATGGTCCCGCAATGGTCTCTCTTTCTGGTGATACCGATGTTATTGAACAAATTGCTGAAGATCTTGATAAAAAAGATATTTTCCATAGAATACTACAAGTAAATGTACCCTTCCATAGTCATCATATGGAACCTCTTAAAGAAGAATTACTTGCTTCTCTTGGTGAGTTTAAAACTAAAGCAACTACAATTCCTTTTTACTCAACTGTTGAAGGGAAAAAAGTTAAAGGCGAAGAGCTTACTCCTTCATATTGGTTCAGGAATGTAAGAGAACCGGTTTACTTTATTTCAGCAATTGAAGCTCAGATAAATGATGGCTTTGATACATTTATTGAATTAGGACCACATCCAATTCATGCTATTGGCATCAATGATTTGCTTGCCAATATGAAGAAAAAAGGATTGGTAATCCCTTCTTTAAGAAGAAAAGAAGATGAAAAACGTACTTTACTTGCATCTGTTGGCTCACTTCATACCTGGGGTTGTAAAATAGACTGGAAAGCATTTTATGGTGATGACAACAGGACTGTTAAATTACCCAAATATCCATGGCAGAAAGAATCATACTGGATTGAAACAGAAGAAGGAAAAAGACAGAGGTTGGGTACTATAGAAAATCATCCTCACTTATCCCGTAAAACAATATCAGCACGGGAAAGCAGTAACATTCTTTGGAATGTTACCCTAGATAAAAGAACTTATCCTTATATTGATGATCATAAAGTTCAAGGACCAATAGTATTTCCAGGAGCCGGACACATAGATTTATCAATAGGTGCTGCTATTGCTTCTTTCGGTGAGAAATTCGAATTCCTTGAAGACCTGAATTTTGAAAGTGCATTGTTCTTACCTGATTCAGGTGAACCACCGCATATTCAAATTGATATCTCTCACGATGGTGGTGATTATTTCATTTATACCAAGCCCAGAGGTAAAGATGCCCAGTGGACAATGTGCTCCAATGGTAAGATGAATCACGTAGGTGATAAATTCGTTCCAATTAAAATTGATCTGGATGATATTAGAACTCGTGCAAACATTCCGGTTCCGGTAAAACAAATGCATGATGAGTTATTTGAAAGTGGACTTTATTTAGGACCAAGCTTCAGAGCTATCAGGAAACTTTGGAGAAGTGATGGACATTGGGAATCATTAAGTGAAATTGAAGTACATGAAAGTATCCGTTCGGAATTTTTTCAGTTCAACATTCATCCTGCTGTGCTTGATAGCTGTTTCCAAACGGTTTTCGGGATTTTCAATGAAAGAGATGATGTAAATAAAAAAATGGGAGTTTACATTCCTGTTCATATTGACAGAATCAAATTCTACGGAAAGCCAAATTCATACAAGTTATATGTTCACGGTAGATTAAGAGAATGGACTGATGAATATGCTCTCGGTGAATTATGGATATTCAATGAAGATGGTAGTCTAATAGCTGAATTCCATGGTTTTAAATCTCAATACCTTAAAGGTTCAAGAGGTGAGTCCGGTAGTGAGCAGGATAAATGGTTCTATGAGTACAACTGGAACATGAAACCAAGGACAGATCAGGAATTATTACGTAATCCTGGTGAGTATCTTCCTTCTCCTCTCTCTATCAAAAAAAGTGTTCTGGAAACATTACAAGAGATAATTGCAAGAACTGAGCAGTCTGAATATTATGAACAATATGAGCCAGAGCAGTATCAGCTTACTATAGGTTACATATACAATTCCCTTAAAGAAATGGGAATGTCTTTCAAAGTCGGAACAACAATAAATGTAGAGAAACTAGCAAAAAAATTTAACGTAATCAAAGAGCATCTTCGTCTTTTCAATCATATGTTCAACTTGTTGAAAAATGCCGGTGTAGTTACAGGTGGAAATGGAAGCTTTGAAGTTATTAAAACACCTGACTTCAGAGATGTGAGAACATGGATTGATGAGTTGAATAAAAAATATCCACAATTCCATCATGAATCAACACTATTAGGACGTTGTGGTCCGGAAATCACAGGAGTACTTCAGGGTACGGTTGATCCAATCCAGTTGATATTCCCGGAGGACAAGTGGGATGCCATTGTAAAGTATTATATTGAAGGATTCGCATTTAAAAAATATAATGATATCGCTGCCCGAGCCATTACAGAATTGCTCAAAGACCTTCCCGAAGATCAAACTATTCGTATATTGGAAGTAGGTGCAGGAACCGGAGGTATGACACAAGCTATCCTCCCATTATTACCTGCTGACAGAACAGAATATGTGTTCACAGACCTTTCACAAATGTTTATGTTGAAGGCACAACAGCGATTAGCAAGGTATCCATTTGTACAGTATAAAATAATGGATATTGAAAAAAATCCAACAGAACAAGGATTTGCTCCAAATTCATTTGACATTATCATTGCATCCGACGTAATTCACGCAACCCGTAATCTACGTGAATCGCTTGGTAATGTTCAGAAATTACTTGCATCGGAAGGCGTATTAATGATGCTTGAGGTAACTAACTCTCCCGTGTACTTAGACTTTATCTTTGGTATGACAGAAGGATGGTGGTTATTTGAAGACACGGATATCCGTCCTCATCACGCTACAATGAGTCCTGACAACTGGAAAACTGTTCTTAAAAGTAATGGTTACTCTGATGTTGTGGCATATAGTGATTTTGAGAAAAACGACAAATCTTGTCAAAGTTTAATTCTTGCAAGAGCAGAAAAGTTAGCTCTGTCTGTAGAAGCTGATGATAATTCTGCTAAGTTAGCTGAAGCAGACTGGCTAATATTTGCTGACGATAGTGGAGTTGCTAAGAAGATCATTACTCACTTATCCCGTCTTAACAAGCAAAGTATTGTGGTTAAGAAAGGTTCCGGATTCAATCAGATTTCCGATACTGAATTTAAAATTGACACTTTAGCACAGAAAGGCGCTGATAAAGTGCTCGCTCATATTACAGATAAAGGAAGGTTTCAGGGTATTATATATGCATGGGGTTTGGATGCTATTGGAAACGACCAGTTGAATGCAGAGAATATCATCAAGTCAGAAGAACAAGCTTCCATAATGTTGATGAATATAATGAGGAAACTTAATAATACTAGCTATAAAGAGAATCCTGATATCTGGTTGTTATCAAGCGGTGCTCAAACCGTAGGCGGAACCCCGGAAACTATCAATCTGGCTCAGGAAGGATTAAGAGGTGTAAGCAGAGTTGTAATCAATGAGTTCCCGATATTCAACTCTACTATGGTGGACTTCAGTACTCCTGTTCAGGATGATGAAATTGACGCATTCATAGAAGAGCTGTTTACTGATGATAATGAAGATGAAATTGCTTTCAGAGGTAGAAAACGTTATATCAACAAGCTTGAAAGAATTTCAACTGATAACATAGCACTTAGGGCTAAAAAAACAGTTCCTGCGGAAGGGTCATCCTACTCTGCTAATATTTCAGAATACGGAGTTTTAGACAACCTGGTGCTTAGAGAAACTGATAGAAAAACACCTGCTGATGATGAAGTAGAAATTCAAATTAAAGCAGCTGCACTTAACTTCCGGGATATTATGATAGCCATGGGATTACTTTCGGATGCTGCCGTTGAAGGTGGTTTATTTGGAAGAACCTTTGGTCTTGAATGTGCTGGAATTGTTGCATCTGTTGGTAAAGATGTAACCAATGTGAAAGTTGGTGATGAAGTAATAGCGACAGCACCATCTTGTTTAAGTGGTTTCGCCTATCCAAAAGCATGCCATGTGGTTCAAAAACCGGAGCACATCGATTGGAATGAGGCAGCAAGTTTACCGGTAGTTTATACAACTGCGTACTTCTCTCTTATACATCACTGTCGTCTAAATAAAGGCGAAACGGTATTGATCCATGCTGCTGCCGGTGGTGTTGGTATTGCCGCTATTCATATAGCAAATGCTATAGGAGCCGAAATCTATGCTACAGTTAGTAGTCCGGAGAAAAGAGCTTACATTGAGAGCATTGGAGTTAAGCCGGAAAATATCATGAATTCCAGAACACTGGAGTTTGCCGGGCAACTCATGGAAAAAACCAATGGTAAAGGTGTTGACGTTGTCCTTAACTCACTTTCAGGTGAAGCGATTTTCAAAAGTATAAGATGCCTGTCAGCTTATGGGCGATTTGTAGAGATCGGTAAAACTGATATTTATAGAAATAGTAAACTGGGCTTACAGCCATTTGGAAACAACCTTACTTATTTTGGTGTGGATGTGGACAGGCTGTTTGAGCAAAAACAACAATTTGGAGGTAAATTATTTCAGGATTCTATTGATTACTTTGTTGAGAAAAAATTCCCAACTCATCCGGTTAAGGTATTTCCTGTTTCTAAATTAGCTGATGCTTTTCAATACATGGCAGGAGCCAGACATATTGGTAAAATCATCATTTCTATGGAGGGTGATGTACAAATAGCTCCTCCAACAGAAATAAAATTTAAAGAAAACGGTACTTATTTAATTACTGGAGGCGCTTCAGGTTTTGGTTTGTCAGTTGCCAACTGGATGACCACTAAAGGAGCTAAGAATCTTGTGTTAATGAGTAGAAGTGGAACGAAGACCGAAGAAGAGCGTAGCATTGTTGAGAAAATGAGAGAGAATGGTGTAAATGTTATGCTTGCTAACGGGGATGTTTCAAAGAAAGAAGATATTGCTCGAATTTTCAACGATATCAAAAAAACAATGCCGCCTTTGAAAGGATTACAACATGCTGCAATGGTATTGGACGATGGTAGTATTCCGGAGATTGACTATGAGCGTTATATAAAAGTATTCATTCCTAAAGCAGTTGGTTGTTGGTTGTTACACGAGGCAACTAAGGAGATGAACCTGGACCATTTTGTATCCTACTCATCTATTTCTGCTATCTATGGTAATCCGGGACAAGTTAGTTATGTAGGGGCAAGCAGCTTCCTTGATAATTTCTCATGGTATAGAAGGTCCCTGGGTTTACCCGCTATGACAATAAACTGGGGTGTTATTGGCGATGTAGGTTTTGTTGCAAGAAGTGGAAATGTTGGTGGATTGTTATACAAACAAGGATGGAAATCTTTCTCATTAGAGCAAGCTGTTGGAATTCTTGAGCAAATGTTATTAAACAATCCTGTACAAAGGGTTGCGACTGATTCCGACTGGGAAATGATAGGTAGCTTCTTCCCTCATTCAGCAAACTCAAGCCGTTTCGCTCACCTTATTAAGGAGAAAGAATTGAGTGCTGGTGTTAGTGTTGGAGCAGGTGATGGAGCGTTAAAATCGACATTGCTTGAAGCAAAACCCGAAGAACAAACTGAAATTCTACTTAATCAGTTAAAAGATACTTTTGCAAGAGTGCTTGGTACAACGTCAGATAAAATAGATACTTCAGAGCCCGTTACTAAATATGGTCTTGACTCTTTGATGGCTAATCAAATACGTAACTGGATACAGAGTAATGTATCTGTAGATTACTCTATGATGCGTATTATGAGAGGTCTTTCAATGGAAGAAATGACCAGCCAGATATTAAATGAACTTAACGGACAAAGTAGTGCGGATAGTGGAGAAATGGAAGTAAAAAGTGAATTGGATAAATGGCTCATCAGAACTAAAAAGGTAGATAATCCAAGATTACGATTGTTCTGTCTGCCTTACTTTGCCGGTGGAGCATCAATATTCAGCAGCTGGCACGAATTGCTTCCTGATGATATAGAAGTTTGCGCTGTTCAGTTCCCTGGTAGAGAAGAAAGAGGGAATGAAAAAGCTTATGATGATGTTTTTGAACTAGTAAAAAAACTAAGTGAAGTAATGGAGCCGTTGTTAACAGCACCAATAGCATTCTATAGTCACAGTTCCGGAGCTGGAGTTGCACTTGAATTGTGCAGACATTTGAGAAGGGAAATGAATGTTCGTCCAATTAAGTTTATAATAGGTGGATGGCTCGCTCCTCATATAGTTAGTCCTTTCAAATTCTTAGATGCAATTCAGGATGATGAGGTTTATAAAGAAAAGAACATACCCAATATCAAGAACCACTTAAGGTCTCTTGAAATCCCAGATGAAGTACTTGAAAATAAAGAAGTATTTAATGAAATGCTTCCTTCTTTAAGAGCTGATATTTTATTAGGTAAAAAGTATAAATACTACGAAGACGAACCTCTGAGCTGCCCGCTTACTGTTTTTGCAGGGGTCAACGATACTGTCTTTACTGAAGATCAACTACGTGAGTGGGAAAAACATACTTCCGCCGAATTTAATTTCAAGAAAATAAACGGTAGTCATCTCTTCTGCAGAGACAACAAAGAAGAACTACTTGAAATGCTTACACTGGAGTTGGCTGAAAATATTAAAACTTAACTGCGTAAATTAATGAGGCTCTATTCTAAAATACGATTGATTACTAATTTTTGTTTAATAAATTGTAACTATTCAGGTATAGGGGAAAAAGGTATAAGGTATAAGGTATAGGGTATAGGGTATAGGGTATAAGGAATCAAGAAATATTGTATGAAAAAGCCAAAGGAATATATCAATGATAAAAAAGAGGAATATAAAGTGGAAGATATTCTTGTGAAATATAATGCTCAAAAAGAGGTAGTGGTATGAGGTATAAGGAAA